>Ga0193717_1000412_pt1 | contig 29692 bp, 35 predicted proteins | sample U2c2metaG_FD_145900 | JGI IMG/M metagenome (GOLD analysis project Ga0193717, IMG submission 145900) | Soil microbial communities from a riparian zone of the East river system, Colorado, United States - U2c2 | ecosystem: Environmental > Terrestrial > Soil > Riparian zone | place: USA: East River...
CCAAGGCGGCCTTAACACCACCAAAACCACCACCCACGACTAATACTTTTTCTTTGGCCATAATCTAAGCCTATTCTAATCTAAAGGATAAGCGTCTTGCAACAAGTTCGCCGCCTAGGTAAGCTTAAAGTAATGGATAACATAAAGAGTGGGCTAAGTAAGTCTGGATTTAGTGGCGGGCTGGACGATGACCCGGCAACACTGGACCTGTATAGCCATGACGCTTCAATGTTCGAGCTTAGGCCCAAATTAGTCGCCCGTCCCAAAGACGCTAAAGACGTTGAAAGATTAGTAAAGCTTGTTGCCGCCGCCAAGAAAGACCAGCCTGGCTTGAGCCTAACGGCCCGGTCTGCTGGTACGGATATGTCTGGCGGGGCTATTAATGACTCGGTCATAGTCGACTTCCTAACGCACTTTAATAAGATAGGAAAAGTCACGGCCAGCACGGCCCAGACCCAGCCAGGCGTGTTTTACAGGGATTTCGAACCAGCAACCCTGAAGCATGGCGCGCTTATGCCAAGCTACCCGGCCTCACGCGAACTAGCCTCAGTCGGCGGTATGGTTAATAACAACTCTGGTGGCGAGAAATCACTCGAATATGGCAAGACAGAAGACTTTGTGACTGAACTGAAGTTCGTGTTCGCGGATGGAATCGAGAGAACCGTTAAGCCTCTAAAAAAGACAGAGCTTAATAAAAAAATGAAGCAAAAAGATTTTGAGGGAGAAGTTTACCGCGGTCTCTTCAAGTTGGTTGACGGCAATTACGATATTATCAAGGCCGCCAAGCCGCACGTGACTAAAAACTCCACCGGTTATAACTTATGGGATGTCTGGGATCGTGAAACCGGAGTATTCGACCTGACCAAGCTGATAGTGGGCGCCCAAGGCACGCTAGGCTTCGTGACAGACATACACTTCCGTCTGGTTCCAGCCAGGGCGCATTCAGGCTTACTGGTTCTTTTCATGAAAGATATAAGGGACCTGGGCGAAGTTATACCAAAAGTTTTAGAAGCCAAGCCAGCTACTTTTGAGTCATTTGACGATCAAACTTTACGTTTATCAATCCGGTTTATGCCCAGCTTCCTAAAAATCCTAGGCTGGAAACGGTTTACCAAGTTGCTGTTTAGCCTAATTCCAGATGGTTTCCAGCTGCTTAGAGGCATACCCAAACTAATATTAATGATCGAATTCAATGGTGAAACAGAAGAAGAGGTTCGTCTAAAAGTGCGGAACTTGCACCTTGGACTCAAAAAGTACCGGGCCCGCTACGAGATCAATGGCTTTGAAGAAGACCCAACCGAGGCTAAGTCCGAGAAGTTTTGGATTATGCGCCGCCAAAGCTTCCAATTGCTCCGCAGCAAGGTCAAAGACAAGCACACGGCACCATTCATTGACGATTTTGTTGTCTCTCCAGAGCATTTAAGCGACTTCTTGCCCAAACTTCGCAAAATCATAAAGAAATACAAGCTGTTCGCCACGATTGCCGGCCACATGGGCGATGGCAATTTCCACGTCATTCCATTAATGAAACTTGAAGACCCGCTTGACCGTAAGAAAATCCTACCCGCCATGAAAGCTGTTAATAACTTGGTGCTTAGCTATCATGGCTCGCTATCTGGCGAACATAATGACGGCTTGGTGCGTGGCCCATGGCTGGAGCAAATGTACGGCAAAGAAGTCTACGATTTATTCAGGGACGCCAAGCATATAATGGACCCGCAAAGCATCTTTAATCCGCACAAAAAAGTGACAGCTAATTGGGAATATTCCTTTGGTCATATCCGCGATCACTTCTAGACGTTAAATAATTATTAAATTGTTATAAATACAATTTGCAGACTCGCCCAGCGGGATTATACTTACTTCGTAATGCCAAAAAAGACTATCACTTTAGACGACTTATACCAAGGCCAACAGAAGCTTGTGGTTACCATATCTGACTTATACCAGGGCCAGCAGGAGCTATCGCACAAGTTCGACAACTTAAGCGTGAAAGTCAGCGGATTGGACAGTAAAGTTGGCGTTCTAGCCCAGGCAGTACGGCAAAATACTGAAGATATATCTGATTTGAAAGTCTACACGGAGGCTGGTTTTGATACTATGAATGGCCGGTTTGACCGCCTAGAAGACCAAGTTGACCGCTTGGGCTCAAACGGCATTAGCCCGGGCTATAGTTACGAGCGCTAGTCAGTAACAGTAAAGGTGCCTTGGACTTCATCGTGTTCGTGATCGTGAAACTTGTAAGTACCGGTTTTGTTCAGCTCAACGGTTAGGCTCTGGCCTTTATCCAGGACTCTTTCCTCTACGCCGTCATAGGCTGTGTGTTTTTCATGCTGGCCAAAGGCTATGATTCGTTGCTCGTTATCCAGGTTAGTAATAGTCAGCTTATCGCAAAGCCGCGCGTCAGTGTGCTTTGGACTAACTTGGTCTGACTTTATTACGGCTACATAGATCTTATGGCTGCCAACGACGCAGACATGCGAAGCTGCAGCCTGCTTGTTATTGCTGAGCAGATTCGTGGCGTAGATTGCCCCCCAAATTGTAAGCGCGATCACGGCCAGTATGCCTAGTATGGCAAAAAAGGTTGTGTTTGGTTTCCGAAGCGCTTTCATTGGTATGTATTTTAGCATGAATAATCAAAGCCAGACGGTGTTATAGGTGCTATAGTATAAGAAGCATGAGGGGTTTAGCGTGCGGATAATATGAACAAAAAGCGCAAGTATCTAGCTATAGCTTCGTTGGTCACTATTCTAGTTGGAGGGCTGGCATTATTTCTGTCGGGCCGGAATATAGCGGTGCTTAATCCCCAGGGCACCATTGCCAGGCAAGAGCGTGAATTAATTATTATTGCTACTCTACTTGGTTTGTTGGTGGTAATACCAGTTTTCATAATGACTTTTATGATTGCCTGGAAGTATAGGGAGAGTAACAGCTCGTCAACTTACTCGCCTGATTGGGATCATAGCCGGCTAGCCGAATCGGTTTGGTGGGGCTTGCCGTGCGTTATAATCGTGATTTTGTCAGTTATAACTTGGAATAGCAGCCACGCGCTCGATCCTTTTAAGCCGCTTCAGTCGAATAAAATACCCATGACAATACAAGTAGTGGCGCTCGATTGGAAGTGGCTGTTTATCTACCCGGATCAAAACATCGCCACCGTGAACTACGTCCAATTTCCTAAGGAAACGCCAGTTAATTTTGAAATTACGGCCGACGCGCCCATGAACTCGTTTTGGATTCCTCAGCTTGGAGGCCAGATTTACGCTATGCCAGGCATGTCTACACACCTCCATTTAATGGCCGATGGCGTGGGCAGCTATAGCGGGTCATCAGCTAATTTAAGCGGCAAGGGCTTTGCCGAAATGCGCTTTACGGCCAAGTCTAGTACGGAGGCTGATTTTAATAGTTGGGCCGAAAACACTAAGACCTCGGCAAATAAGCTGAACGCGATAACGTACGACAGTCTTAGCCAGCCAAGCGTAAATAATAGCCAGGCCTACTACTCGCTGAGTGACCCCGGCCTGTATAATTCAATAATAGCTAAATATATGGGGCCGATGATTGATGGGCATCACGACCACTCGCAATATGGGGATGATTTCTAATGTTAGGCGAGCTTAACTTACACGCAATTCAGAATGGCCCAATTGTTTTGGGCGGACAGCTGACTATACTGGCTGCTACAGTAGGCGCAGTAGGCTTTCTGACATATACAAAACGCTGGCAGTGGCTATGGAAAAACTGGCTGACTTCGCTGGATCCTAAGAAGATTGGCGTCATGTACATACTCGTGGCTTTGGCGATGCTGCTTAGAGGCGCCGTGGACGCCTTGATGATGCGAGCCCAGCAAGCCACTTCGGTTGGCAATTCCCATGGCTTTCTAACGGCTGATCATTTCCAGCAAATCTTCTCGGCGCACGGCACGATTATGATTTTCTTTGTGGCCATGGGCCTGATGTTCGGGCTGATTAACTTGATCGTGCCGCTACAGATTGGCGCCCGTGACGTGGCCTTTCCGTTCTTGAATTCGCTTGGTTTCTGGCTATTCGTGGCCGGAATGCTGCTAATTAATACCTCGCTGGTGATTGGCGAGTTTTCGGCAGCGGGCTGGCTAGCTTACCCGCCCTTATCAGAGCTTAAGTATAGCCCGGGAGTCGGCGTGGATTATTGGATATGGAGCCTGCAGATTGCCGGCATTGGCAGCTTGCTGGCCGGTGTTAACTTCATAGTGACAATTCTGCGCATGCGCTGCAAAGGCATGACGCTCATGAAGATGCCAATGTTCTGCTGGAGCGTTTTGGGCGCCATGACTTTAGTGATCTTTGCCTTCCCTATCCTAACCGTCACCCTAACGCTGCTAGCCCTGGATCGCACTCTGGGCATGCATTTCTTCACAGCTAGTGCGTCAACCTAATTTGGGCGTGGGGCCATCCGGAAGTCTATATTTTAATCCTACCGGCTTTTGGAGTCTTTTCAGAGGTGGTGGCCACGTTCTCTCGCAAGCGGTTGTTTGGCTACACCTCAATGGTCTGGGCGCTCGGTGCTATTACGTTCTTATCATTCCTGGTCTGGTTGCACCACTTCTTCACAATGGGCGCTGGGGCCAACGTTAACGCGTTCTTTGGCGTGATGACCATGATCATAGCCATACCCACGGGAGTTAAAGTATTCAACTGGCTATTTACTATGAACCAGGGAATGATTAAGTTCGCTACGCCCATGAAATGGTTCCTGGGTTTTGTGGTGACGTTCACGATTGGCGGCATGGCGGGCGTATTAATGGCGGTACCGCCAGCTGACTTCCAGCTTCATAACAGCCTGTTCTTAGTGGCCCACTTCCACACTATGATCATTGGCGGCGTGGTGTTTGGCTACTTTGCCGGCATCACCTACTGGTTCCCCAAAGTCTTTGGCTTCAAGCTTAATGAAAAACTGGGCACATACGCCTTTTGGTGCTGGCTAATTGGCTTCGTGTTGGCCTTCGTGCCGCTGTATATCCTTGGATTAATGGGTGCTACCCGCCGCTTGGATCATTACGATTCGTCGATGGGCTGGCAGGGCTTGTTCGTTGTGGCTGGAATCGGTGCGCTAATTATTGCCGCTGGAATCGGTTTCCAAATTCTTCAATACATTGTCAGTATCAGGCAGCGCCATCAAAACCTGGATCCTACGGGCGATCCGTGGAATGGCCGGACGCTTGAATGGTCAACCACCTCGCCGGCGCCGGTTTATAACTTTGCGGTTGAGCCTGAAGTCAGGACTCGTGACGCTTTTTGGGCAATGAAACACAGTAAGGCTAAGCATTCAGAGCCAGAGTATGAGGCGATTAAAGTTCCAAAAAACAGCTCGGTTGGTCTGATCATAGCCGGACTGAGCTTTGTGTTTGGCTTTGCTATTATCTGGCATATTTACTGGCTAGCGCCGATTGTTGCCGCCGGAATTGTCTTATGCGTAATTCTTAGAACCACCAATGATGATACCGAGCGGACTATTTCAGCCGCCCAAGTAGCTAAGATTGAAGCTAAGGCTAAGGAGCGATTCGCATGAGTGAAGCCGTAGCTGTAGAGCGCAAGCAAGACACCAGGACTATATTCGGCTTCTGGGTTTACCTAATGACCGATTGTGTGCTGTTCGCGAGCCTGTTCGCCACCTTCGCCGTCTTAAGAAATAACACCTTTGGCGGCCCGGGCGGAGACGAATTATTCAGTTTGCCGTTCGTACTGGCCGAAACTCTCATCCTACTCACCAGCAGCTTTACTTGCGGGCTGGCCATGCTGGCCGCCCAGCGTAAAGACAAGCGCATGGTACTGATATGGTTCGGCGTGACTTTCCTGCTGGGACTAGCTTTCCTAACCATGGAAGTAACCGAATTCAGCCATCTTGTAGCCGAGGGCAATAGCTGGCGCCGCAACGCTTTCCTGTCTAGCTTCTTCACGCTAGTCGGCACCCATGGCCTGCACATCACGGTTGGCCTGCTCTGGATGATTGTCATGATGGCCCAGGTTTTCACTAAAGGCCTGAAAGACAACGTAGTCAGGCGCCTGACTCTGCTGAGCATGTTCTGGCACTTCCTAGATATTGTCTGGATCTTTATATTCACCATCGTTTATCTGGCGGGGGCACTATGAGCGACACTACTTACAAAAAGACCCAGCGAGCTTATATTCTTGGCTTTTCCCTGTCCATTGCCCTGACACTAGCGGCCTACATATTGGTTGTTGGCCATCATTTCTCGCACTACGCCATCCTGTTGACAATTATTTTCCTAGCCTTAGTGCAATTCCTAGTCCAGCTGCAGTTCTTTTTGCACATTGGCCGGGAGTCTAAACCGCGCTGGAACCTGCTCGTGCTGCTATTTATGGTCATAATTGTCTGGATCTTGGTGTTTGGTTCGCTTTGGATAATGACCAACCTGAACTATCATCATGATCACATGACACCTGACCAAACTGACCAGTTTATAATTCACGATGAAAACGTCCAGGAATAGCCTTGTTTAAGACCTATTACGAACTAACCAAGCCCGGCATCATTTACGGCAACATGCTGACCACGATTGGTGGCTTCTTATTGGCCTCAAAAGGCGATGTCGACCTATGGCTTTTAGTAGCGACTTTAGCCGGCACCGCTCTAATCATTGCCTCGGGCTGCGTTTTCAATAATTACATCGACCGTGGCATAGACGCCAAAATGGACAGAACCAAAAAACGGGCCACGGTTAGCGGTCTGGTCTCGGCCCGGGCGGCTATCACGTATGCGACGGTACTTGGAGTTTTAGGCGCGATTATTCTAACAGTATTCGTAAATTTATTAGTACTGGCAATTGGCCTAACCGGACTGTTCTTTTACGTGGTGGTTTATGGCTGGGCTAAGCGCCGCTCGGTTTATGGGACATTGGTTGGCAGCATACCAGGCGCCACGCCGCCGGTAGCTGGCTATTGTGCCGTTACAGGCAACCTAGATTTGGGAGCGTTTTTGCTTTTCCTGATACTGGTAACCTGGCAAATGCCTCACTTCTACGCCATTGCCATGTACAGGCTGAAAGATTATAAAGCGGCCGGCTTACCGGTTTGGCCAGCCGTAAAAGGCTTAAAGAGCACCAAAATACAGATACTGGGCTTCATCTTAGCTTTCACGCTAGCGGTGTCACTTTTGACTATCTACGATTACGCTGGCTGGGTCTTTCTGGTTGTCATGGCTGTATTAGGTCTAACCTGGTTCGCAAAAGGCATAAAAGGCTTCCAGGCGTCAAATAATACGGTCTGGGCCCGTCAAATGTTCTTATTCTCGCTCATAGTCATGCTGTCACTGTCAGTCATGCTGTCAGTCAATTCGTTATTTGCTTAGATTGGCTTTGAGTCGCCGGTTGGTGTGCGTTCCAAAAATACCAGCCGCTAAAATCAGCAGCAAGATAATATAAACGCTGCGGTCAATCAAGTTGGCGGCAATGATGGTGCTGGCGTCAATGTGGTGCAGGCGCTGGGTGAAGATCAAAAAGGCTTCCCGGAAACCAATCGCTCCAGGAGTTAATGACACGAATAAGGCCAAGTTTGCCGCGCCAGTGTAAATCAGAACCTGATCCAGTCCAACACTTGGCATAACCGCCCTAAGCTCCACAAAGTATATGACTACCAACAGCCCGACTTGCAGCAGGCTTGCAATCGCCAAAAATTCCCAGTTACCCCTGGTGAGTCGCTTAATATCTATTTTAGTGTGGCGAACAAACAGCATGGCGGCCAGCGCCAGGACCACCATTAACAACAGCCAGTAATGCAATATGCCAGAAAGTAACAACAAGCCGCTGGCCAGGGCGTAGAAAAAATAATAAACAGCCGTAGCCGAAGTGTAATCTTTAAGCTTGACGTCGTGCTTTTGCTTAAGATATAGCGCCCTGAAGGCCGGCCCGCTCTGCAGCGGCCCAAAGAAGTTAATAACTGACGAATACATGCTCAGCAGCAGGCTTTCAGTAAATTCCAAGCTGGTTTTGCATAATCTTAAAGTGGCTGTATTAATCAAGGCCAAGCAGCCCGTAAATAGGAAGTATAGGCCTAGCAATATAATCAGTAGCTGCAGAGGCGTGTGTTTTAGCTGGTGGCGTACTTCCGGGTGCTTATTGAAGTAAACGGAAAATACTACAACTGTAGTTACCAGGATCAAACCAGCCAATATGGCTCGCCACGGTATACGCTTCATCATGGCATACATTATACTGGTAAGCAGTCGTAACTATGAAGATTCGTTTAAATTACACCCAGCGCCTGACCAAAGCGTTAGGCTCAAATTGGTTCATGTGGCTGATTATCGGCCTCTTAGTAGTCCAGGCTGCCTGGATTGCTTTATCTGGCCTCTATCCTATGGCTTTTGACGAAGACTTCCACCTAGGCGTTATTAAGCTGTATGCCGCCCACGCCACCCCGTTTTGGAGCAGTCACCCAGCTGGCGGCGATGCTTTTGGCGCGCTAGCCCGGGATCCATCGTACCTATATCACTATTTAATGAGTTTTCCATACCGATTCATTGGCCTGTTTACAGATAACCAGACCACCCAAGTGATAATCTTACGATTTATTAACATTGGGCTATCCGCGGCCGCTTTACCCTTGTATAGGCGATTATTACTCAAAACTGGCGCTTCCCGCACGTTGGTCCAAGGCAGCCTGCTGATTTTAGTATTAGTGCCAATAACACCCCTGTTAGCGGCCCAGATTAATTACGACAATGTCATAATGCCCCTAACGGCCATCTTCTTGCTGTTAACCCTTAAGCTCGATCGCAGCTTCAAGCCAAAGAGCCTAGATACAAAAACTCTTTTGGCATTCCTTGGCATTGGCGTACTGACCACTTTAGTAAAATACGCTTTTCTGCCAATCTTTGTGGCGGCATTTGGCTATTTGTTAGTGCGAGCCTGGCAAAAATACAAAAGGTTGCCCCAGTTTGCCGCCGCTCTAGCGTCTGGCTGGCGAGTTATGACCAGATGGTCCAAAGTTGGTTTAATAATAGTTTTACTACTTTCGGCTGGCTTATTTGCGGAACGCTACGGAGTTAATCTGGCTAAATACCACACGCCGGTACCTGATTGTGCCCAGGTCCTGGACTATAACCACTGTAAGAGTTACGGCCCCTGGATCCGTGATTATAACTTCGAGCTGAACAAGGGCGATGCCAGCCGTAGCCCAATCAGTTTCACGCAACACTGGTTTTATGGCATGTGGTTCCGCAGTTTCTTTGCCGTTGATGGTCCGGCCACTGATTTTCAGACTAGAGGACCCCTAGTTCTGCCATCAGTAGCTGCAATAATCTTTGTGGTAGCTGGCGGACTAGCGCTGTTGGTAGCAGCGAATCGGCTTTGGCGGCGTTATAGCGCCCCTGTTATGTGGCTATTCGTATCTGTTACTGGTGTCTATATAGTGGTGCTTTGGCTGACCGAATACCAACTATTCTTGCAAACTGGCCGCGCCGTAGCCATAAATGGACGCTATTTGCTGCCAGTTCTGCCTTTCTTGGTGTTATTGGCGTCTATGTCTATAAACCAGCTCCTAGAGGCTCGTAGAGGCCTTAAGGCCTTATTGGCTACCGTGGCGATAGTCTGCTTTGCCTGGGGCGGCGGCGCTTTCACTTATATTCTGCGCAGCAACGATTCCTGGTACTGGCCGAATTCCACAGTTAGAACAGTTAATTACAATGTTCGAAACACAATTGGGCCAATCGTACCCGGTTACCGTGACCCTACCAAATTCCTGCACTAGCCAACCTTGAAGCGGTTGCGTTTGGTTTGCTCGAGGTTGTCTTCTATGAGAATGCGGTTAATGCGGATTAAGTCGGCGATAATGCCTAGTACCAAGCAAAGGAAAGCGGCAATCATCAGGAGCGAGCCAATTAGTAGCGATTGGATGTGGCCTCTGGTGGTACCTTCGCTTATGGCAAAGTATATGAACCGGGCGAATGGTATCAGGCCTAAGATAAATAAGCTGCCTCCAAGGCTGCCAAAGGTTACTTGGGGCTTATACATGATGTAAGCCCGAATGATAGTAATGGCTGATTTGCGAACGTGCTCCCAGGTTGAGCCAAACAGGCGTGATTCGCGTAGTTTGGGGTTGGTGTCAATCTGGACGCTTTCAATATGTAGGCCCTTGTTGCCGGCCTGGATGATTGTCTCGGTGCAGTAGCTGAAGCGGGTTATGGTGTTGAGTCTTATTAGCGAGTCGCGGCTGTAAGCCCGGAAGCCGCTGACGGCATCTGGTAGTTTGGTGCCAGCGGCAATGTTTACCACCGCGCTACCTAGCTTTTGAAGTAACTTCTTACCCCTGGAAAAGTGGGCGATGCGGTGGGTTTGCCTATCGCCGATGACGATGTCAGCCTCGCCCCTTAGGATTGGCTGGACCAGATCGCCAATTCTAGCTTGGGGATACTGGTTGTCACCATCGGTGTTAACGACTATATCAGCACCTAAAGATAGAGCCTCGTGGACGCCATCGTGGAAGGAGCGGCCGAGGCCTTGGTTACGGGCGTGGCGGACGAAGTGCTTAACGCCGTGGGCTTTGGCTACTTCCACGGTTCTATCGGTGGAGCCGTCATCGATAATTAAAATTATAATTTCGTCGATTCCGCTTATCTTTTTAGGGATACTTTCAAGTACGAGTGGTAAAGTGGACTCCTCGTTTAAACACGGGATTTGGACAACTAATTTCATTGTAGGTATAATATATTACATTCTCAATGCAACAAAGACCTCGTCGTACACCAGTCGCTCCTAATGCCAAGCCACAGCGGCCAGGCCAGGATGTTTTCGTCGCCAAAAAGGCTGGCCAGTTTCCGAGCGTGGGCATGACTTTGAATAGCTACCAGCGTTCTGGTGGTGGGCGCCAAAGGCGCTCGGCCGTTCCACCCGCCCCTGTTAAATTAGGCCGCTGGCAGCGTTTCAAGAAAAAGATGACCCTGAAGCGCACGGTTATTATCTTTACTATCCTGCTGTTCTTAATCGTGGGCTTTGTTGGCGGCAAGTTCTTATGGAACGCCCATAGGCTGTTTGGCGGCAATATTTTTGGCATTTTGAAATCGACTAAACTCAAGGGCGAAGATACTGGGCGCGTTAATATCTTGCTGGCTGGTAACTCAGCTGACGATGTTGGCCACAATGGCGCCCAGCTGACTGACTCGATCATGCTTATCAGCATAGATACCAGGAATAACAAGGCGTTTTTGGTTAGCATTCCGCGTGATCTCTGGGTGCATGTGCCAGGTGATGGCCACCAGAAGATTAACGAGGTTTACCTTGACGGTGAAAATAATGACTTTGACGAGCCTGGCTACCCCAAGGGCGGCATGGGCCAGTTAGAACAAATAGTTAGCCAGGACCTAGGTATCCCAATCAATTACTACGCCTTAGTTAACTATAACGGCCTTAAAGAGGCGGTTGACGCTGTTGGCGGTGTTGATTACACAGTTAAAAGTGATGACCCGCGCGGCCTGTATGACCCGAACATAGATTGGACTACTAAAGGGCCGCTGGTTAAGTTGACGAACGGCCCGCACCACTTAAACGGGCGGCAGGCACTTGATCTGGCCCGGGCCCGCGGTGACGCCTACAATTCCTATGGTTTTGCTGGTAGCGATTTTGACCGTACCGAGCACCAGCGCCAGTTGTTGGTTGCGCTTAAGACCAAGGCCGTCTCAGCCGGCACTATTTCTAATCCGGCCAAATTGACAAGCTTGGCCGATGCGATTGGCGGCAACGTTAAGACTGACTTCAAAATTGACGAGGTGCACCGGCTTTATGACCTGTCCAAGCTGGTTAGCGGCAATAACGTTAAGTCACTTAGCCTGAACGATGCTGATGGCAAGAGCTTGCTAGATAGCTACCGTTCGCCACAAGGCCAGTCTGCCCTGATTCCAGCCGCTGGGCTTGATGATTTCAGTGACATCCAAGCCTTTATTAAGAAACAAACTTCATCTAATGCCGTTGTCCAGGAATCGGCCAAGGTCGTGGTTTTGAACGGTACCACCTCCAATGGCTTAGCCTCGAAGATTAAAACCAAGCTCAAAGGTAAGAATATAATCGTAAGTGAAGTTGGCGACGCTGGTAACTCCGCCCAGACGACTACGGCCATCATTGATACTAGCGGCGGCAAAAAGCCAGCTACCAAGGCCGCCCTAATGAAGATTTTTGGCAATCATGTCACCACCCAGAATCCTTACGGCACTCTTTATGACGACGCCGATTTCATCATTGTGTTAGGTTCAGACCAGGTTCCTAGCACCCCTAGCCAGTAGAAAGTTAACACCGTCAATGTTATGCTCAGGGTATGACTGACCGAGTTGCCGTAAACTATCTTCATGCTTTCCTGGAGCGCTATCCGGTGCGTGTTTATAAAAAAGGCGAGATAATTATCTTCCAGGGCGAGGCGCCGCGCAGCGCTTACGTGGTAAAAAGCGGCACTATCAAAGCTTATAATCTTAGCGTGGGCGGTGACGAGAAGCCCATAGCCTATTATTCGGCCGATAATGTCTTCCCAGCTTCGTGGGTTTATGGCAAGGCGGCCAGCGCCATCTATTATTACGAGGCTTTCTCACCCGTAGTAGAGCTGTACGTAATCGAGCGTGAGGTCTTTGTAAACTTTATCAAGAAGCGTCCGGAGCTGCTTTACCAGGAATTAGAGAGGTTACTTTCGGACCAAATGGGCGGATCGCTGCGTCTTAACGCCTTGCAGCATTCAAGGGCCAGCGACAAGCTGGTATACACTTTGCATTATTTAGCGCTAACGCATGGCCAGCCAGCTGGCGAGAACGTTATAGAAATTACGCTCGACTTAACTCACCAGGATTTTGCCAATTTAACTGGTTTGACAAGGGAAACGGCTGCAACCGAGCTAAACCGCCTGAAAAAACAGAAAGTCATCAATTATGGCAAACACCAACCCTACCAGCTTGATCTGAAAAAACTCATGAACCTGCTTAATGACCAGTTTATAGCTGACATAAAGCCTTCTACGCTGCTGCCTTAGCCTTTGTTGGCTTGGCTTTAATTTCTTTGGCGTGTAATGTGTCGCTGACGACTCTTGCCAGGTTATGCGGGGCGGTCCAGGATTTGATAATGCACCTACTAGCGCCGAGCTTATAAGCTTCTGCCACCTCTGGAGAATTTTCCATGTTCGTAAAGATTAGAATCTTAACTTTCTTGTTCTTTTTGGGCGCCTCCCACTGTTCCAGGAACTCCAACCCGCCCATTACTGGCATCAACAGGTCTAGCAAAACAAGGTTTGGTTCAAAATTGTTCAATTTCTCCAAGGCTTCTTTGCCGTCATATGCCGTTACTACTTCATGGCCTTCATGCTTGAGAATGATGCAGTAAGCTTTGTTGAGGTCGTGATCATCTTCTACTACTAGTATTCTTGCCAACTTTGACCTCCAATTGATTTAAGCTGCTTGTATGATTAAGTTATAGCATAGCTCCTGGCCGGGCTGGTATCAAATATTTTACAAATTATTTTGGTTTGGCTGGCTGCCGGTGCTGCCGTGGTAAGGAGAAAAAGAAGTGGGTGCCGGATCCTTCTTCGCTAGTGAACCAGATTTTGCCGTTCAGCGCGCCAATTAAGCCCTTAACCAGGTAAAGCCCTAGGCCGGTGCCAGTTGTCTCGCGCTTTATTATGTTATCGGCCCTAAAGAACTTACTGAAGACTTGGTCTTGCGAGTATTTAGGTATGCCCCAGCCGGTGTCGCTGACCTCTATCATTATATCGGCGCGGCGCGGCTTTAAGGTAATAGTTACTGTCCCAGATCTTGGGGTGTATTTAATGGCGTTAGAGACAAGATTCGTAACAATTTCCTTGAATATTAAGGAATCAGTTTTTAGGCTGGTACTATACGAGTCACGCGTGACAAAGCTAAGCTTGATTGATTTATCCTTTGCCATCAGGCCCAGTTCTGGCATCAAGTCTTCAATCGCGCTATCTAGCTTAAAGGATTTAGGCGTCACGGCGATTGTGCCGCTCTCAATACGGGTGATGTTCAGCAAAGTGCTGATTAGCTCGTTCATGCGGTTAGAGGCGCTAATAATCGTGGCCAGGGACTGTTTTTGGGCCGGATTAAGCTTACCCATATAACCATCTGCTAGCATGTGCGTGTAGGTTTTTACGGCTGACAGCGGGGTTCTTAGCTGGTGCGAGGCCAAGGATATAAACTCACTCTTCATGCGGTCAATTTCTTGCTCCAAAGTGATGTCCCGGATAACTTCTATGCAGCCTAGTGGCTTATCTTCAAAAATGATTGGTGACGCCGTTATTGACACTGGCACGTTATGGCCATTTTTATGCCTGTAATTAAGCTTGGCCACGACCGGCTTGCCAGTTAAGAACGTTTTGGTAATTGGCCTGTCCAGTAAGGCGATTGTTGAATCGTCAAAGTTCACAGCCACGATTATTTTTGGGAACCACTCGCCAATAAGCTCGGCCTCGGTGAATCCTAGCAGCTCTTGGGCAACCGGATTGACCCTGGTAATGCGGCCGTATTCGTCAGTAGTGATGGCGCCGTCGCCAATACTGGCGAACATGGCTTCGGCTCCAGCCTGTTGCTCGGTTATCTGGGGCATATTATCAATTCTCAGCTTTCCCCGTTGGCCGGTTCGCCTAATTTGCGTAATTCAGCCATGTACTCCTCGACTATGCCGCTATCTTCAGTCAGTAGTGACACGCCGGCCTTAATCCAGTCCATTAGGCTCAAAAGATCAGCCTTAGTTAACTCTTCAGGGGCTTTTTGTAGATGATTTTCAACTTGCCTAGCAATAAAACGCTCGGTGGCCGGACCAAGATAGACGTTCGTGACTTTGACTACTTGGTCATAGATTGAGCCGTTAGCGTTGCCTGCCATAGGCCTACACTTCCTCGATTTTTTTGAGTTTCATGGCGCCGGCTGTCACGGCCAGGAATCCAAGGCCGGCCATAAGCCGGAAAAATACTAAAACCGCTGAGGCAAAATTAATATTGGCGTACGGGTCTGGCGTTTGTATGGCGGCCACGTATTGGTAGCCAATCAAGCTGATAATTACGGCAGTAAGCCCTAGGGATATGTTGCCTAAGGCCTGGCGGTAGAGCACCCCCCCTACTTTCCTACTGAAAAGTGTAATTTCAAAGGCCGCCAGTATACCTATAAACCAAGTATATATAAACGGTATTGTTACAGTAAGTAGTACTAACCAGGCAGGCATAAAGAAGGAATTACTAGAAGAAGTTATAGTGGTGTGGTCAAAGTGCCTAAAGATGATAAAGCAATAAGTCACCCCAGTTAACAAGAAGCATATTAGAATGCCACGAATATTATTGGCGCTAAATTTAAACTTGGCCCTATTAATTAACCCACGGGTAGCGCCGCCAATCAAAGTAAACGCTATCAGGGGTAGAATCAAATTAACGTAGTTGACTATTATCACGCCGGCATGATTAGGTCCCGACTGGTTCCCCAGGGAATTAAACACGGTAGTCGTGATGGCTGTCACGGGCAAGCTCCAAGCTAGCCAGCCAAAGCCGGCCGCCAGCTGGCGGAAATTACCGCCTTCAGGCGTCTTGCCAATAGACCGCGCATACTGGGAGAGCCTGGCGTAACCTAGAAACGCCAAACCCCATATAGCTATCCTGGGCAGCACAACCGTTACTATAAGCAAATGATACTCGGACGAGGTGAGATTATATTTTTCCAGGGTGGCTTGGTTGGCAGGCAGCAGCAAGCACAGCGTGAAATAGCTTAAAGCCAGTAATATGTAGCTGGGTATGACACGGCCGGTGAGGAGTGTGTTTTTTAGGGCTGATAGCATGCTTCCATCCAATGTTTAGTGCAAAATCTACATATATTGAACCATATTTAGCCTAATTAGCAGGTAAGATTTTCAACACTCCAAGATGTGCCATAATACAGGCATGGACGAGCCTGTAAATAAGTTCTCATTAAACAAACGTTATTTGGTATTAGTCCTGGTCTTGGCAGTAGGGTTATACGTTTTGGTGCCGCAGTTTGGGGATTTTAAGTCAAGCCTGCATTTACTTAGGCATCCAGATGTTGGCTGGCTGCTCACAGCGGTGGCCTTAACGGCTTTGACGTACCTGGCGGCAGCGGCTACTTACTGCTTGCTCGCTTTCAAGCCGCTAAGCTACTTCAGGACATTGTTGGTGCAGTTCGCGGCCATGTTTATTAATCGTCTTCTACCTGGCGGCCTAGGCGCTTTAGGTGCTAATTATCTTTATCTTAAGCACTCTAAGCATACTTCCGCCCAGGCTGCTAGCGTGGTGGCTGTAAATAACGTGCTGGGCATTATGGGCCACGCACTGCTCTTATTAGTAAGCATATTGTTATTTTCCTCGCCGAATTTGCCAACCGCACTGCATGGCAGGTTTGGTGGAGCTACAGTGCTTTATGTAGCCGCGGGCGCTTTAATCGTGGCCATAGCGGGCTTTGTTTTTGGCAAGCAAAAATTCATAGAAGCAATTAACGAGTTCGGGGCGCAGTTGTGGACTTACCGGCACCGCCCAGGCCGGTTGCTAGCCGCCCTGGCTAGCTCGGCCTTATTGACGCTTTTTAACGTTCTAGCCCTGTCTTGCTGTGCCTTGGCGCTTGGCGTTCATCTGCCTTTCGTAACTATTTTATTAATATTCAGTTTAGGCGTTGGCGCGGGCACGGCCACGCCTACGCCTGGTGGGCTTGGTGGCTTTGAGGCTGGCTTAGCAGCTGGTTTTATTGGTTATGGAGTTGGGGGTTCGTCAGCCTTAGCGGTAGCGCTGCTTTACCGGTTGGTAAGTTACTGGCTGGCTTTGGCAGCTGGCGCGCTGGCGTTCTTTATTACCCAGCGCCGTGGCTACATTTGAATACGGTGGAAGCGGTTAATGGCGAAAGTCATAGTCGCTACGCATGTGCCAGCTATTACTACTACGTCTAACTTAAATCCAAAGTGCGTCTGGTTGATTAATAAGTAACGTAAGGCGTCTACCATGTAACTAACAGGGTTTAAAGTGCTAATAATTCTTAAGAAGTCCGGGACATTATTTAGAGGGTAGAGAGCGCTGGATAAAAAGAATAATGGCATTACTATTAGGTTGTTTATGCCTTGGAAGCCCTGGAAATCATCTACCATAGAAGCTATACCAGCGCCCATAAACGCCAGCGCCAAACACATGAACGCAAGTACAAAGAAAGCTGGTATGACTAGTAGCCAGTCATAAGGACGGAAGCCAAGCACTCCAGCAACCGCGAAAACTAACAGGCCTTGGATGATAGAGATGGTGGCGCCACCAGACGCGCTGCCTAACAGTATTTTCGTGCGTGAAATTGGAGCCACTAACAGCTCTGACAAAAACCCAAAACGTTTGTCTTGAAGAATAATCATGCCCCAGAAAACGCCAGATAATAGTACCGTCTGGGCCACTATTCCCGGCACCAAGAATTCCATATAGTCACCTGCCCCGGCTTGCTTGTAGATAGCACCGATTCCGTAGCCTAAAGCCAGCATCATTAGGATGGGCTGGCCAAGCGTACCCAGGATTCGCGAACCGCTACGAGTGTAGCGGCGGATTTGCCTGAGCCAGAGAGTAGAAAGAATATCCATTAGTTACCTTAACCTAGTGTTACGGAGTGCCGTTTTAAAGTTTAGGCCATTATTGTTACCTGTGTTGTCATCATCACGGGTCATAGAGCCAGTTAGTTTCAGGTAAGCATCTTCTAAGGTTTTAGTGCCGGTTTGTTTACATAATTCTGGCGTGGTGCCACGGGCCACGATTTTGCCATGATCGATTATAGCAATGCGCTCGGCTACGGCTTCGGCTTCGTCCAGGTAATGAGTGGTGAAGAATATGGTCATGCCCTTTTCGTCACTTAATTTTTTAACGTAGTTCCACATTAAGTTGCGGGTCTGCGTGTCTAGCCCAAGAGTTGGCTCGTCTAGGAATAGAATCTTAGGTTCGTGTAATAAGCCGCGGGCTATTTCTAAGCGGCGGCGCATACCACCAGAGAAGGTTTTAATCATGGAGTCTTTACGGCCCCAAAGTTCAACCAGTTCAAGTAGTTCTTGGATCCGCTTATGCCTTATGGATCTGCTCATTCCGTAAAGTACGGCGTGCAATTCCATATTTTCATAGGCCGATAACTCCTCGTCCAGGCTAGGGTCCTGGAAAACTATACCAAACGCTTTACGGGCGGAATCCCGCTCTTTAGTAACGTCATGACCGGCCAGCTCTAGCTCGCCGCTAGTTGGCCTGAGCATGGTAGTTAACATCTTAATAGTAGTACTCTTGCCAGCGCCGTTTGGCCCTAAAAACGCGAATATTTCACCTTTTTTTACGTCAAAGGAAATACCATCAACGGCGGTTACATCGCCGAATTTTTTAACTACGTCCTTAGCCGATATCACTGTATTTGCCATTAGTTACCTCTAATTATAACCGCAAGGCTATATTTTGTATACTGTTGGTCTGACTTTAAGCGTTATAGGTACTTGAGCTGGTACCGCCACCGCGTCCGGTCCAATCCGTATGGAAAAACTCGCCGCGCGGCTGGTCTACCCGCTCGTACGTGTGAGCGCCAAAGTAGTCTCTTTGGGCCTGCAATAGGTTAGCTGGCAAGCGCTCGGTCCGGTAGGCGTCATAGAAAGATAAGGCGCTTCCAAGCGTCGGTACTGGAATACCAGCTTTGACAGCTTCAGCTATAACATCGCGCCAAGATGACTGCGAACTTTCTATGGCACCGGTGAAGAATGGCGCGAGCAGTAGGCTGGTAAGGCCTGGATCGGTGTCAAAAGCCGTCTTAATGTCGCCTAGGAACCGGCTACGGATAATACAGCCGCCCCGCCACATTAAGGCAACACCGCCATAATTCAAACTCCAGCCATATTCGCCAGCGGCCGCCCGCATCAGCATAAAACCTTGAGTGTAACTGATAATTTTAGAGGCGTATAAGGCTTGGCGGATATTTTCTATGAAGGCTGCTTTATCGCCATTGAATTCAAAGGAAGGCCCTTTAAGCTTTTGGCTAGCGGCCTGGCGTTCGGATTTTAAGGCTGATACGCAGCGGGCAAAGACCGCCTCGCTGATTAAGCTAGCTGGCTGGCCTAGATCGGCGGCACTGATAACAGTCCACTTGCCGGTGCCCTTTTGGCCCGCGGTATCCAATATCTTATCAACCAGGGGTTGGCCGTCCGTATCCTTATAAGCGAGTATTTCAGAGGTAATTTGAATCAGGTAGCTGTCTAGTTCGCCCTTGTTCCATTCGCTGAAAACCGTGGCGATCTCGTTGGCACCCAAGCCCAAATGATCTTTCATTAGCTGGTAGGCTTCGCCGATTAGCTGCATATCGCCGTATTCAATGCCGTTGTGGACCATTTTTACATAGTGGCCTGCCCCGCCTTCGCCAACCCATTCGCAGCAAGGCGAGCCGTCATCAACTTTGGCGGCTATGGCCTGGAAGATATCCTTAATATGTGGCCAGGCCTCCTTAGAGCCGCCTGGCATAATTGAAGGACCGTTACGGGCACCTTCTTCGCCGCCAGATACGCCAGCGCCAACGTACAGCAATCCCTTTGACTCAATATATTCAGCGCGCCTGGCAGTATCCGTGAATAAGGAATTGCCGCCGTCTATAATAATGTCGCCAGCTTCTAGATGAGGCAGTAGCTGTTCGATGGTTTGGTCAACTGGGTCACCGGCTTTGACCATCAGCATTATTTTGCGAGGCTTTTTAAGCCGCCCGGCTAAATCTTCGATTGATTCGGCGCCGACTATTGCAGTATTCTTGGCCTCATTATCCAGAAAAGCCTTAACTTTCTCGACCGTACGGTTAAAAGCCACCACCTTAAAGCCATGATCGTTCATATTCAGTATAAGATTCTGGCCCATTACCGCCAGGCCAATAACGGCAATGTCTGCCTGTGGCTCGTTTGGATCGCTCATTACTTAAAGTGTACCAGAAAGTTTAAGCTTATAGGCGGCAAAAAATAACCGCCCATTGCTGGGCGGCTACTTACGTTTTTATTGCGCGGACTAGTTTGAGTTCCGGCGAGCGTCTGCCGCTAGAGCAATCTCTAGTGGGCCAACAATCAAGGCGTAAATACCTAGGATCCAGACGAAAGCTACGCCTGAAGCAACCGGTTGGAAAAGTATTACGATTCCAACTACTAGCGCTAACAAGCCAGCAATTACGCTTAAAACCCTGCCAGTAGCCGTTGTGGCTTTTTCGAACAAGGCGCCAACTACACCTACGATGCCACGGATTATCAGCGAGAAACCAATAAGCAGCACTAATGTAGCGAACGAAACTCCTACGTGGCGGATCAGATAAACGCCAATTCCAAGCTCAACAATACCTAGGATGATCTGCAGGAACCACCAGTCGCCCTTGCCAACTGACAATATGCCACTGATAAGGCCAATGATACCGCTAGCTAGGATGAACGCGCTGAAGATGTATATCAGCGTCAACAGAGTGATGCCTGGCCAGAAGACGGCCGCAACACCAAATATCAATGTAACTATACCCCTGAGCACCAAAGCGCCCTGTACTTCACTGGAAATCGAACTTGCGCTAGCCATCGTAACCTCCTAATTTATGACCCCATCATTATCCTAATATGCGGAGTTGTCAAACGGCTTCTGTGGAAAACTTATTTGTCCGCGGCCAGTAGTTCTATGAGCAAAGCCAGGGCTAAAATAACCAAGCCGTAAACAGCTACAAGTTTGGGCGATAGCTGCACGGCGAGCATGACCATTGAAATTAATAGAACGCTGCCCCACTGTAAGTAGCGCTTGTATTGGGCTACCCATTTCGTAAAGCCGTTCTCATGGCCGCCAAATAGTGATTTATGTAATTTGCCTGAAAGCAGTGTCACGATGCGCGATTTAACAGCTTCAGCTGACTTATATGGCCCGCTGAGCCAGGCCACTGCCGCTAGCAGCAAGCCCAGCAACAATATGGTTGTAGTCTGGGTTACAAACGAATGCAGGACGGTGTCATATGCCACATGGACGGCCGTTTGATAATTCAAGGCAACTTCTGACGCGGCAATGCCGCCAGCTATCTTTATAGCGACTAAAGACACGAGCATGGACAAGCTGAACATTATACCTAAAGCGATCGCGGTGGCGCGGCGTCTCCTGGACAGAACAATTGCCAAGGCGCTAAGGCCTAGGAATAGCAGCGTGGTTATAGCCTGGTAAAGACCAATATTCTTGGAAACGTTATGAACTATTGGTAGCCAGCCCGCAGTGGCTACTTTAATAGAGCCAACGTTTTCTGGCAGTGCTTTACCGGCTAAGAACGATAGCTTGGTGCCAGAGAGCTGCTTGCTCAGCTGGGTGTAAATATCGCTAACTTCAATCGTGCCGTTGCCTTCGTATTCTTTACTGAAAGTAATAAGAGCGTCATGGCGCTTGGCCAGTGACTTATACCAATAATCCTGGACCTTTTGGTTGGCCAGCAGGCCTTTAATGCCTTTATTAGTGTAGGTTTTAGCCTGGGTGGTTAGCTGGGGTGCTAAAAAGACAGCCCTAGGCGGTAAGTTATCTTTAATAATGCCCTCAACGTTAACAGTCTTGAAAATCTGATCCGTCGTATACGTAGCGATAGCGGTCTGTATTTCAGGCTTTTGAATCAATGGCCCAACGGCGGCCACGTAACGATCGGTGTTGACTAAGGTGTTGCCGACCCAAAAGAGCAAATTTCCGGCCACCAGCATGGCCGTGGCGATAATGGCGCAAGTCCAGACTGCTAGCCCTCTCCAAGGCGAATGCTTTTCACCCTCGACTTCGGCCCTTAATGTCTCTACCTCTTGCTGAAGTTCGGCTATCTTCGTTTTAGTAGTTTTAGAGTCTTTCATTCGCGTACCCGAGTTATCTTTCTAACTGTTATGTTAGCTGGCTCAGGTACGCTTTGCAAGACGCTAATCCTTAAAGGCTTAAGTCTTAAGTTCGCCGCCGTAGACGGTCAAAGCGTAGATGACCAAAACATCAATTGTAATGATGATGATTGACCAGATTGGGTAGGCGGTGATTGAAACCAGGGCGCCAACCGCGCTTAGCATAGCCAACACAACACCTATAAATCGTGCCCAGGTAGAACCATGAAGCACTGAGAAACCAGCTAGTAGAACGACCAAGCCGAGCGCTAAGTGGATCCAGCCCCAAGCCGTGTAGTTAAACACGAGCAAAGCTTTTTCTGTTGTTACGTACCATGTTGGTCGCAGCAATGCTGTCAAACCATCAATTGCCTGGAAGATGCCCGTTAGGATCATCATCAAGCCCGCAAAGAACACCCAGCCTGTCCAGTTGCTTAACTGTTTATTGGTTGTAGCCATGTAAGTTCTCCCTCACACTTAATTTACATTTATCACTATTTACCCGCACTACATATTTGTCAATAAGAAAATTAAGTTATGAACATGCTTATGCTTAAACACCGGTGGGACGCTTACGGTTTATTTAATTTTAGATTGGTGTTTATATATAAGAGATGAAAAAGTGGAGCATTGTGATCCTCTTGGCTTGCGCCCAGTTCGTAATGATACTGGACAGCACGGTTATGAACGTCTCCATATCTACGGTCGTGAAAGATTTAGATACCACGGTCGCGGCCATGCAAACTTCAATCACCTTCTACGCCCTGACCATGGCAGCCCTAATGTTGTTAGGTGCAAAATTGGGTGAAGTCTTTGGTCGCAAGAAAATATTTATCACCGGGGCGATTATTTACGCTACAGGCTCCCTGGTAACTGGTCTTAGCCAAAACATTCAAACTCTATTCCTAGGCTGGTCAGTCATCGAAGGTATTGGCGCTGTCATGGTTATTCCTGCCATATCGGCGCTTGTGGCCAATAACTACACTGGTAAAGATAGAGTTAAGGCTTTTGCGATCATTGGCGGTATCTCTGGCGCGGCTATGGCAGCCGGACCGCTAATTGGCGGTTTTATGACTACTTACCTGTCCTGGCGCTACGTATTCTTTGCCGAGGTAGTAATTATGGGTCTTATTCTCTTATTCAGAGGTGTATTAAAAGACTCAGCTAAGGTAATCAAGGCGCATATCGACGTGACGAGCGTTATTCTGTCTGCTGTCGGTCTAATCTCTTTGGTCTACGGCATGCTTCAAAGCAAAACCTGGGGCTGGATCAACCCAATGGGTGCCATGACAATCAACGGCAAAGAGATCACCCCGCTCGGGATATCGATGGTAGCCTACCTGATTCTGCTCGGTATTATCGTTCTCAAACTATTTTACGATCGTCAGCAAAAGCTTAAAGACAGTGGCCAGAACCCGTTAATAGATCCGGACCTATTCTCAATAAAACAACTTAGAAGTGGCTTATCCGTACTACTCTCGCAGTACACGATTATTGCTGGCGTTTTCTTTGTTATTCCAGTCTATTTGCAGATGACGCTTGGCTATGACGCGCTGAAAACCGGCATTAAGATCTTCCCGCTGTCCATAGGTTTAATCCTGTTTTCAGTAATTGGTACTAGGTTAGCGGCAAAATGGCCTCCAAAGAAGATTATTAGAGTTGGCCAGTACATCCTTATTCTTAGCTCGGTAGTTTTACTGGGATCGGTATCAGCTAGCCTTAAGGGCTGGTTGTTTGGGGTCTCAATGTTCACCGTAGGCGCAGCCCTTGGCTTACTGGCCTCGCAACTGGGCAACATTAATATGTCGGCCGTTCAAGAAAAGGACACCAGTGCCGTAGGCGGTTTACAGGGTGTCTTCCAAAACCTAGGTTCATCCCTAGGCACGGCATTAATTGGATCAGTCCTAATAGCTTCCCTGACTACCACCTTCAATCAAAATGTTCAAGGCAGCGATCTTCCCGCCAATGTAAAAAGCTCCATAGCCACCGGTACTAAGGCTGGCGTTGAAGTTATTCCTGTGACGCAAGTAAATGAGATTGCCGAATCCAAAGGACTATCCACGGCGCAGTCCAATCAACTAGCGCAGCTCTACAGCGATTCGCAGGTATCTTCATTGCGAACAGCTATCTACGGACTGATCTTCATTGCTGTAGCTTCGCTGCTCTTTTCAAAAAACATACCAGATAAGTTCGAGGAATAAGCTATGTTTAACAGTTTCGATAAACACGCTTATAGAATACTAGTCGCGTTAGCCTTAATAACCATAGGTAGCGGCACCATAATCTTTCACTTCGTAGAGAAAATATCATATCTAGACGCTTACTACTTCAGCGTAGTCACCTTAGCCACGGTTGGTTATGGCGATATTACGCCCCACACCGATCTTGGTAAGGTCATTACTACTTTCTACATCTTAATAGGTGTAGGCATCATAACCACCTTTATATCGGCAACAGCCCGCCGCCGGGCCGAAAGACGCCAGGAGCGCAGGGACAAGAAAGATAAAACTACTGACTAAGCCTTAGGAACGGATATGTTGACCATCCAGTCAACGCTGTACTTGTCTGTAAGCATGCCAAATAGATCACCCCAAGCCTCTTTCTTTAACGGAAACTGAGGTGTGATATCAGCGCTAAGGCCGTCAAAGACTTTTCTTAGCTCTGCTTCGTTCTCGCCTGAGAGCGAAATAGTGATCTTTTTAGCCTCAGGACTGGCCTTGGCCGTATCGCTGCCCATGATGTTAACTAAGCCGCCCTTTAGTTCAGCGTGCATTAGTTTGTCAGCCGGCATCGCGTCGGACATACCAAGCTCACCGTAAGTGTTAACGACTAATTCGCCACCAAAAATACTCTTATAAAACTCCATAGCCTCCCGCGCGCTACCTTGAAAGAATATGTACGGATTACACTTAATGTCACTCATAATTACCTCCTAATTTACTACTCTAATTTTAGCACCAATGATCAAGGGTATGTACCGTCAGGCAGCACAAAGGCTTGGGCGGGCGGCAACGGCAAAGTTGTCAGCTGCGAAGCTGTCATGGTGCTAAAGATAGCAAGACGCCAGTCGCGGGTGACTTTAATGAATTTGCCAACACCTACCGCCGTACAGACGTTATTAGGGCAAGAGTAGTCCGATTTTCGCCAGTCTGCGCCCATACCAGCAAGGTAGTGGGAAGTGTCACGGTTATCGGGGCCACTTGAACTTGCCATAATCGCCCTGACCCTGCACACGCTAATGACAGCTTGCATCCCAGGAGCTGTTATTAGCCCTTGATTGCCCCAATAGTGCACGTTATGCCCGCTAATAGGTATCACGTTAGTTGAGCCGCTAGTTGGGCCGCTGATAAAGTTTGGCGTGCCGCTCGAGCTAGAAAAATCTTCGGTAAAGTCGCCACCGCCAAAGCCCGCGCTAGAATTTTGGCGATTACTCCAGGTGCCATTGGCAAGGACCCACAGCTGGCAATTATTTATTTCGACCCTTACATTAGTCGAGTGTATATCCGTATTATCCACGTATATTTGGCCCCACCAGTTCATGTTGTTAGCAGTGGCAGGGGGAGTCATCTGGGGGCTATTAGCTTTTGAATACCAATCGTAACCTGAGGGCACGCCGTGCGGCAGCGCCTCGCCAGTAGTACCCGGGGCAAACATAGCCAATATAGCTGCCGCGTCAGGAGTACCAGTACCGCCACCCCCGCCGCCTGAACCAGCCACGCTGCCAAATTTCACGTAACTACCGCCCGATGCCGAAACGTCAGTTTGTTGGGTCGCAGGCGCGGAGATGGCGCCGTTTGCAGGTTCAGTGGTCGCAAAAGGAGTCGCCGCCTTGGTGCTAATCAACAGGTACGCGCCCAGTCCGGCAACTAAAACTACTACCGCCAATACCACCGGTATTCTATGTTTATTGTATTCTTTCATAAGTTTTTTCAAGTGCTTGCGCATGCCACTTATCCTAATAACATTACCAGTATATATCAATATCCTCCCCAAGTAACATCATTTAGTATATGTTATACTAGAGCACATTGTGGCAGAAAAGAAACATACTATCCAAATCAAAGGGCTCAAAAAGTCCTACGGCAAAAACGATGTCCTCAGGGGCATTGATTTAGAAGTCGAACAAGGCACCATGCTGGCTTTATTGGGTCCTAATGGCGCAGGTAAGACCACCACTGTCCGAATTCTCAGCACACTGCTCAAATACGATGCCGGCAGTGTTAAAGTCGCTGGATTCGATGTTGCCAAAGACGCCGATAAGGTCCGTGAAGTCATTGGCCTAACCGGCCAATCAGCCGCTATTGACGAACTACTAACCGGCCGCGAAAACCTGATTATGATGGGTCGGCTCTACAGGCTCACTAAAGCTAGCGCCAAAGCCCGCGCTGAAGAACTCCTCAACGAGTTTGACCTAGAAGATGCCGCCGATCGCCCATCTAAAACCTATTCCGGCGGCATGAGACGCAGGCTAGATTTAGCTGTCAGCCTAATAGCCACGCCGCCAATCATCTTCCTGGACGAACCAACCACCGGCCTTGACCCCCGCTCCCGGCTAGCTATGTGGGACATTATTAGAAACTTAATGGCTGGCGGCACAACCATTCTGTTAACCACCCAATACCTAGAAGAAGCCGATCAATTAGCTGACCAAATCGTAGTAATAGACGGCGGTAAAGTCATAGCCAAAGGCACGGCCACTCAACTTAAGAGTAAAGTCGGCAAAGACCGCCTAGAGCTGAGCTTCAAAGACCAAGACGAGCTTAAAGCCGCCAAAAAGACTCTCGGCAAGGCCGCAACAGATGCAGATGATAATGAGAATACCCTAAGCGTGACAATTAATGACGTTAATAAGGATGTTAAAGACATCCTAGAGAAGCTAGATGCCTCAAACGTAGCTATTGTTGCCATGGAAGTCCACAAACCGACTTTGGACGATGTCTTCCTGTCGCTTACTGGCAAGAAGAAGAAAGACGGGGCCAAGTAATGGCAACCAAATTAGTCTTTTCAAACAAACCCAAGCCTGTCCTTGCTGTGATTGACGGGCTCATAATGATCAGGCGCAGCAGTACGCACATTATCCGCCACACTGACCAGCTGCTCGGCACGTTCTTCCAGCCAATTATGTTCCTAGTTCTGTTTACAGCCGTCTTTAGTGGTGCTGTTAAGGCTTCGCTACCAGCAGGCGTAAGCTACCTAGACTTCTTGATGGCTGGAATCATTGTCTAGACCGTTGCCTTTGGATCGACTACAACCGCCGTGGCCATCTGCGCCGACCTTCAAAAAGGCATAGTCGACCGCTTCCGGTCATTACCAATGGCAACTTCAGCCGTTCTGCACGGCCACGTCATTTCAGACGTATTCAGAAACACCTTTTCAACCTTAGTAATGATAGTAACCGGCCTAGTCATAGGCTTCAGGAGCAGCGCCAGCCTAATAGATTGGCTAATGATCGCCGGTATTCTACTGCTATTCACACTAGCTTTCTCGTGGTTAATGGCCATCATGGGCGTCTACGCCAAAAGTGTAGAAGCCGTCCAATGGCTAACTTTCATAATTATCTTCCCGCTAACCTTTGCCAGCAGCGCCTTTGTGCCAGCAGGCAGCATGCCAGGCTACCTACAGGCTTTTGCCAACAACCAACCAATCACCCAGGTAGTAGAAGCTGTCAGAGCCCTAATGCTAGGCACCCCAATCGGAAACCACGGCTGGGTAGCAGTAGCCTGGAGCCTAGCCATGCTAGCCGTAGGCATTCCACTAGCCACCTACCTCTTCAAACGAAAAGCCTCCAACTAGCTCTAGTAAACTTGTATTAAGTCTAAAAGAGTATATTATAGTTTTATAATGAGTTCTTTGGAAAAGTTACCTGATGATAGATCTGTCGGCGAAATATTCACCGCTATTCATAGCGCTGCTTACGAAGTTGCTAGCGCGGTACCAGTATTCGATGAAAGCAGGCGTGATGCGCCTGACGAGGGTGAGATATACAGCCATGTACAAAAATGGCAACACCCAAAGCGCGACATGCCCGCAAGTTCGATTATGACTCGTGTTATGGCTGAGGATGGCTCAGCGCCTTTCCTTATGGAGGTTTGGAGTCTACATTCAGAAGACGAGCCTGGTGCTGTATTGCCCTGCCGAGTTAGAGCATTTGATCATGTAGGCGATAATCTAAGCGCCCAGATTGAAAATCAATATCCACACGGCTTGATCAATGTAGAGCGTGGATACCGGTACTCTAAGGGCAAGCAAATAAAGCCAAGAGTTGAGAGCACGCACAGAGAGACAACTAAATACCAGAATTTAAGAGCCCCTGACAGAGAACGTTTAGACGAAGTTAAATCAGCCGCCCTTGGCATGATCGTTGCTACTCGCTGCCTTTTAACCATTGAAGCTCTAGATGTACTTAACCCCGTGGAAGAACGAACTCAATCTGCCCGAGCTAGCGTAGCAGACGTATTCACGCTGTTAGGAAATGAATCAAGGTATGTCTGAACAGGACGTAAGCAAAGTCGATACTATGGATAGGGTATTCGAAAAAGTAAATACACTTCCAGAGCCCTCGTCGAAGTTTACGGCCATGTTTGGTTTCGGCGCCGGAGCGTTAGGATTGGCAGCAGTAGAACGCTATATAGGTTCAGGTATAGATATAACTGCTGTGGCAGAAACTATTGGCAGCATTGCGTTGACTAATATTACTTATCGGCGAGCCAAGAACTCCTATAAAGATGGGATTAGGGACTCCGAACAGATGATAAAGGAAGTTGAAGACTTCACGTTCGACCTATAATAACTTGGCTGGGGCGGCAGGATTCGAACCTGCGAATGCCAGTACCAAAAACTGGTGCCTTACCACTTGGCCACGCCCCATTAACAGATTGATTTTAGCTTAGTTCAGGGATATATACAACTGCTAACTCCTTGTAGAGGGGTCTTGACAGAAGGTGTATACAATGGCTTGTCAATACTTCTGTATCTGGGGTATAATACCTGTTAATTCGTTATGCCTAAAAACACCTCACGTAACCCTGCTGACTATATAGTGCCTCTGAACATAAATCATTTAGAAGGCCGTATGCTTCGTATGGCGGCGCCCAAGACCAAACAGGCCGGTAATAAGGAGATATTGTTCGTTTATGGCTCTCACTCCAGCTTGGAGCGTTGGTTTGGTATTGCCCAGGTTTTGAACCGTTACGGGGCGGTTACTATGCCTGATTTACCTGGATTTGGCGGCATGGACAGCTTCTATACCATCGGCAAAAAGCCTACTTTAGACAATATGGCAGATTACTTGGCCGCCTTTATCAAGCTGCGTTACCGCCGTAAAAAGGTTGTGGTTGTGGGATTGAGCTTTGGCTTCATTGTGGCTACCCGGATGTTGCAACGCTACCCCGAGCTGACTAAAAAGGTTACTTTGCTGGTTAGCATTGTTGGTTTTGCCCATAAGGATGATTTTAAGTTCACCCGCCCCCGTTACATGACTTATATTGCCGGCTCTAAGATTCTTACTTACCGGCCATTTGCTTTCCTGTTTTACCATATAACGCTTAATCCTTGGTTGCTCAAGAAGTTTTATGGCCGTACCCATAACGCTAAGAAGAAGTTCGCCTTGGCAGCTGACGATCCTTTAGAGATTCAGAAGATTAACGATGCCGAAGTCAAGTTGTGGCGCGAGAATGACGTCCGCACCTGGGGCTACACCACCAACGAGTTCCTCAAGCTGGATAACTGCAAAGTTAAGGTGGATATGCCAGTCTGGCACGTGGGCACCAAAGACGATAGCTACTTTGACGCTCATCTAGTAGAGCAGCATATGCGCATCATATTTAACGGCTT
>Ga0193717_1000413_pt1 | contig 29657 bp, 20 predicted proteins | sample U2c2metaG_FD_145900 | JGI IMG/M metagenome (GOLD analysis project Ga0193717, IMG submission 145900) | Soil microbial communities from a riparian zone of the East river system, Colorado, United States - U2c2 | ecosystem: Environmental > Terrestrial > Soil > Riparian zone | place: USA: East River...
GACCTGCTCGCCGAGTTCGCGGCCCACTGCGCGGAGGCCGACGAACCCGCTGACCGCCAGCGCGCCGTCGGCCGCCGGATCCTCCGCTACTACCTGGAATCCGCGATCAACGCCGCCAGCACCCTGTATCCCAGCTACCTTCCACCGCCGCCGCTCGACAACGAACCCGACGTGCAACCCACAGTCTTCACCGACGGCGCGCACGCACGAAAGTGGTTCCACCTGGAACGGACGAACCTCACCGCGGCCATCGACCACGCCGTCAGACAGGGACACCACGACATCACCTGGCGGCTCGTCGACCCGGTATCCACCTTCTTCGACCGCCACGGCTACAACGACGACTGTCGCGCCGTCCGCGAACTCGCCCTGGTCTCCGCGCGCGCCACCGCAGACCGACAGGGTCAGATATCGACGCTGGTGGGCCTCGGAATGGTGGCCATGAGGCTCGGCGACCACGTCCTCGCACGACAGAATCTGGACACCGCACTGCGGCTCGCCACGGAGGACGACTTCGACCGGGGACAAGCATCCGCCCTGCACCAACTCGGGCGGTTGGAGATGATGCGCAGCGATCCCGCCGCAGCGCTGCGGCTGTTCCTGCGCGGCCTGTCGATCGCCGACCGCCTGAACGACGACGAAGGCCGGTGCTGGTATCACTGTCGCATCGGTGAAGCCCTACGAGCCACCGAACAGTACGACGAGGCCCTGGTCAACCTGCACGAAGCGCGCAGGCTCGCACAACGCATCGGCGAGGAGTCCGCCCACGCGGGCATACTGATCGAACTCGGTTCGGCCTACCGCGACCAGGGCGACCACTCCGCGGCGGACGCGCACCTGGAGCGGGCCCGCACACTCGCCGAAGCGATCCCCGACCTCGCCGCGACAGCGCAGGCGCACATCGAGCTCGCCGAACTCCACACCGCCCGCCATCACACCGACGTTGCCCTGCGTCATGCCCAGCGAGCCGTTCAACTGTGCCAGCAGACCCACAACAGGATCGACGAGGCTCGCGCCCTCACCGCACTCGGTGGTGTTCAGCATGCCAACGGAGACCCGCAACACGCCGTCCTGGCCTGGCGCCAGGCAGTGGATCTCCATCACCTGACGGGCAACTCCGCACGCGCGGCGCTACTGCAGGTCAAGATCGACTCAGTGCCCCCACCACACGGTGTCATCGTGCCGACCAGCCGTACCGGATCGCAGCCTGTCAGCGATCCCATTCGTGACTCCACTCCGCACTGACGAGCACCGCGGACATTCCGAGTTCACTCGATCAGGTCGTTTCTGACACCGCTAGGGTGACGTCGTGTCCACTCGCGACGCCGTCCCGCGCGACATCACAGCACGTCAGCAATCCAGGCCAGCGTACGCACCATCGCCCAAACCCAGACAACAAGATCCTACTGTGAAAGTTGACCTGGGACTCGGCGGCCGGGCAGTATCCGGCGCAAGGCACCTCCACCGGGAGGACCGACACACGCCGAGAAAGAGGCACACGACCTTGTTCAAGACCCTCGCCGTAGCAACCGGCACGGCGATAACCACACGACGGGCAACCGAACGGCTCGTCACAGCGATCCTCGTGATCATCGCGCTGATGGCCGCGTTCATGATGCTCATGGCGGCCGCCGCGTCAGCCGACGTCGCTGGCGCGGACCTCGTCGCCGCGTTCTGCCCGTACAACGGGCCCAAGCCCCACAACATCGCTGAGCTGACCAGCTAACGCGCAGGCAAGACCCCCGGCGCGAACGTGGCTAGGTACGTGACGAGCGTCGAGCGAGGACAGCCAATAACAGCGGCGATCTCGCGAGCACCATCCGGAACAAGCCGGACGACCCCGGCTCCATCCGGATCCTCGGCCAGCCGGTTGCGGGCCCACCGCCGCACCGGACGGAACTCGGCGTTCTTGTCACGAATCACCGCCCGCAGGTCCACCCGCAGGCTCAGATTCTCCAGATCGACACCAGCTCGCTGAAGCGCACTCTGCACCACATCGGGTGTCGACACCCCAAGAGTCCGACAAATCTCTACCAAACGGACAAAAGTACAGTGCCGCAGACCGTGCTCATAGGTCAACACCGTCTGCTCGCCGATTCCCGACGGCAACTGAGCTGTGAGATCGAGCCGCGACCAACCCCGGGCCTCTCGAGTACGTCGCAGCTCCTCGCCCAAAGCACGGGAAATGCTCTCGTTGGTCACCTCATCTGAACGATCCACCGCCGACCCTCCCCGTCGAGTCAACCGCTATGCCCGCCCGCAGCGGAACCACCTATGCGACGACGCGAACACACCGCCGTGACGCCGGCACCCGGCATCGGTGCGCACCACCCCCTGGATGGCGCGTTCACGCGTTACCGAGATGCACCTGGTTGACACACCCTTGACAATCGGCGCGGAGGGTCGTCGGCGTTACCACGAGCCTGGAACTGGTCCAGCGGGACGTTCAAGCTGTCTCCGTCGCCTGGCCGAGCCATGCCTGTCACTCGGCGGGTGTCGAAGGGAGAACAAAGGTCAGCACTGCGGCGTATGCGGGATGTCGATGGCTCCATTCCACCAGGAACGCGCCCAGTTCCGTACGGAACTCCGCAGACTGTTGTTCCAATCGCGCTTCACCGTCAGCACGGAAAAATGAGCGGAACATGTCAGGCAGATCGTCAAGGAGCCGACTCGCCGCCTGGTGTCCCGCCCCGGGTTTGATGGAGACATCGAACACCCGGAGGATTCGGAGTTATGGCGGCACCACGGAAGTATCCGGATGAGTTGCGTGAGGGGGCGACGCGTTTGGCGGTTGAGGCCAGGCGGGATCCGGTGTCGGCTGGTGGGGCGATCAAACGGATCGGCGACCAGCTGAGTGTGCACCCGGAGGCGTTGCGGACGTGGGTGAAGCAGGCTGAGACCGACGGGGGGACACGGCCGGGAACGTTCTCGGCAGAGGCGGCTAGGGTCGCCGAGCTGGAACGCGAGGTGCGTGAGCTGCGGCGGGCGAACCAGATCCTGAAGTCAGCGGCGCCTTTCTTCGCAGCGGAGCTGGACCGTCCGCCGCGATGAAGGTCGAGTTCGTCGACTCCCAGCGCAAGGAGCACGGTGTCCAGCGGTCCTGCGGGGTGTTGGAGGGCACGCCCGCCGGGATCGCACCGTCGACCTACTACGCCGCCAAGACCCGTCCCGAGTCCGCCCGCGCGGCTCAGGATCGGGTGCTGGCCGAGAAGATCGAGCGAGTGCACGAGGACAACTACGGCATCTACGGAGCGCGCAAGATCTGGGCCGAGCTGAACCGACACGGCACCGACGTGGCGAGGTGCACGGTCGAGCGGCTCATGCGCGAGACCGGACTTCGCGGGCTGCTGCGGGACAAGTCACCGCGCACCACCCGGCCGGCCGCTGAGACCGGACGGCCGGGGGATCTGGTCGAACGCGACTTCACCGCCACCGGACCGAACCAGTTGCGGGTCGCGGACCTGACCTACGTCCGCGCCGCCGCAGGCTGGGTCTACGTTGACTCGCCGCTGCAACTCGGCCAGCAGACCACCCGCGGCTTACGTCGCCGTCTTCGACGAGGACATCGTCCGCCACTACATCGCCTTCCTCGACCACCGCCGCGAGCTCCGACCGATCGAGGAGTACCGCGAGGCCACCACCGAGGAATGGGCCGAGTTCGACGAGCAACTTCGACAAGCGCAAAGTCGAGCTCGGATCCTGCGGGCGCCCCTACGGCACACCCTGCCAGCACGAACACGTCTGCATCCGCTGCCCGATGCTGCACGTCAACCCCAAGATGCTCGCCCGACTCGACGAACTCGAAACCGATCTGCTTGACCGCCGCACCCACGCCGAAACCGAGGGCTGGGCAGGTGAGATCGACGGCATCGACATGACCCTGACCTTTCTGCGAGCCAAGCGCGACGACACCCAGCGCCGGCCACGGCGACCAAGCGTGGACCTCGGCATTCTCAGGCCGGCCAGGCTCCCAACATGCCGGAGCGTTGCGAAGGTTGACTGACTGGCGATAACAGTGCTCGATGGCAGTTCGCTTACATGGGAGATGACTCAATGAACCGAAAAATCACAATAAACATCTTGGTGCTCACAGGTGGAGCAGCTCTACTGTCCTCCGCTGTGTGGTCGACCGTCGGTCTAGCCCTCTATGGCGGCGACATGACACCTAATTTGCTCGCCGAACTCGCTGGCGTGTCGTTCGAAGTTGCTGTCGTCGCGCTCATTGTTGAACGAGTGATGAGCAGGCGGCAGCGACGGGAATGGGATTTTGCCTATCGGGCGCTCGCCGAACGATCCAGCGAAGCTTTTGTTGACGTTATGCGGTTGATCTTCTCGCGCAGCAGCGAAGCAGCCCCGGATGCAAACATGTCGCGGTATTCGAGTTTCGTGCATCTAGCCGAGCAGCACCTCGGCGACCTGCGTAGTCACATTGAGGGATCGGCTGCCGCGCTGGATTCCAATACGCACCAGCAGTATCGGCGAGTAGAGCGGAGACTGGCGTGGTGCCTGGGAACGCTCCTGGTTCCCCCTACCCGTGCCGGTGATGGCGCAGATCTCTTCCTGCACCGCTCCTGCCATCCCCTCGACCAAGTCGACCTCGACCCACCCCAACCCGCTCGACGACACCGGTACTCGGGTTCGAGGTCGCGGCCCTCGTTGAGCACCGAGAGAACACGGCGGTTGGGTCAAGCTCGCCTGCTGGCACGACCGCGAGACCCTTGATCGGATGCATGCCTCATGCCGCAGGGCATGCACCAGGCGATGTCGAACTGTGACTTAATCTTTAACGCACAGTTGTGGAGCACTGTGGGCAACCTCCGTGCGCACTGAGCATCCCCAGAGACACCAAAACGTGGCCTGGCCTTTAACGCACAGTTATCATGATATGGGTCGCCATGGGGAAGACTATAAGCGAAGGAGGTGGACGTCGCGACCAAGAAGCGTAGGAAGAACAAGAAAAGGAAGAGTTCGACGATAGTTGAAGCTACCTCCGAACTCTTCCTCCTGGCCGCACTATTGATAAAACTACTGCACGACCTGTATTCCTGGTGACCGCTATCCGGGTGGGCCATCCCGCTGGCCGCTGAGTGGCCCACCCGGACTAGGTAGTCAAGCAACACTGTACTTCCCCTGGTACATACATGTCTGGTTGATCAATATCTGAGCACGCGATTTTGCACGATCGTTAGGTCCCACAACTGCAAGGCGCAAGCCGGTGCGCAGCGGGGCACCTTGGGCGATGCAAGGTCACTGCCGGCGTTCCTTAACCTGGGTAGACGCGCTCGCGTCTGATGTTGTCAGGGAACCTGCACATGCGCGGACAGTGCATTACCTCGATACCCGTCACGACTCGGCGGCCGACGCGTACGGATACGTCTTGCGCTCAACTGCTCTGAACAGACGTACGCTGACCTGCAGGAGCCACATTTCCGCAGGTCAGCGCACTTCTTGATCTACGTTGACACAGTAGAACTCTTCCAACCATGCTCCAACTACACTCATCCGCGAATAACCGCAGCTCAGAGCACTGAACCGCACCTGGAAGCAACCCGCTCGAAGGCCGACCACTACTGACGATTTCCGGTAGCGGTCACCTCGTAGGCGAAGGTTGCAACGACCGCCTCGAACCACCCCGCCGCGCGTAGGCGGCGGGTGGCCTCAGCGACCTCAGAACGCGCGCTCATGCCGACGAGCGCGTGCTCGACATATTCGCCGTTCCATCCACGCAGGACTTCTGCCAGCACCTAGAGGTGCTGGCTTCCTCGAGGGCGCCGCCGGAGTCGGCTTGGCCGCGCTCGCCACAGCAACCGAGCCAGCCACGGCCTGGGAAACCACTCTCTTGATTGCCTGACCTATGCCACGACGAGGGGCTCGATGCTGATGCTGCCGGACGGCCGTTGGTACCACTACCTGGTCGAGTTCGCCGACCCGCCCACCGCGGAGCGCACCGCCGCCACCCTGCTCGCGTTCACCTGATCGGCCCAGTTCCGTTGTCCGCCAGGCATTGCGCCGCTTCCGACCCGTTTCGTGGACAGGTGACCTCTACAATTCGCGTACTCGACGTTCGTGGGGGGACGATGGGGACATTCGGCGAGTTGCTGCGGGGCCACCGGCTGGCCGCGAAGCTGACCCAGGAGGAGCTAGCTGAGCGGGCCGGTGTCAGCGCGCAAGCCGTCGGCGCGCTCGAGCGTGGCGATCGGCGCTTTCCCCACCGACACACCGTCGACCGGCTCGCCGAGACGCTCGCGTTGTCGGGCGACGCGCGGCAGCAGTTGGCCAACGCCGGTCGCCGCCGTGGTGGGCCGAAGGCCTCGGCCGCCACGCCGCGGCAGCTGCCCGCCGACATCGCGCATTTCACCGGGCAGGCTGAGCACGTCGACACACTGGTGGACATGCTCAGCCGGCCAACAGCCACGGTGGTGGCGATCGTAGGGATGGCCGGGGTGGGGAAGACATCGCTCGCTGTGCATGTCGGTCACCGGCTGGCCGAACGGTTTCCGGACGGGCAGGTGTACCTCGACCTCCGCGGCACCCGGGAGCCGCTGCCCGCCACGCGTGGGCTCGGTCTGGCGCTCCGAGCGCTCGGGATCGCGACCGGCGACACCCCAGCGGACGAGGCCGCCGCTGTGCTGCGTTCGTTCCTGGCGCACCAGCGCGTCCTGCTCGTGCTCGACGACGCCGCGAGCGCGGAGCAGGCGGCCATGTTGCTGCCGGGAAGCGGCGCCAGTGCCGCCGTGATCACGAGCCGCCACGAGCTGGGCGGCCTTCCCCAGGCGCATCATCTGCGGCTGGACGTCCTCGGTGCGGAGGACGCGGTGGCGCTGCTCGCGACGTCGGCCGGTCCTGCCAGGGTCGCCGCCGAGCCGGGTGCCGCGGCGGCCATCGCGCGCAGGTGCGGTTGGCTGCCGCTCGCCGTCGAGTTGGTCGGTGCGCGCCTGGCGGCGCGGCAGGCATGGCCGCTGTCGCACGTGGCCGACCGCCTGCTCGCCGAGCACCGCCGCCTCGACGTGCTGGGGCACGACGGCGGTGTCCGGGCGAGCTTCGCCGTGTCCGTCGACCACCTCGACAAGGCGGCCGCGGCCGCCTTCACGCTGTTCGGGCTGATAGAGACCCCTCTTGTCACGGTGCCGGTGGTGGCGCGCCTGCTCGATGTCGACGAACCAGCCGGTGAACGGGTGCTCGAACAGCTCGCGGACCGGCACCTGGTGCGGGCGATGTCGCCTGGCCGGTACCGGATGCACGAGCTGCTGCACGAATACGCACGCGAACTGGCCGGGGAAACCCTGTCCGGCGCCGACCGCGACGCCGCGCTCGTCCGCGTGCTCGAACTCGTCACCGCGGTGGTGTGGCACGGTCACTCGCTCGCCGCGCCACGCACCGTGCGCGGCTCCTGGGCAGGGCCGGACCGGGTCGCGGACGGGCCTGTGTTCGCCTGCGCCGCCGACGCGTTCGCCTGGCTGGACGACCACCGGCACCTCTTCCGCCTCGGCGCGGCCCCCGGGATGCCGCCCGCGCTGGTGACCCGGCTCGGCATCGGCTCGTTCACGTACTTCCTCAGCCGGGGCAACGCACCTGACTGGGCCGAGTTGGCCGCCGCCACCCTGGCGGCCGCGCGGGCGACGGCCGACCGGCTCGCGGTGGCCATCGCGACGATGGACCTCGGCCTGGCGACATGCGGCCTCAGCCAGGATCGCGATGGCGGCGTCGCGGCGGGTCTACCCCACCTGACACGCGCGCTCGCCGAGTTCCGAGCCCTCGACCACGCGCACGGACTGGCCATGTGCCTGATGAACACCGGCGACATACTCGAAGCGGCCGGTGACGTGGCCGCAGCGCTCACCCACAACGAGGAGGCACTGGCCGTCTGCGTCCGGACGGCCGACTTCCCCGGCGGCGAGGCGGTGGCGAGCGCGAATCTCGGCGGCCTGTACCTCGCGGCGGGTGACCTGACGAAAGCACAGGCCTGCTACCACCGGAGCCTCACGCTGAACGAGGAGATCGGCTACACCATCGGCGTCGTCGACGTGCTGCGCCGCATCGGCGAGGTCCACCACCGGGACGGCCGTCATGACACCGCGGAGCAGGTGCTCACCCGATGTGTCGCGTTGTGCCGGGAACACGGGTACCCGGTCATCGAGGCGGCCGCGCGGCACACTCTCGGTTTCGTGTTGCGCGAGCGCGCCGGTCTCGACGCAGCACGGGAGCAGTGGCGCGCGGCGCTGGCCGGGTACGAGAAGTACGGGAAGCTCGCCGAAGCGGCCGCGGTGCGGCGAGATCTGGGTTGCTCCTGACCCCCACAGGGAAACGTGTAGGTCGTTCGTACAGGTTGTCGGTGTTGATGTGCGGTCGTGGACCCGATCCTTGAGCACGTCATGAACCAGACACCCGGAATTGGGGGACCTACATGAAAAGACTCGCGGTTCTCATCGCGGCCATCGCCATGACGCTGGCGGGGCTGACCACCGCGACGGCTAGTGCCGCAGGGAGCCCCCCGGGCGCTGCAGCCGTCAACTGCAACCACTGGAGCGGACCGGGCACCGTCGTGAAGCCGGTGTATGTTCGGACGAACGATGACGGCGTGGCTGCCGGCGCCGCGCAGTTGTGCAAACAGGGCTCCTACTACTGGGCGTACGTGGTGTTCTACGCGCCTATGCCGTCCGGCAGCTGGGGGCAGGTTTACCTGCAACGGTTCCGGGGTGGGACGGTGATCGGCCAGTGCGACACACTGCCCATCACCCCGCCGGACGGCGGGAACGAGCATGTCGCACCGACAGAAACCCAGTGCTGGACCAAGAAGATCTACGGCGGCGGATCCACCGACACCTTCCGCGCCGTCGGCGTCGCCTACTACGGGATCTATCCGGACACTAGTTGGACCGACGCCCGGGGAATCACCTCACCACCGGCACGCTGACGGCCGGCAGTGCCGTGCCGACCGGCATGGTCGTGTTCAGCGACCGGCGGATACCGATCGCTGTCGTGAGCCTCGACGGCATCGGGCACGCGGTGTTCACCACGTCCACACTGACCATCGGCCGGCACCCGATGACCGCCACCTATGTCGGCATGAACCAGTTCACCGGCAGCACGTCACCCACCCTTGTTCAGGTAGTGCGCGCCTAACCACCATCCGGGCGCTGAGAACACCACGGCCGGCGGCGTTGATCCGACCAGGCGACCCACACCGGGAGAAGTTCGTCATGAACCTCATCGGAACCTGTTCGGGTCACGCCGACCCGGCATTCTCACCGCAGAGACATTTACTCGCGAGAGCCACGGTGACCCGACCATGACACACCAACCGTCCACAGTGGACGTCGCGGGATTCGCATCGACGCGAACGGCATCGTCCTCGCGGCACTCCGGTCGCCGATCGGACGGCTGTTCGGCGGCAAGGTGTGCGCGTTGCGTTTCGTGGCCCGCACGACCGGCAAGACGATCACCCTGCCGGTCGAGTACACCCGCACCGACATCCAGGTCGGCATCCTCGCCGGCCACGGCAACACCAAGAACTGGTGCGCAACTTCGCCACACCACGACAGGTCGACGTGTGGCTCGACGGTCGATGGCACGTCGGCACCGGAACCGCGCTGCGGATCGGGCACCCCGACCGGGCAGCAGCGCTAACCGGACAACCCATCCGCGAGTCCCCGCCGACACGGACGACCCCGTAGTCATGATCACTCTCGACACCGAGGCCCGACCGGCCGCACGCAGCCGCACGCTCTGGCTGTCCTGGTTCAGTTCGGTCACCCTCGGCGAATGGCTTGGGTTCGCCGCACCGGCCATAATCGGTGCCATCACCGCCCACGCCACCGCCGCGGTCACGATTCCCTCGCTGTTGCTCGCAGGCGCTCGAAGGCGCGGCGTTGGGCTGGTTTCAGGCGCGCGTGCTCCGCCGCGCACTGCCCCGGCTGTCGTCGTTCCGCTGGGACAGCCACGACCGCATGCGCCGCCACCCTGGCATGGGCGATCGGTCTCGCCCCCAGCACCGTCGGCACCGATCTGGGCACCTGGCCACCCGGCGTTCTCATCCCGATCGTCGGGATCTGCGGGCTGGTACTGCTGATGACCATCGGCACGGCACAGTGGCTCGTCCTTCGCACCCATGTGCCCCGAGCAGGCCGCTAGATCTGGGCCACCGCGCTGGCCTGGTCTGTCGCGATCGGACTGTTCACCGCCGTCACCACGCCGCTCTGGCAACCGGCCAGTCCAGCCCGACACCGGCGGGGACGATCGGCGCCTCGACCCCGCCGCCGTCCACGCGCTGGCCGACACGCTCCTGACGGAATCTCCTCGGGTTACAGCTCAGCGCAGGATCATGAGCAACGCGGTCTAGTCGTCGCAACATAAAGAGCGTTACTCCAACCGGTCGAACTTTTCTGCGACCTGACACCGAACTCCATTGGTCTCGGGATACTGGACCGCTGACCATGCTGATCAACTACCGGGGGCTGGACCAAAGATGGATGTCACGGTCGAGGTGACCGAAAGCGGGGACCAGCTTCGGTCACTGGCCACCTGGCTGGACGCCGAGGACGAGTTGCGTGGCCGGGTTCGGCTCGCGCTACTACCGGTTGTCCCGGGGACTCTTGGGGCTGTTTCTGATGTACTGGTGATCGCTTTGGGTGCCGGCGGAGCCGGTACCGTGCTGGCCGGTGCGCTGGTCGCGTGGCTGCGCCAACCCAAGAGTGATGTGGTGTGCAAGCTCAGCCGATCGGATGGGACATCGTTCGAGGTGTCTTCCACCAACGTGCGTGGCGCGGATGCCGTCATGATTCGGGAACTGGTGGCCGAACTGTCGACCAGGTTGACCGAAAGCTCGAGCATCGGGCCTGGCGAGGAAGATCGGGCGGGTGTCGAGTAGATCAGAGAGCGGGCTTTCTGGTCCTCGGATTCGGGCTGTCCTGATTGGCGCCGGAACCTACGCGGCCGAGTCTGATTTGACGAATGTGCCGGCGGTGGAACAGACGCTGACCGATCTGAGGCAAGCGCTGATCAAGCGATGCCGGGTAGCCAGTGTGGAAATGATCCTGGACCCGGCATCGCCGGCCGATATCGGCCTGGCTGTCGCCGAGGCAGCCGAGCAAGCCGATGACACATTGCTGGTGTATTACGTTGGGCACGGCGTGGTTAGTCGCGCTGGCGGACTGTATCTGGCGACCGCGGCCACCAATCGTGAGTCGAGCCGTCTGGCCTTCACCGGACTGGCTTACAGCGCGTTGCGTGACTGTCTGTTGCATAGCCCGGCCCGGTCTATTGTGGCTGTTCTGGACTGCTGTTTCTCTGGTCGGGCGGTGGGTGTGTTGTCCCCTTCGGACGACAGTGCGGCCGCAGCCGATCTCGCCCAGGTGCACGGCGGATTCGTGCTCACCTCGGCTGCCCGCGACGAGTTGGCCTTGGCGCCGGAAGGCGCGAGGCACACCGCCTTCACCGGCGAGCTGATCCGTCTGCTCAATCACGGTGATCCGGACGGCCCGCGGGTCATCACGCTCAATTATCTGTTCCACCACCTCGACAAAGTGCTTCTCGCGCGGGGCTGGCCCAGACCTCAACGCCGAGCCAGCCAGTGGATCGATGACCTACCGCTCGCCGTCAACCCGGCATATGTGCCGCCGCAAGCCGATATCGGTGACTCGCCGGCACAGATGACGAGTCCGTATCCCGGGCTGGCGGTATTCGACGAGCACAGAGCACGCTGGTTCTTCGGCCGCGAGCAGGTGACGGCCGAACTGGTGGCCCGGTTCGCCGGGCGTCTGGAGCAAGCGAGTCCTCTGCTGGTGGTGGGTGCGGCCGGTGCGGGCAAGTCTTCGTTGTTGCGCGCGGGACTGCTGTCAGCGGTGGCGAACGGCGAACTGCCCGTATCTGGCTCACGGACCTGGCCACGAGTGCTCATCACCCCGACATCCGACCCTGTAGGTGTACTGGCCACGCATATCGCGCGGTTGTCCGGACGGGACACGAAGGCGGTCCGGGCCGAGCTGAAGGCCGATCCCGATCAGTTCGCCGTCACGGTGCACGGCGCCCTGGTGGCTCAATCCCGTGACGGAGATATCCGCGGCGCCCGGGTACTGATCCTGGTCGACCAGTTCGAGGAGGTGTTCACCCACGGCGCCAGCGAGCAGGACGCGCAGGTCTTCATCCGGGCTTTGTGTGCTGCCGCCGGCACTGATTCCGGCCAGGGTGAACCACCGGCGCTCGTGGCCCTGGCGGTACGCGCCGACTTCTTCGATCGGTGCGTGGCCAACCCGACTCTGCTTCCGAGTGTGCGAGACGGCCACATCGTGCTCGACCCCATGAACGCTGACGAGTTGCGCTCGGTAATCGAGCAGCCCGCCCAGGCGGTCGGCCTCACGCTGGAACCGGGTCTGGTCGACCTGCTCCTGCAGGACATGCTCGTCGAACCTGACCACCTTGCCCAGCTCACTCCCGACGGTATCGCTCATGTCCCGAGCGCCCTGCCACTGCTCGCGCATGCCCTGCGGGGCACCTGGGAGCGGCGAGAGGACGAGACGCTGACCATGGCGGGTTACCGCGCCGCCGAGGGGGTTCACGGAGCGGTCGCCGCCACCGCCGAACGTACGTTTCAACAGTTGGACGACCAGGCCCAGCGGGTTGCCAAGCGCCTCTTGCTACGCCTGGTTCGGTTGAACGACCAACGGCAGGCAACCCGGCTGCGGGTCGATCAGAGCATTCTGCTCGTCCAGTCTCGCGACCCTGCCATAGCGGCGACCGTGCTGGACGCCTTGACGCGAGCCCGACTGATCACGGTTGAGCAGGACAGCGTCGAGATTGTCCACGACGCCCTGCTTTATGCGTGGTCACGGCTACGTGAATGGATCGACACCGATCGGTCCAGCCTGCATACCCATCAGCGACTGACCGACGCCGCCCAGGCCTGGGACCGCTCCGGCAGACCCCGCACAGCGCTGTACCGGAACGCCAGTCTCGTTGAGGCCATGCAATGGGCGAGCACTCCTGATCATCAAGACAGCCTCGGCCTCGTGGAGCGCGACTTCCTTACACAGAGTGAAAAGCAGGTTACCCGCACCCGTCGGCGACGCCGGCTGACAATCACAGTGAGCTCCGCGTTCATCACCGTGATCATGGCCGTCGCTGTGGTTGTCGCCCCGCGGTTCCTAGCGGCACCTCAGCAAATTGCAGCGCCTGTGGTCGTCCTCGCCGGCAACACCGGATCTGTGTCCTCCGTGGCCATCAATCCGAACGGGCACCTCTTGGCCAGCGGAAACTCGGACGGAACGATACGGCTCTGGAACATCACGAATCCCGCCCAACCGACGACGTCGGGATCACCATTGACCGGACATGTCGGCACCGTAACATCGGTAGCGTTCAATCCTGAAAGGAACATTCTCGTCAGCGGTGGCGCAGACAAAACAGTTCGACTGTGGGATGTTACCGACCCTGCACACACACGCCTGCTAGGCAAACCCCTGACCGGCCCCACTGATGTCGTCACATCCGTGGCCGTCAGTTCGGACGGGCTCGCGATCGTGGCCGGAAGCCGCGACGGGACCGCGTCGGTCTGGGACATCACCGACTCCAGCCATGCCACGTCACCAGGCACGCCCATAAACGTCTCACTCAAGCCCGACGTGATCGACGCTGTGTCATCCGTGGCCCTTGGCAATGATGGAAGCACCCTTGCCACCAACAGCGCCATCGTAAGACTGTGGGACATACGCAACCGCAGCCATCACAGCGAGAATCTCACCACAGGAACTAACGTCACCTCCATAGCATTCAGCCCCAGCGGCAAGACCCTCGCCGCTGGATCCGATGATGGAAAGATACTGCTGTGGAGTGTTTCGGAACTCGCCCGCCCCACGCCACTCAACACGCTGTCCACCGGCCGTTCAAACAGGGTGTCCTCACTGAGCTTCACTGCTGATGGACGAACTCTAGCCAGCGGCCAGAACGACGCGGTGACTCTATGGGACACCACGGACCCGACACACCCCACTTTCCTGGCACAACCGCTCACCCGATCATCGGGCTCGGTCACGTCGACAGCCTTCACCCCGGACGGGCACACCCTCGCCGTCGGCAGCGACGACGGAACGGTACTTCTGTTGAGTATTCCGTAGATCTCTTCGTGGTGGCCGAGGTCTTGTCTGTGAACGCCCGAGGACCGAACCACCGCTGATCTGATATACGTATCGTCCGGCAGATGCTCATCTAATTCTGGGTGCCGTGGACCCGAGGCGAGGGCCCCGATGCCGAAACGCACAAGGACGCTCCTGCCTGAACGGTTACCGTCGCCAGAGGCTGTGCAGCGCGCGGCCGGGATGTCCGTGGCGATGGCGCCAGGAACGATACTGTCTATCGTCAAGAACGACGGAGACCATTCTCTTCGCGGGGTCGTCTCCCGCTCCGGGTGCAGCACGCCGCTTGTTCCTCAGGTGTCCTCAGCTAGCAGGCTCCTTGTAGGACCAGTTGGACCGGGCTTTCCGGTGATGGATGAGGGTCGGCCGTTGACATGCCAACCATCCTTGGTCGTCGTCATAGTCCTACGTGCAGAAAAGGGACCAGGCGCTGGGGTGTTGGGGCATTCGGGCGCGTTCCAAGCGAATGGCGGTATGCAATGCCTGCGCGCTCATCGTGGGCACGATTCTTCCGTCATGGACGATGTTGCCGTACACCGACCGGATCACTCGTTCCGTGGATCGGCCGGTACTGTCCACAGTGTACCAATTACGTTCTGGTATCCCGCGTACTGCAGTGCGGCGGTCAGAGTAATCGCCTCGTCGGGGACCCGGACGCCGCCAACGGCTGTCGTACAGGCGGCCAGGAAGGCGAATTCGGCCCCGTCGTGCCGGATGCCTACGACATCAGCCACGGTCAGCCGCCGGCCGCGCAGCACCAGGCCGCCCTGATGGGGGTGGTCCAGCGCACGCCATTGATCGGAGTTGAACACTCTCGCAGCCGCTGATCGGAGGTCAGGGTGTGGACGGGTGGTCGGGTGGTGGCTGGAGGGACTTCCACGTGAGTTCGGGTAACGAGCCGCTGGTGATGTCGAGGTCTGTGCGGGCGCGGGTGTAGAACTCGTAGCATCCTGCCGTGCGCGTTCTGGCCGTACGAGCCGACGGAACCGCCGACGGCGGGCGAAGACGCCCTACTTGCCGGCCTGTCCGCGCCTACGTTGTGACGCGGACAGGCAGCGGAGGCGTCAGCCGAAGAACTCGATAAGCGCGCAGGCCCCACATCCGGCCCGTTTCGGCGCAAGCCAGTGCTCGGCATTGTCGATTTTGCACGACCTCAAACTGGATCACCACATCTGGCACCCCGCCACCACCTGGTCATAGGAATCTCCAGTCGATCAGGTACCGGAGCCGCTCGGCCAGCACCTGCCCGGGCAGCTTCCGCATCTCGTTGAACGCGAGCAACCACAAGCTGAATCCGCCCAGCAGCAGCAGCGGGGATGCGGCGGTAGCTCTCTCGTCAGGGTGCGGCATGTCCGGGTATCTGCTGCGGGGGGTGGGTTGGGATGCGGTTAAGTCGCGAACGTCCGCTTTTGCCAATGAGCGGGCAACTCGTCGGGGCCTGGTTGGGCCGGCGCCGCAGGCAAATGCCAAGAGAACTTACGGCCAGGAGATCTAACATCGTCGCCATGGTCGTCTATACGAGCCGCAGCCGGACAGATCCGCGACCGCGGCGAGCCGCCGAGCCGGAGGCCGAGTTCTACGAGCGGATCGCCGGGCCGTACTGGGACCAGGTTCGGGAGGTGATCAACGAGTGGTGGTCCCATCTCCCAGAGCATGTCCAGACTGGACTCCGCAGCCGACTCCTCGATCGGAACTCCGACTCCAACGTCTCCTCGGCACTGTGGGAGTTGTACCTCCATGAGATGCTCCTCGGCTCAGGCTGCACGGTCGAGATCGAGCAAGCACTCGGAAGCCGTGGCAAGAATCCGGACTTCTTGGTGGCGTTTGATGACGAACAGTTCGTCATCGAGGCGATCTGGACGACACAACGCATTGGTGACACGCCACACAATAAGCTGACGCAGTCCCTGATCGATGCAATCGACGCTGTGCCGAGCCCCAGCTTCTACCTCTGGGTCTCGGTCAACACCACTGGGCCGGCAGCACCGCCCCAGAAGGGACTAAAAGCCGGGCTGACCCGATGGCTGACCGACTTAGATCCCGATCAGGTCCTCACCGACGACGTCCGGCACAACATGCCGCTGCCAACCCATACTTGGCAGGAAGCTGGCTGGTCCATCTCGTTCCAAGCATTCCCACGCAGCCCTGACAAGCGAGGCACCCCGTCGAGCCGAACGATCGGAATGTATCCCGGCGGGGACTGGTTCAGTTCCGATCTTGTTTTCGATGCGGTCAAGAAGAAGGGCAAGAAGTATGGCGAGCTGTCACTGCCATTTATCGTAGCGGTGGGAAACGCGGTGACGTTTCCCGACGACGAGGACATCGAGACGTCGCTATATGGGAAGACTGTTGAGCACGTCCACGCCGGTAGGGCGTCGACCTTCAGCCGACGATCCGACGGCTACTGGACAACTCCACAAGACCACGGCCACGGCCGCGTAAGCGGCGTCCTGGTCGTCGACAACCCGGCACCATGGACCTGGGCGAACAACACTCCCGTCCTATGGCTCAGTCCCGACCCTAATTCGATCAAGGCTCCGATCCTCCCGACCTGGTCAACGGTGCAACTCGCCGGTGAGCAAGTCGAACGGCACCCACCTGCCACTCCAGCCCACACCGCGGTCGGGCTCACCGAAGCATGGCCAACCGGCGAACCCTTCCCACGACAATCCAGGTAAAAGACGACTCTTACTCCTGGGCCAGCCACGAGGCGCCGACGGCGGCGCGTGCGAAACCACGCAGGTCACCAGCACTCAGCCCGGCGGACCGAGCGGTCAGCCTGATGCCGCCCAGTCTTAAGTAGCCGAGAAGCGGACGTGTGCATCCTGCTGTGTCGCTGGCTCAGTAGTTGGTCATTGGTAGGACGGAGATCCGTAGGTCGGGTTGGTCGGTTGGCGGGTTGTCCGGGCTGTGTGGAGAACCCTCGCTGCAGGGCTGCCTGAGAGCCTGTGTTCAAGTTCTGTGCATAAATGACGGAGGGTCTCGCGCAGCAGGAAGGTCCGACGTGTGTCGCCAGCCGGGCCGTGCACGGAAGCCGGGTTGTCTGCGAGGCCGGCTCCGTCACCGACTCGCCGTACATCGCCTCGGTCGGGTCAGATGCCCGCCCTAAAATCGGCTTTCGAGGATTGGAGATGGGTCTGTGGTCGACCAGCAGTGGGCAGTTGAGCAGCTCGAGGCGTTCGTCGCCAAGATCGAGGAGATGGCCGCGCTCCACCGTGCGATCCACACGATCGGTAGTGATCGGCCCGAAGCCGAGGACATCGAACGGGAGATCGGCGAACTCGAGGACGAGCTGAGTCGGCTGGAGCCGGCGGTACAGATCGTCATGGACGCCGCCGACCCCGAGCTCCGGGACTACCAGCGTTTCGACCCGGACCTGTCCATTCACGCCGGCGGTCTCTCGTGGACAGAACGGTGGTTCCCGGCGAGGCGTGCGGCGCTGAAGGCCGTAGGGCTGCATACGGTAGGGGCGGAGGCCAAGCGGCGGATGCAGGAAGACTCGGGTCAGGGCTTCGGGGCTCCGGACACTGACGGGTACGGCGGGGCGGATTTCGAACTGGTGTGGCCGCGGGAGCTGTTCGTCCGGGAAGGTGAGGCACTGATCGCTCAAACCGGGCAGAGCTTTGAGCAGCAGTGCGAGTGGTTGCTGACCGAGGCGTTCGCTGGCACCTCCGCGATCGACGCCATGAACACGAGCAGTTCCTTCGACGATCCCTGGGGTAATGACCGCCCCTCCGGTCGGCCTCGTGGGCCCAGGGAGTTTCTCTCGCGGCTCGTGCAGGACGCGGGCCGGCTGAGAGAGGCGTCCGTACGCGCACCGTACTGGTCACAGCGGCGCCACGCGACCATTCCGAGCCGTCTCGACATGTCGGCGGTCGCACGTGAGTTCGTGCGCATGGTCGGCTCGTTTCGGGTGAACGGCTACCTCGACAAGGAGTTTCCCGACCTCTGTGTCGACGACCACGACGGGGTATACGTCGACGGAAGCGATGTCCTGCAACAGATGTTGGGCGTCCCGAACCTGCGCTGGCCGCTGCACGCCGACCAACTACTGGAGGTCGACGACGCCCTATTCGACGTGATCGAAGTGCTCCACGACCTGGTGGCGCGGCCCCGGTCACGCTGGTTTCACAGCTATGGAGGCTGTGGCTGGCACTACTCGCAGTTCGCGATCGAACCGGCCAGAGTGCTCTACAGGTGGCGGGTCAACCAGCTTCTCGACCGCAGCGACCTGGGCCTGCGACTGGCCGACGACGGTGAAGACGTCGGGCGCCTCGTCGCCGTCACCGACGACGCCCGCGCCGATCTCATCACCAGCCTCGCCAGCCAACCGCCCAGTCGGACCGCCGACCGGGTTCGCCACGGCATCGCCCTGTTCCGTGCGCGCGGATCCACCGAGCACGACAAGCGATCAGCCATCCTCACGCTAGCGGGAATCATCGAAGAACGCCGTCAACTCCTGAAGGACAGCCTCGTCAAGAAGGACGAAGGCGCACTGTTCGACATCGCCAACAACTTCGCCCTACGCCACCAGGACCTCAAGCAGCAACGCGACTACGACCCTGCCTTCCTCGACTGGATCTTCTGGTGGTACCTGGCAACGATCGAACTCAGCGACAACCTCCTCACACGCCCCGCCACATAGCAACTCGCCTCCCAGTCCCCACGCGTCCAGGACGATGCCAGGTCAGGCCTCATCGCGAGCACAAGCCGTATGCGCTAAACCCGCTGCACGCAGACGCTACGAACATCCGCTACTGCCGACGAGCGGATGTTGGATCTTCGAACCAGCGAGGCAACAAGTCGAGTCACGACGGGTTTGTCGGACAACCACATCAGCAATCGGAATGACTGGCTGGGTTCACTGCGGTGCAACAGCTCGCTCGGCGGCAGCGAGCTGGCCGACCTCGACGGCTGGCCGCCCAGCTCTATAGTTCATTTGGGCAATGCGCGGCCGATCAGGTGACGTTCGGTAACTCCGGCCTACCGTGCTCCGACTCTAAGGGCAGGCATCTGGAGGAGCAGGCGAGTTGACCGACCGCGAAAGTCATTTGAAGGCGATCACCATTGGTGTCCGCAACCACGTCGGGATGGTGGAGCTGGAGTTCGTCCCGGAACTTGTCGGCCACGTAGCGACCGCGTTGCAGAAGATCGATTACGAGGTCTCCGAGTTTCCGGCCGATACGATGAGCTCGGTCGAGGTTGGGGCCCGGATCACTGAGATGATTGCTGCCTGCACGGTGGATGACCTGCTGATCGTGCATGTTCTCAGCCACGGCGAGCTGGCCGAAGGCGACGGCACTGTCTACGTGCTGGGCTCGGATGGGGTTAAGGACCCGGCGCTCGATGTGGACCAGTGGCTTAAGAACATCCAGCTCGGCGGGCCGCGCACGTTGTTCCTTCTGGATCTGTGCTACTCCGGCACCGCTGCACGACTGCCCTGGCAGCACCGTATCGACGCCGACCAGACCCGGGGTTGGGTGATCGCCGCCTGCCAGCGGGACCAGGCGGCCTATGACGGCCGGTTCAGCCGAGCGCTGGTCGCGGTGCTCAACGGATTGCGGGAGAACGAGTTCGACGTCGACGCGACGGTGCCGCGCGTCCCGCTGACCACGATCGCCCGCGCGCTGCGGCAAGAGGTCAACCGGCTATCCGCTGAGGCTGACTCGTACGGCCAGACGGTCACCGCGAGCCTTCAGGACATCAGCTCGGATCCGGACCTGCCGTTCTTCGCGAACGTCGGCTACATGGACAACCAGCGCAGTAGGATGAGAGCCGGCCTCAACTCCGGCTCCGTCCGTTCCTCGACGAGCTGGACGAGGACCTGGACGCCCGGCACTTTCTGGACCGGGCTGCCGGCGTTGGCCGGCTGACTGACCGGCTGGTGGGCTGCTTCAGCGGTCGCAAGAAGCAGCTAGTCGGCCTGTCGGCGTGGATGGACCAGCCCCGGGTCGGTGGTCTGTGCGTAGTCACCGGCAGTCCCGGCGCTGGCAAATCTGCCCTGCTAGGGATCATGGTCTGCGCGGCACACCCAGTCCTGCGCCGGCCAACTAAGGCCATCTGGGCCGACGTCGAACGCACGCCTTACCAGGTGGACCATCTCGCAGCCGTTCACGCCCGGCAGCGTGGGGTACCAGCGATCGTCCGGTCAGTCGCCAACCAACTTGGCCTCGACGAAGGTCGCGGTGTGGCGGATCTACTGCGGCAACTGCGGTCCAGCGGGGAGCCACCGGTGATTGTTGTGGACGCCGTGGACGAGGCTGAAGACCCGGAAGCTGTGCTGCGCGACTTTCTGCTGCCGATCTCTGAAGCCCGGCGGGCCGACGGCCGATCCGCGGCCCGCCTGCTGGCCGGGTTCCGTCCGTACCCGGAACTGCGTCCGCTGTTGGACCGCGCCCAGCAGCAGGGGCAACTCTACGACCTCGACGAAGTGACGGAAGACATCCTCGAGGAGGACCTCTACAAGTACGTCACCACCTTGCTGCGGACGATCCCAAGCTACAGACAGCATGGCGGCGCCGTGGGCGCATTTGCTGCAGAGGTTGCGCGCACACTGTCCCGGTTGCAGGGCAACGGTCCGTTCCTGGTCGCAGGCCTGTATACCCGCCACCTGGCGACCTCTTACCCCGACGCTGGCGCACTCACGGCCGACAAGGCCATGTGCCTGGGCCGCGACGTGCCGCACACGCTACCCAATGTGCTGGAGATCGACCTCGCCGCTCGCGCCGATCAGCCGTTCGCGCGGCCGGTGCTAACCGCGTTAGCCCATGCCCGTGAACAGGGCATGCCAATCACCGTGCTGGCCCGCGTTGCTGCTCGCTTTTGCGAGGGCGATGAGCCTTCGCTGGTGGAGGTACGGCAGGCTCTTATCGAGGCCAAGTTCTACGTCCGGCAGTCGACCGACGTCGACGGGACCACTGTGTACCGGCTGTTCCATCAGGCCCTTGTCGATCACCTGTCGCAGCCGATGAATCTACTCGACGCGATGCTCGATCCACTCGGTCCAGCGGATGACCGCGACTGGGCAGCGGCCGAGCCGTACGTGCTGCGGCATGTGCTGGCCGAGGCCGGCAGCCGGAGCCACGAGATCCTCCACGATCCAGGTTTCCTGCTGCTGCCCGGCAGTGTGGAGCGGTTATCGGCCTCAACCGCAACCTCGGAGGAGCTAGTTGAATTCGTCCGTACTTTGGGTCGGTCCGCGACACCCGCCTCGTTGGCACTAGCTGCGGCTCGTGCAGGCGCACGAACCTTGGCGCGCCGGGCTTCTCGGTCCCTGCCGTGGCAGCCGTTGTGGTCGCTGCGGGGACTCTTCAACTGGGTTCCGGTGAGAATCTTGCCGCCACAGCGATACGCGGGTATCCGGTCGCTCGCGGTGACGGATGACGGCCTCAGCGTGGCCTGCTGCTATGAGGACCACACCGTCGCAGTGTGGCGCGTCACCGAGACTTCCCAGACCGAGATCCCCATGACCATCGAGCAAGCCGGGCTCATAGCGATGTCTGCCAGCGGCAGATGTGCCGTCGTTGCTAGCAAATCCGATGGGCTGGTCGAAATTGTCCCAGGCGTCATCGAGTCAGACTGGGCAGGACACGTCGCCACCCTAGCTGTGGAGCCGAGTGGAGCGAAGATTCTGGTAGTGCACCGCGACGGCGGCGGTTGGCTCAAGGTCGGTGACGAGCCGTGGTTGAGTTTCGATACAGGGCTGACGGCAGATTGCTGGGCGGTGGCGTGGGGTGACGATCCAGCCGTGTTTGCCAGCGTAGGTCCCACAATCTATCGCTGGGATGCGACGACTAGGGAAAGCCACGTTGTGCATACCCTGGATGCGGCTGTGACCGAGCTTCGAGTATCAGCGGAAGGCTACACACTCGCTTGCCGTGACAACACCGGCCGGATAGCGGTCTTGCGAAACAATGAACTGATATGGAAGTCCAACGTACACGAGTGGATTTCACCGACCGCACTTGCAGTAAGTTCCGACGGAGAATGGCTCACTGTCGGAGATGACGAAGGCATATTGTCCTTTTATAGCGTGGACTCGGCCATCCCGGTTGATACGAGACGAGTACACGACGCACCGGTCTCATGCATCGCGATCAGCAGCGACGGGACGACTGTGGCGTCCGGCGATGAGGACGGCACCTTGTGCGCATGGTGGACCCGCGATTATCGGCCGCCCGGATCCGAACATCGACCGGTGACCGCATGTCACGTGGTCACTGGAGGAAGGCCACGCACGGCCCGTGTCGACGTCCCCAATGGGGGAATCGGCAATGACCGGGACGTGTTGCCAGCGACAAAGCACCAAATGTTGGCAGGTGACAGCGACGGCCATGTCTGCCTGATCGATCTCAAGACCGGCCAGCCCGGGCGACAGCAAGTCAACAGGCACTCCGCCGTAGCTGTCATTGGCAGCCAGAACGTCGGTCGCAAGTCCTTCGGCAGGGTGTTCTGGAAGGATGAACACACCGTCGCGTGGGATCCACTAACCGCGAAGACCCTACCGACCTCTAGCTGGGATGGCTTCGCCGACAAGGCGCAGATCCTGGCGGGTATGCGCACGCTATGCATCGGCGACGGAGTGTTCGAGATCCATGTCGAGCGGGAGGGGGTCGTCCTATTGCAGGATCTGGTAACGCCCTCGGAACGTATCCGACTCCCCCGGTCGCACAAGGGAACCGCCACCACCGGTCGTGCAGGAACGCTGCATGGCAGGCCGGCTGTCTGTACCGGGGGCGAGGACGGCACGGTTCGTATCTGGTTGGTGGACGAAATCGGGTCCCCGCACGTGATCGATGTGCCTGGCTCGGTGCACTGCCTGGACCTCACCGACGACGGCTATCTGCTGGTTGGTGCGGGGCGTGAGGTAATTGCGTTTCACTACAACGGAGATGGGACGGCATGAACCAAGTGGTGGGCGTGCACGGCATCAACAACTACCGGTCGGGGAGGACGGCCGACGAACTGTGCGCAGTGTGGCGCGAGGCACTGGGCCGGCAGGTACGTGTGGCCTACTACTCCCAGCACCTGCATCGCGGGACGGGGCAGGGGGTTGACGACCCGATGACGCTAGAACCTGAGGAACAGGACCTGTTGCTCGCCTGGGTGGACCAACTCCAGCCGGCCGGTGCGGTGGCACAGGGCCCGCGAACTGCCCGCCTCCGGCAGGCGACGGACTGGCTGACCCGGAAGTACGGCGACACGGCGCGCAAGCTGGCGGTGCTGTTCTGCCGCGAGGTGCACACCTATCTGGCCAAGTTGGATTCGCCACGCAGGCAGGCGGTACGAGCCGCGGTCGCTGACACCATCGCCGAGGTCGGGCCAAGAGTGGTCGTGGCGCATTCGCTAGGTAGCGTCGTCGCGTACGAGACGTTCTGGCACAACCCGGACCTATCTGTCGATCTTCTGGTCACGGTCGGCAGTCCGCTGGCGATGCCCGGCGTGGTGCTAAACCGGCTGGACCCGGACGGCCGCGCCCGCCCGCCGGGTGTGCGGCGCTGGGTCAATCTGGCCGATGTTGGTGACATCGTGGCGGTGCCACGCGGCGGCCTCGGCCGTGCGTTCGCTGGGGTGGAAGACAGTCCCGACCTCACTATCGGCAACTTCACCTTCCATAGCGTCGAGGCGTACCTGCGGACGCCCGAGATTCGTGCCCTGTGTGGTTAGCCGAGGACGATCTTGCTATGTCGGGAACTAGCAATATGACTCGGCAATGTCTCGGGAGGACCGGGGTTGGCGGGTGACCGTGTGTTGAACATCCGCTTCGAGCGTGTCACGAGCCGCTATTCGGGCAATGTGCCCTGGTCAGGGTGATCATCCCGGTTGTGGATAGCTTGCGCGTCTGCCGCGCACCTTGGAGCAGGACGAGTTGCCGCAAGAGCCGGAAATGTCGGTGCTGTGCCTGCACCATCCTCAGGGCCCACCCCGACCGACTGCCGAGGGCTGACCCCTGATCTAGGCGCACGTGGCGGTGCGCGGCGTGTTGAAGCTCAACATGAATGTCCGTCTCACTCTTGGCTCATCCGCGCCACTGCCCGGCGCGAAAAGGCCGCGTCGACGTCCCTGCTGCCCGGGTGACGAAGGGGATCCGCGCGGCTACCAGTGACCGGATGTCTACCCTCCGATACCCTTTGACCGGGACGGTGACAGCTGGGGGTGTGATGGGCGAACTCTCGCTGATCGCGCGAATTTGCCTGCCGTTGATTCTTGCGCTGGTGGGCAATCTGGCGACCAACACAGTCCAAGTCAACGCACCCTGGTGGCCGGTGGTCTGCTGGAGCACGGTGGCAATCTTGACCGGCCTGTGGCTTGTTGCCGACCGGCGCATGCATCCTAGGCGACGTGCCGACGAGCCGGACCTGGTCAAGGTGGCGATCCGGCTCGCTGGATTGGTCGTGGAAGGGTGGGACCGAGCCGAGGGGGGAGTCCAGAACCCCGAGTCGATGTTGGTGCGGTGGCATCTGACCGGCCGTACGCGCCTTGCCGACCAGTGGGCCAACATCACCGGCGTGGATCTAGAACTACCGACCGTGCCGTCGACCGGTACTGTCCCGGAAATCGCCGCCACGTATCGACAGATCCCGTCCGGGCGACTGGTCATCCTTGGCGAACCAGGAGCGGGCAAAACGGTCACAGCCACCCGCTGCGCCCTGGATCTGATCGCCGATCGCAAACCCGGTGACCGCGTCCCGTTGGTGATTGACATCAGGACGTGGGAGCCGCACGTCCATCTCTCCGACTGGCTAGTTGAGGAGCTAGAGCGGGAGCATCAGTTCCTGACGGAGATCGGACTCACGGGCCGGTCCCTCGCCACGGAACTCGTGGGCGCCAAACACATCCTGCCCATCCTGGACGGGTTCGACGGGATGCCGGCAGACCGGCAGAGCGATGCGCTGCGGCGTCTCAGCGAGCTGAAGAAGTGGCCGTTGATCTTGACGAGCCGTCGCAGCGAATTCCAGGCGGCCGTGCAGTCCAGCGCCGTTCTCCGTGCGGCCGCGGTGATCGAGTTGGACGAGCTGGCCCTCGACGATCTCGAGGAATACTTCCAACATGACGGGACGGACTGGGGTGCTGTGCTCGATGCGCTCCGCGCCCGGCCGGAAAATCCCGCCAGTGAACAGCTGCGCCAGGTGCTCGCGACGCCACTGATGCTCTACCTCACCCGCACGCGCTATTCGAACGCCAAGAACGCCGATCCCGCTGAGTTGTTGGACATGGAGCGATTTCCCTCGCGACGTGCGCTGGAACAACATCTGATCGCCCAGTTCATCCCTGCTATCTACACGCCTCGTGACAAGAGAGTGGATCACTGGCGAGCGGCACAGGCCCACCGTTACCTCAGTTTTATCGGGCGCGAGATGAACCGGACAGGAAACGGAAGTCGCAGACTGCTGGACATCGGCGCTACCCGACACTGGCCCCTGAATATCGTCGTGGTCGCGTCCTTCGCAGGGCTCACCGTTGGCCTACCATGTGGATTCTTATTAGGCCTCATTTACGGTGGCACGGCAGGTAAGTTGATCGGTCTTTCAATCTGGTTAGGGTTCACCACGAGATACGTCGCCAAGCGCACACTTCCGTGGAACTCGGGCGCACGGTACGACGATGACCTCGACCTGGGTTCAACCGGTGCCAAGAATGCCACAGGAAAGCGCACGCTTGCGGAAAGGGTGTTAGAGCTTCCCCCGATGGCGCGCGTCGGAGTAATCTTTCCCGTAGCGGCTCTCATCCCCGGCGGCCTGGGCTGGATTATTATTGACCCCGCGTTTGGGATCATCTTCTGGCTGGCTGCATATGTCATCACGACCTACATGGGGCCCTGGTTGCTGATCGCAAAGCTATGGCTGCCGCTGCGCGGCCACGCGCCATGGCGGCTGCGCAAGTTTCTGGAGGACGCTTGCCGCCGCGGCGTCTTACGCAAGGTCGGCACCGAATACCAGTTCCGCCACACCTTGCTTCTCTCGCATGTCGCGCGGTCGAGGACGATCGGGACTCAGCCGGACACCAGTCGAGGCAATTGCGTAGCCCGCCGCCGGATCGTGGCCGCCGACGGGAACCCTGAACCCGGCGCCGACCGCAGATCGTTTCGCGGCCGGGGCGAGGTCGACTACAATCTTCAAATCGATGGTCGTGGTGTCCGGTACTCTGAAGATTCCGGCGAATTCCAGGTCTCGTGGGATCAGATCACGGACATGCAATTTGAATCATCGTCAGGCCGAAATGTTTTTTCCCTCAATGTCGATGCGAGAAATGTTGATGAGGCGGCGGTAGGTAACCTTGCAAACGCTGTATGGAGACCGCGCGATGCCCGTCTCTGTCTCGTTTCCTTTGAATCTCTGCGCGAGGGAACGGCATCCGAAGTGATCGCCGCGCTGGAGAAGTTCGGCGGAAATCGGCTCACGCAGAATAACTTAGAAACGCCCGATGCGCTTCTCTTCTACGCGAAGGTGCCATATCTCAGGTTCGCCAGGGCGCGAGTTGTGATGGCAATATTCACAACGATCGCCGTAACCCTGTTGCTTGGCTATCAACAGGGGGACCTGATTGAGCGCAGTGCGTGGTGGTGGTTCACCCTGCCCGTGAGCCTATTCCTGGCGCTGGCCGTCTTCGGGCTCATTTGCGAAATTTTCCGACCGATTGAACGGTATCGGCTGCGAGTAAGCCCCCGAGGGCTCGGTGTAGAGGTGGCCACGATGCACCGGGGCTTCCAAGACCCGGACCACGACCGAGAGGGAATCCATTGGTCTCGAGTCACCGCGATCGAGCGGGTCACCCTCGACGGCCGCGACCTTCTCGTCATGCAAACCCACCCGGACCTGCGCTACCTGCGGCGGGCAAGGCGGCTACCCACGTGGGAACCGGCTCTCGGCGAGTACGCCGTGAGGGTGTGTCCACTGGACTATTTTGTCGAGGACCCCGATGTCGTGCTGCGGTTGATCGCCGAATACCGGCAACGTTACAACGACGAATCGCCCTTCACTGAGGTGACCCATTCAAGTCAGCCCGATGCCGTCGACTGACTCGGCGCCTCAAGGGGATAAAAAAGGGCTGCTTCCACCGCTAGACGGGTCGCCGACTAGCGGCCCTTTATAGGTTCAGTTGACTGAACGCGCGGAGTACGTAGCCGGCCAGCGTGCGCTGCGCGTACAGCAAAATTGTCCGGTGGCGTGTGGACAAGTAGGGTAAGTGACTCGGTGAATTGTAGGGATGTCTGAATTAATGTATGTAGATCTGTACTACTGGGAAGGCACGGCCTCGGGTGGCTGTGCCAGTCGCCGACGTAACCGAGCCAGGGATGGGCAATCCTTGCCAGTGCCTCGTCAAGGATCTCTTGAGCGGATTTCTGGTAGCGGCTCCACGCGAAGCTGGTTGCGTTGGGATCTACGATCTCGATGGCATCTTCTATGAAAACTGTTCCTTGCGTCCCACCACCCAACTAGAAGACCGCCGGTCTCAAGAGGCAAGGCGGCCGTTGTGATGGCCTCGACCGTCTTGGCAACGTTGGCGGCGAAGACGACGATCAGTTCGTCGTTCACGCCGCGCCCTGTGAGCGGGATGTTGCCAGCCCGAGGCGATCGTATTGGGGCTCATCTTGCGGGATACGAACGTCAACGAGTGTGCTCGGAAGTGCCGGGGCGTCCTCAAGTTCGTCGAGGATGACCCTGGTGGCCAGTTCAGCTGCGCAGATGACGGCCGATGGTGGTGTCGGCGAGACCGGCTGTCCACAGCCTGGCTCACGAAGCATGGGGCCGCTGTTCGTGTCGTCGACTGCGGGAAGGTGGGTCTCTCCTGACCGGAGTGGGTAACGGTCGACGCGTGCCAGCGCGCCGTGGCGCTGCAGGCAAACCGAGACTAGTGGCGTGTTGGTTTCCGTCGCTATCCAGCTGAGGAGGCTGGTTGTCCGGTCGGATGCGGTCGCGTCGACGACGACACCGTGTTGCTGGGCGAGTCGGTACGCCTGGTCCGGCGTGCTTATTCGCTCAACTATCGGGTGGATCTGGGAGGCGTCCAGACCTCGGAGGGCGAGGCGCGATCGGACAGCATGCGCCTTGTACATGCCGACGGTCAGGTCGTCGGTCAGGTGTCGTACAACGTTGCCGGGGCGTATGCGTTCGAAGTCGATCATGGTGAGCTTGCGGATGCCTGATCGGAACAGGAGGTCGGCGACGTAGGAGCCTACTGCCCCGACGCCGACGATCGCGACCGAGCGTTCTGCTAGTGCGGTGCTGGCTGGGCCTCCCGCGCAGCATCCTGCTGGTTCTGCTGATGTCTGCGGCTTCCGCCGCGGCCACGTTCAGCCCGGTGGCGCCGGGCACGGGGCGGACGACGAGGGCCAGGACGGCGGAATTGCCGCCGCGCCGGTATTCGAGCAGCAGGAACTGGACGATGCCGAGCCGGATCTTGCTTTCGACGTCACGGCCGTGCTCACCGAGGGCATCGCGGAGATCCGCCCAGTTCCGGATCGGGCGGTCCACCTGGCCGAGATCGCCGATCCAGCACAACTTGCGGTCTTTGCGAGCCGGCAACCGGCGGCCGCGGTGCCGTCTCTGGAGACCCTGTTCTGTCGTGATAGTCACGATCGGTGTGGCTTTGCCGGTGACTCGTACGCAGGTGCCGCGGAGGTCCTTGAGCGTTTCGCCGTCGTAGAGGACCATACGGCCGGCGCTGGGCAAGTACCGTTCTAGGTCGCACGTGTCGTCGCTGGGCCATCCTTCGGCTGTGTCTTCCAGCCAGGTACGCGCGCGGGTGATTACCGCGTCGATATCGCGCCAGGGGGCCACGTCGAGCGTGTACTCGTCGTCCCAGAGGCAGAGGGTCCCGTGCTGGTGATCCCCTACCGGAACGTCCAGGTGAAAGGTCAGTTCGACATCCGCCCCGGGATCGAGAACCCGGATGGCCGGCGGCGCGAACGGGAAGGACTCGCCCGGATCGACCTCAACCAGCGCGGTAGCCGGGCCTGACGGCCCGTTCCACTCGATGCTGCCGCGTAGAGTGCGGCCGTCGTCGCTGAAGTGTCTGGCGCCGAGGTCGGCACGCCATCGTGCGACCTCGGCCTCCAGTGGAGCACCTTGTGTCTCGTGCTCGTGATTCATGCGTACCGGCCGGTTCCGGCGGCCACGGTCCGGGAGCCTTTGGTGATGGTGCCGGCGGACTTCCAGGTGCCGTCGGCGTTGCAGTAGGACGGCATAGGGAAGACGACTTCGTCCTCGGTTGTGTTGCCGAACAGTTGCTGCCAGGCGAGCGCGGCACGGCAGTCGTCGTCTTCGCCGAGCGCCTGCTGGGCGAGAGCGGAAGCTTCACGCGTCCGATCGAGTGCGGCGAGGAGTTGCTCGTCGGTGGCCTTGGTGGTGATCTTCTTGTCCGGCATGGTGGGGTCATCGAGACCGTGGTCCACAGCCTCGGGGAGCACCTGGTCGGCGATGGTCGCGAGGATGGTGGTGAGGTACTCCGCGACGGTGTTCTCGGAGGGCTTGGTCTGCTGGAACGCCCAGTAGGTGAGGATTTCGAAATACAGGCCCCCGGGCTGGTCGT
>Ga0193717_1000414_pt1 | contig 29637 bp, 32 predicted proteins | sample U2c2metaG_FD_145900 | JGI IMG/M metagenome (GOLD analysis project Ga0193717, IMG submission 145900) | Soil microbial communities from a riparian zone of the East river system, Colorado, United States - U2c2 | ecosystem: Environmental > Terrestrial > Soil > Riparian zone | place: USA: East River...
AAGTAGCTGCCACCATGGCGCAGCGACAGATCGATGAGCCGGCGAAAGTGTTCTGCGGCGCGCGCCACGTCCTCACGCCGGTGATCGATGTGCAGATTGAAGATCACGCAGGCGTAGTTTTCGCGCGCCCAGGGCAGTGCGGTTTCGTTTTCCGCTTCAATGAGACGAATGGTGCCGTAGATGAAGTCGACGCCGTTCAGCCGGAAGTCGCGACGTACGTCGTTCATGAATGCGAGCAGAGCGGCACGCGGCACGTAGAGCTCGGTGATCATCTCGCTGCCGCGTACGGCGGAGCCGAGGCGGTGATCGAGCGCGCCGTGATAGTCCTCGAGATACAGGTTGAGCTGGTGCGTGTCGCTCCAGTACAGCTGCCCGTGGGTGGCGAGGTAGAACTCCGAGAACTTCTCGAAGGCGGCGCGTTTGTCGTTGTGCGCCAGAGTCAGCAGCTCGTTCCAGTCGTGTTGCGACAGGCGCCGCTGGTCTTTGGGTATTTCGCGATCGTCGGCCACGGGCCGATAACTGGACAATACGCCGGTGCGCAGAAACTCCGGGCTGTCGGGCGCGGTGGCGAACTGGAAGTCACCATACAGGTGACCCGCCGCGATGCGTTCGTCGAATGCGTCGACGAGCGAATCGATTTCCAGCCGCGCGACGCAGCGTTCCACCTTCACGCGAGGCACTAGCCTCAGCGTCACTGCCGTGACGACGCCAAACAATCCGTAGCCGCCCACGACGTGGCGAAACAGCTCGGCGTGTTCCGTGCGGCTGCAGCGCACGATTTCACCGGATGCCGTGACCACTTCGAGACCTTCGATGTCCGCGACGAACGGCTGGGCGCGGAGGCCGCGGCCATGAATGTTCGCGGAGACTGCGCCGCCCAGCGTCAGGCGATCGGCGCCGGTCTGCTTCTGGCGGATGCCGAATGACGGGCCGGCGCTGCGCTGAAACGCCAGGTAGCCTCGAATGACATCCGGCCAGGTGATGCCAGCCTCCACTTCCATCAGCGCCTGGCCGCGGTCGAACCAGCGCACGTGATTGAGGTGGCGCATGTCGAGCAAGGTGCCCGCGGTGAGAAACTGCTGGCCACCCATGGCATGGCGCGCGCCGCTGATAGCGAGTGGCTGCCGCTGGCGGCGTGCCCGCGCTACCGCATCGGCGACCTCGCCCACCCAGCGCGGCTCCACGACGCGACTGACCGGGGTGTGGTTGAGCGCCGAGTGGGTGTCGTTCACCCACAGCGTGCCTGGGACCTTGCGAACCGGACGGACAACGGTGTGCATGGGAGGCGACGCTGGCTCATCCGAGGTGCCCCAGGCAATACCCGAAAATTGGGTATTGCAAAGCGATACCACAGGTGCTGACGCCAGCAGACGACAATTACGGCACAATCCTCCCCATGGGAGACACCAATCGAATCATCCTCGCGCTGAAGCGCGCGCTGCGTTCGCGCGGCATCACCTACGCCATGCTCGCCAAGCGCATCGCACTCAGTGAACCTTCGGTCAAGCGAATCCTGTCGCGCGGCTCGCTGTCGCTGCCACGGCTCGAGCGCATCTGCGAAACCACCGGCATCTCGCTCGACGAGCTGATCCGCCCGGTGTCGTCGGCGCCGGCGGAGACCTCCAGCACCTTGAGCGCGGCGCAGGAAACCGCGCTGGCCGCGGATCCGCAGTTGTTAGCCTGCTTCTATCTCATGACCAACGGACACACGCCGCGCGAAGTGGCCGCGAAGCTCGGCGCCGACGAGAAGCAGTTGCGCCGCTGGTTGGTGAAACTCGACAACCTGAGCCTGGTGGAGCTGCGCGCGCGCCTCGGCGCACGCCTGCGCGTGCATGCGCCCATTTCCTGGCGCGAGGACGGGCCGATTCGCCACACCTACGAACAGCAGGTTCGCGAAGAGTTCATGCGTTCGAGCTTCCTCGCGCAGGACGAGACGCTGCATTTCCGCTCGGCGGAGATGTCGGAGGCCTCGCGCGTGGTTCTGCAGCGCAAGCTGGCGCGACTGACTTCGGATTTCAACGAGCTTGCGGAGCTCGACCGTCACCTGCCGGGCCGCGAGAAACGCAGCGTGGCGCTCATGATGGCGTGCCGGCCGTGGGTGTGGTCGATGTTCGACGGCTTGCGACGGCGATGACCACGGCCGCGCCGAGCAGCAGGGCGAATGAGGCGAGCCAGACGTAGTAGCCAATGAGCAGGTCGTTGAGATCATGCTCGCGCCAGGCTTTCACGAACCAGTAGAGGTTCAGCAGAAGGCAGGCAATCGTGACGCGTACGAACAGGCCAGGGCGCACCGTCTGTTTCGTTTGCCACAGCACGAACAGGATGATGAACACCACATTGGTGAGTGCGCTCATGACCTGGGGTGCTGAATCGTCCCAGGCGATATCGCCCACGTCGCGGAATGGCACCAGCGGCGCCAGCGCATAACGAAACGCCATCCATCCGGGGACGTCCTCGAGAACGGGCAGGAACCACGAGGCGGCAAATGCCGCCGCCGCGGTCCACGCCAGGACGTTCGTCAGCTTTGTGTTAACAGTCTCGGCCACTCCTCGCGGAGCGTATCAAGACTGGCGTTCAAACTCCGCGTTGATTTCCTTTCCCGACTCCGACAGCTGGCAACGGCCTTCGCCACCACCTTTCATGCCGCGCTGGGGGCTGATCAACGTGAAGCGGCAGCGCATGTATTCGCCGTTCTCGGCATGCAGATTGGCGAGCACGCGGCCACTATTTTCTCGCATGAACTCAGAACGCGAATCCGCATTCCAATAACGCCATTCGTTCTTGCTGCGCGGACGGTCCCATCCATCCCAGAGCGGATCCAGGTTCTTCTCGCTGATGTCACGCGAGATCTGCACGTATTCGCCCGTGAACACGCGGCCCGTGCCGAAGGTGGCGGTGATGTCGCCGGAATTGCTGTCGTCGCTTTGCCAGGTGAATGCCACCGGTTTCTGTGTGCCGCGCACGTTGCCAGAGCCGGTTCCCGCGCCGTTCGGAGTTTCGCAAGCGGCCAGCGCGAGCACGGCAAGCGACATGATGAGTGTCTTGTTCATGTGGCCATTCTGGCGCGCTGCCGAGCGCGGGAATGCAGGACAAACAACTCAAGCCTTGTCAGCCGCGTCGGTGGATCCCGTAGGTCAGTCACCCGTGGGTGAGATGCGGAACTCGATGACCGTCGGACTTTCCTTGAGTGAGTTCGCCAGCCGCGAAGCCGCGCCGCGGTCCGTGGTCTGCAGCGTCATGCTGTGGCGTAGCACGCGGCCTTCGGCATCCAGCCGATAACTGAAATTCGCGATGCTGAACTTGTGCCGCTGAATGAGCGCGCGCAGTTCGTCTTCCGACAGGTTGCCGTCGTTCTCGTACTTCACGTCGAAGTTGTAATAGGCCTGCGTGGGCACGCGCATCTCGATCCAGCGAAACACCGACAACACGGCGAGCGCGAGAATGACGGACACGACCAACGGCAGGTACAGGCCGACACCCGCCAGCACGCCGATGGCCGCGGTGATCCAGATGGAGGCCGCGGTGGTAAGGCCGCGCACGTTCAGGCCTTCTTTCACGATGACGCCGGCGCCGAGAAAGCCGATGCCGGTCATGATGCCCTGGGCCATGCGCGTGGGATCGAGACGCGCCTCGCCCTGGGTGCGCACCCAGTGATCCTCGTACACCGTCACCAGCATGAGTAGCGCGGACGCCAGGCAGACGAGCACATGCGTGCGCAGGCCAGCGGGGCGCCCGTGAAACGAGCGCTCGTAGCCGATGAGCGCGCCCGCGCCGAGTGCGGCCAACAGCCGCAGAATCATCTCGATGTCGTCCTGGCTCAAGGCGAACATGCGTGGGCGGTCAGCCCATCGGCTTTGGGAACTGGGGGTTGCCGATTCGACGGTAGTAAGTCGAGATGTCGAAGTAGACGTTCTGCGGCGTGTTGCTCGGCCCGATGATGGTGATCATGTTGTAGGCCTTGTCGCGCTGCTCGATGAGCTCCTGCTGGTGGATGACATAGCCGGGGTAACGTGCCTTGATCCAGTCGCGGATCATGAGGCCGCCATCGGTCTCACTGCGCGTGCGGATTTCCACGGCGCTTGCCATGGTCTGTCCGTCGCCTTTCCCGTACTTGAAATTCTTGGGGCCAGGACCCGTGGGCGTCGGGCTGGGGATGGTGGCGGACTGGCATCCGGCTAACAGGACGAACGCGATTGCCAAAAAGGCAGTAGTGTTTTTCATGGGTTCTCCGGGCTACTGTGGCCCCGCCAAAGAGTCGCGCCAGATGCGATTGCCGTCAATGCATCCCGGGCCGCCGCAGCCGCTGCAGCGCTTTCCGGCCGACGCTGAGCCAGTTCGACAGGGTCAAAGGGCACAGGCAGACCAACATATCGCCCTCTGAGTGTCCCGGATTCGTGCGTGCGAAGAATTCCAGCTCCGGCTCGGTACCCGCTCCCAGGACCAACGGCGCGGCCGTGGACCGCATGCGCTTCTGCCCGGACCGCACCACCACCCCGCGCGCCGGGCGCCAGGCGGGTCCGTACGTCTGGGTCGCCAGCTGGTCGATGAGTGCTGCCCGGGGTTCCGGCGTGGGTTCTTCGTACCGGGGCCAGAACTCGCGGAAATTGCGCGGCAGCAGCAGGTAGCTCTTGTAGCTGACCGTGTCGAAGAACCAATAGATAGGACGCAGCGGGTAACGCAGCCGCGTCGCGAGAAAGGTGCGCGCGCCGAGCTTCTGGAGGAGATTGCGGCCGCGCCACGCCTCGCGGATGAGCACGTGCGCGGTTGCGATCACCGTCAGCATCCGGCCGCGGAATTCCACCGGATACACGTCGATGGCCGCCATGCCGAGCAGCGAATCGTTCATGCGAATCATCGCGATGCGCTGGCGCTGGCGCAGTTCCGCTTCGGCAAACTCCCGTTCGACGTCGTAAAACTCTTCGGTGAGTGTCCAGATTTCGTCCCACTGCGCGCGCGACAGCGAGCCGCTCGCGTACACGGTGGTAGTTATTCGGTCTCCCTCGGACATACTCGAGCTTACGTCGGACGCGCGACGGCCGGCAAAGGCGGCCGATGCCTACTCCGAAAGCTGGGTCTTGCGTGATCAAATAGCCGCATGGAATTGGCACCCGCTACCGCGTCGATGCTCATCCGGCGGCCCCCCGGTGAGGTGTTCTCCGCGTTCGTGAATCCGCAGCAACTGCGCAAGTTCTGGTTGAGCAATGCCAGCGGGCCATTGGCGCCGCGCGCGCGAGTCGAGTGGACTTTCATGGTCCCCGGCGCCACCGCCAAGGTTGTCGTCACGCGATTTGAATCCCCGCACCACCTGTCCTTCGTCTGGGACGATGAGCTTCATGTGGACATGACCTTCGACCCCTTCGGCGATGGCGGAACGCGCATCACCGTTGCGGTCAGCGGATTCAAAGGCGCGGATGCGGTGCCCCAGGCAATCGACACCGTAGAGGGCTTCGCCATTGTGCTGTGCGACCTCAAGACGCTGCTCGAAACAGGTGAATCGGCCGGACTGGTGCGAGACAAGGCCGAGCTCATCATCGCGGCGCAGGCCGCTCAGGGCGGTTGATCCGTATCTGGCCGATTTCGCTCGTTTTCAATAGGTTGGCGATATACAGGGGCGTGGGCCAGGGGATGCTGGATGGAACGCTCCGGCGCCTCTATATAAAGTGCCAGCCATGCCGCTCCTTCAATTTCACCCGGCCGTTCAGTCGTGGTTTGCCAGCACGTTTCCCGGCGGCGCGACGCCGGCGCAGCTTCAGGCATGGCCCGCTATCGCGAGTGGCCAACATGCGTTGATCGCGGCGCCGACCGGCTCGGGCAAGACGCTGGCCGCGTTTCTCGCGGCCATCGATTCGCTGGCGCGAGAAGGCGCGGAAGGGCGCCTGCGCGATGTGACGCGCGTGGTGTACGTGTCGCCGCTGAAGGCGCTGTCGAACGATATCCAGCGAAATCTCGAACAGCCACTCGCGGGAGTCTCCGCCGAGATGCTGAAGCTGGGTTCGTGCGCGCCGGAAATCCGCGCCGCGGTGCGCACCGGCGACACCTCGCAATCCGAGCGCGCCGCCATGCGCCGCACTCCGCCGCACATTCTCGTGACCACGCCCGAGTCTCTCTATCTACTGCTGACCAGTGTCTCGGGGCGCGAGATGCTGACGACCGTGCGCACCGTCATCGTCGATGAAATCCACGCCGTGGCGCAGACCAAGCGCGGCGCGCACCTGGCGCTCACCCTGGCGCGCCTCGCCGCCAATGCCGCGCAGCCCATCCAGCGCATCGGCCTGTCCGCGACGCAGAAGCCCATCGAGGAAGTGGCGCGTTTCCTCGTGGGAAATGGGGACACTCCCCATTTCCTAGCAAAAGGGGACGCACCTCGTTTGGGCAGCTCCGCGGAGCTTTTCCCGGAATCGCCGCGCGGCGCCGGCACCGGCACCGGGAAAACCATCATCGTCAACTCCGGCCACGTGCGCGAGCGCGACATCAACCTGGTGATGCCGGCGGCGCCGCTCGAGGCAGTGATGTCGGGCGAAGTGTGGGCCACGGTCTACGACCAGATCGCGAAGCTCATCGCCGAGCACCACACCACGCTGGTGTTCGCGAACACGCGCCGCATGGTCGAGCGCGTGTCGCGGCACCTTGCGGAGCGGCTCGGCGAAGAAAACGTCGCGGCCCACCACGGCAGTCTTTCCAAGGAAACCCGCTTCGACGCCGAGCAACGCCTCAAGGCGGGCAAGCTCAAGGTCATGGTGGCCACCGCGTCGCTCGAACTCGGCATCGACATCGGCGACGTGGAGCTGGTGTGCCAGCTCGGCACGCCGCGCAGCATCTCCGTATTCCTGCAGCGCGTCGGCCGCGCCAATCACTCCGTGGGCGGCGTTCCGAAAGGCCGCATCTTCCCGGGCAGCCGCGACGAGTTGATCGACTGCGTGGCTCTGCTCGATTCCGTCCGCCGCGGTGAGCTCGACCGGCTGCGCATCCCGGAGCATCCGCTCGACGTGCTCTCGCAGCAGATCGTCGCGGAAGTCGCCGCGCGCGAATACGGCGAGGACGAGCTCTTCGATCTCATGCGCAGCGCATATCCGTACCGCAATCTAGACCGGAAAGATTTCGACGCCGTGGTACGCATGCTGGCCGACGGCATCAGCACCAAGCGCGGCCGCCGCGGCACCTATCTGCACCGCGACGCCGTCAACCACATGCTGCGCGCGCGCAAGGGCGCGCGACTCACCGCCATCACCTGCGGTGGCGCCATTCCCGACAACGCCGACTACCAGGTAGTCCTCGAGCCCGCCGGCATCTTTGTCGGCACGCTCAACGAAGACTTCGCCATCGAGAGCCTGGCGGGCGACATCTTCCAGCTCGGCAACACGTCGTATCGCATCCTGCGCGTCGAGGCCGGCCGCGTACGCGTGGAAGACGCGAAGGGGCAGCCGCCCAGCATCCCGTTCTGGTTGGGCGAGGCGCCGGCACGTACCGATGAGCTGTCCGCCTCGGTCTCGCGCCTGCGCACCGACATCGAGGCGCTGCTGCCCGAGGTCACGAACGACGCCGTGGCTGCTGCGATCGACGCGGTCGAAGCGCGCTATGCGTTACCGAGACCCGCCGCGCATCAGCTCGTGGAATATCTCGCCGGCGCGAAGGCCGTCCTCGGCAAACTACCCACACTCGACACGCTGGTGTTCGAACGCTTCTTCGATGAGTCGTGCGGCATGCAACTCATCATCCACGCGCCGTTTGGCGCGCGCATCAATCGCGCATTCGGCCTCTCCCTGCGCAAGAAATTCTGCCGCACGTTCAACTTCGAGCTGCAGGCCGCGGCCACCGAGGACGCCATCGTGCTGTCGCTCGGTGAAACGCACAGCTTCGATCTCGAAAGCGTGGCACGTTTCCTCAGCAGCAAGACCGTGGAAGACACGCTCATCCAGGCGATGCTCGATTCGCCGATGTTCACCGCGCGCTGGCGCTGGAACGCCAGCATCTCGCTGGCCATTCGCCGCAGCTCCGGCGGCAAGCGCACTCCGCCGCAGATCCAGCGCATGGCCGCCGAAGATCTCATCGCCGTGGTGTTCCCCGATCAGATCGCCTGTGCGGAAAATCTGAGCGGGCCCCGGGAGATTCCCGACCACCCGCTCGTCAAACAAACGCTCCAGGACTGCCTGCACGAGGCCATGGACATCGATGGGTTGAAGGCGCTGCTGCGCGGTCTCGAGAACGGCGACATCAAGGTGGTCGCGAAAGATCTGCCCACGCCATCCCCGCTGGCCGCGGAGATCCTCACCGCGCGGCCGTATGCCTTCCTCGACGACGCGCCGCTCGAAGAGCGTCGCACCAACGCCGTGGCTCAGCGACGCTGGCTGGATCCGGAATCCGCCGCCGACATGGGCAAGCTCGATCCGGCGGCCATTGCCCAGGTGCGCGCGGAAGCCTGGCCCGAGGCCGGCACGCCCGACGAGCTGCACGACGCGCTGAATTCCCTGGGCCTGCTCACCGAACAGGAAGGCGTGACTTCGAAATGGAGCGGGCACCTCGACCAGCTCATTGCCGCGCGCCGCGCCACGCGCCTGAAAGACGCCGGGCGCGCCTACTGGGTGTGCGCGGAATGTCTGCCGATGGTCCAGGCTATCTACCCGGAAGGGAAGCTCGACCCGGAGATTGCCGTACCCGTCGAGATTCTCGCGGCCCGCCAATGGACGCGTGAGGCCGCGGTCACGGAGCTCGTACGCGGCCGCTTGCAGGGCCTTGGCCCCGTCACCGCGCGCGACCTCGTCGAGTCGCTCGATGTCGAAGCTTCCTGCATCGCCGTTGCGCTCGCCGAACTCGAGAGCGAAGGTTTCGTGCTGCGCGGCCGGTTCTCGGAAGAAGCCAGTGCGCCCGAGGCGGTGCGCTTAGGCGACACCACGCTCGAATGGTGCGAGCGGCGTCTGCTGGCGCGCATCCATCGCTACACCATCAAGACGCTGCGCGCGGAAATCGAGCCCGTGTCGGGCGCGGACTTCATGCGCTTCCTGCTCGAGTGGCAGGGCATCACGCGCCAGCCGAAACCCGAAGGCGTCGAAAGCCTCGCGGCCATCGTCGCGCAGCTCGAAGGCTACGAGATCCCGGCCGCGGCCTGGGAGAGCGATGTGCTCGCCGCGCGCCTCAACGAATACGACCCGCACTGGCTCGACAGCCTCTGCCTGTCGGGGCGTGCGTTGTGGGCGCGACTCACACCGACGAAATCCGTCGGCGCCGCGCCCGTTCGCACCACACCCATCGCATTGGTCACGCGCAAGAACTGGTCGCTGTGGCATTCGCTCGCCGCGGCACCGCACGAAGAGATGCAGCTCTCGCACGGCGCGCGCGCGCTGTTTGACTACTTCTCCACGCACGGCGCGTCGTTCTTCGACGACCTGGTCGGCGGCACGAACCTGCTGCGCTCGCAGGCGGAGACCGCGCTGGGCGAGCTGGTGTCCGCGGGCCTGGTCAACGCGGACAGCTACTCCGGTCTGCGTGCGCTGCTGATTCCGAGCGACAAGAGGCGCCAGCTCGTGGCTCGCCGCCGTCGTGTGGCCTTGTTCGGCCTCGAAGATGCCGGGCGCTGGAGCCTGATTCGCAAGGGCGCCACGCGCAATGACGCCGAGGCGCTCGAGCAGGTGGCGGAGATCCTGCTGCGCCGTTACGGCGTCGTATTCCGCAAGTTGCTGGAGCGCGAGGCCGACTGGCTGCCGCCGTGGCATGCGCTGCTGCGCGTGTTCCGCCGGCTCGAGGCGCAGGGAAAGATTCGCGGCGGGCGCTTCGTCGCCGGCATGAGCGGCGAGCAATACGCCTTGTCCGATGCCGTGTCGTCCATGCGCGCAATCCGGCGGCAGGAGGCGAAGGGCGACCTCGTGTCACTCAGTGCGGCGGATCCGCTGAATCTCAGCGGCATCATCACGCCCGGCGCGCGCGTCCCGGCGCTCGCCAACAATCGCGTGCTCTATCGTGACGGCGTACCGGTGGCCGTGCATGCCGGCGGTCAGTCGGAGTTCATCGTCAAGATGGAGCCGGAAAAGGAATGGGAGGCGCGCCAGGTGCTGGTGCGCAGGCGCCTGCAGCCGGGCGGGGCGCGCGCGGCCGCGGCGCGCGGCGAACGCCCTGCGCATTAGTCATTGCACCGAGTCACGCAGGGCGGCGGTGACCTTGCGCGCGATCTCGTCCTGGATGGCGAGCCGGTCCGCCTTGGGCCGTTCGTAAGTCGTTGTCCAGATGACGTAGCCGTCCGCGGCGCGCGTGAGCCGCGCGGTGATACGCAGCGTGTCGCCCGATTCGCGCAGGCTTCCCTCGAGTAGATAGGCAACACCCAGCTCTTGCGCGATGCGCGACGGCGGCAACTGCTTGTTCTTGTAGTAGAACGAGGAACTCGCGGGCGGCACCTTGAACCCGGCCTCGCGGCTCAGGCGATCGATGAGCTCTTCGGTGAGCCCGTCGGCGAAGTACTCTTCGTCCATCGCCTGGCTCGTCAGATCGAGGAAAGGCAGAACGGCCACGGATCTCGCATCCGGTACGAGGCTGATACGCCAGGCGAGAAATCCCAGCACTGCCAGCGCCGCGAGCGCGCACCACAGCGCGACGCGCCGCATTGCAGGCGCGCGTGTTGCCGGTGGCGGCAGCGAGGGTGGCGCCACGACCGACGCGGGCTCCTCTCCGGCCGCTTGCACCGGCGCGATGAGCCGGTAACCCAAGCGCGGGACGGTGACGATGTACGTCGGCTGCTTCGCATCGTCGCCGAGCAGGCGGCGCAGGGCTGTGACGGCCTGGTACACCGAGTCCTGGGTCACGACGACGCCCGACCAGACCTGGTCCAGCAACTCCTCGATCCCAACGGTTTCGCCGGCGCGGTTCGCGAGATACAGCAGCAGTCGCAACGTGCGTGCTTCGAGCCGCACCGTTTGCGTTCCGCGCGACATCTGCCCGAGTTGCGGGTCGATTCGCCAGGCGCCGACCTGGAGCGCGATGGTGGTGAGACGGTCCATGTGGGGCGTGGATATAACACGGCGTCCCGCATCCTTCAGCGCGAAACTCCGCACCTACCCGCCGGTCAGATGGCAGGCTCTGGCAATATTCCGCGGCCAACAGCCGCAAGGAGCCGCCATGAACGCATCGGGTCGCCATTTCCGGGTGTTGCTGCTGGGAGCAATCCTGGCCGGGGCGGTAAGCCCGGCGCTGACCGCGGATCTGGTCGTCCACGAATGGGGCACCATCACCACCATCCATGCCGCGGACGGTACCGCGGCCGGCGGTCTCAACAGCATCGACGAAGCGGATGTCTTGCCGACGTTCGTGCATCGCTACGAGCCGGAAACCACGCGACACAAGCCGGAGCGCATTCTCGGCAAGTTGCCCAACATTCCGGGTCGGCCAGACGTGACGATGCGGCTCGAAACCCCGGTCATCTATTTCCATCCGCCGCCGAACAAGCCATTCAACGCCCCCATCGATGTCAGGGTGCGCTTTCGCGGTGGCGTGTTGAACGAGTTCTATCCGGATGCGGCGGCATCGGTGGCGCTCGACAGGCAGCGCATCGTGTCGAAGTACGAAGCTGGCGTCATCACCGAATGGAATGGTGATGTGCTCAACAACTACGTGGTCGGCATGTTGAGCTGGAAAGGACTGCGGCTGCACGACACGGTGGTGGCACCGCTCACCAACAGCGAGATCTGGCTCGCGCCGCGCGAGGTGAATTCCGTCAGCGTGTTCAACCCGGAGGCCGGCGAGGGCGAGCAGTACCTGTTCTATCGCGGCGTTGCGCATCTCGATGCGCTGATGCAGACGAAACTCACCTCCGGCCACCTCAAGCTGGCAACACCGGCCAATCTCACCTGGCTCGAGTCCGCGGCGGCGGTCATCCCGAGCATCTGGTTCGCCGACGTGCGTGCCGATGGCGTCATCGCGTTCCGCTCACAGGCGAGCGTCACCTTGAAGAAGGAGAACGCCGGCAAGGAACTCGCGCGCCTGAAGCGATTCTCCGCCAGGGACTACACCGAGGCCGGAGCCGCGCAGCTTCGCGGCTCATTGAAAAAGGCGTTGATCGCCCAGGGCCTGTTCGCCGACGAGGCGGAGGCGATGTTGAACACGTGGAAGGCAAGCTACTTCCAGAAGCCGGGCTTGCGCGTGTTCTATATCGTGCCGCGCGAATGGACTGACTACTTCCTGCCGCTCGAGTTTTCCGTGCCGGCGCGCGTCACGCGCGTCATCGTCGGGCGCATCGACCTGAAGTAGTCAGCGACGAGAGCGGCAGTTTCGCATCGGCGCTCAAGGGAGCGCCGATGCGATGCCATGCTCAGGCGTTCGGGGTCATTCCCAGCTGGCTCAGGATTTGATCGCCCTTCGCCTTCACTTCGCGCGCCTTGCGCACGGCTGCGTCGGCCTGGCCGGTGGCGAACTGCGTGGTGGCGTCGGTCCACTGCGTCTTCATGGTTTCGAAGTCGGTCTTGACGGTTTCCCACTTTGCCTTGTCGAGATTGGCGGGGAGCTTGCGGGACTTGCCCAGCGTATCGACTCGGCTCTGAATGGCTTCCACCATCTGCGGCACCTTGGCGGAGAGATCGGTCCACTCGGCCGTTGCGGCGGCCATCGTGGCTTCGGCGTCCGCCTTCTTGGCGGCGACCGACGCCTTCAGCGAGGCGATGGTCGAGTTCAGCGACGGAGCTGCCTTCACGACCATGCTGTAGTCTTTGTTGGCGAGGCTGTTCTTGAGCTTGCCGATCGATGCATCGATCTTCTGCAGCTCGTCCGCGGCGTATTTCTCGGCATCCGCGCGGAATTCGGCGACCGAGGACTCAACCTGGGCCACGGCCTTCTCGGCGGGTTCTTTCTGGCTGGCGCAGCCGGCCAGCATCAAGGTGGTGGTGGCGGCAAGCGCCACGAAAATCTTGGCAAAACGCATCGGGGTCTCCTCGAACGACTGGGGGATCAGGGAATTCGCAGCTTTTGGCCGGGTTTAATCTTGTTAGGGTCCTGCAGAATATCCTTGTTTGCCTCGAAGATCTTCGGATAGAGCATCTTGTCGCCGTAATACTCCTCGGCGATCTTCGATAGCGTGTCACCCTGTTTTACGACGTGATATTGCGCGTACGGGTTTTCAGTGGACATGCTGGCTACCTCGTTAGGGCGCTACGGTTGACGGCGCGGCGCAGTATGAACCGCAGGCCTTACTCGAACTATCAGATTGCGCCGACGCAATTCAATCGCAATCGCAACGCAACAAGGCTGTCAGAGCGGGAAGGGGGAGCTGTCGTCTTCGTTCTGTGTCTTCTGGAGTCGGAAGTACACCCTGCGTCCGGGGTTGTTCGGCGAGGTGATGTACACGACGGCGTAGCGTTCGTTGGCGAACTCCCGGATCTCGTGCGGATCGGCGTCCCAGCCCGGATAGTGGGTGCGCAGCCAGCGTGCGATGAAGCGATCCACCATGATGTCGCTGGGAGCGACGATGCGGACGGCGCTTTCCATCGAGGCGCCGGGCGCCGTCGGGTTCGGCATGTTGATCTGGGCGAAGGCATCAGGCGCGAAGCCTAACAACGTGACGACGACGAGGAGTTGGAGCGTTTTCATGATTCCCCCTTGGCGCGGCCAATAAATCATAGCCACCGAAGGATCGTCAATCGGGTTGTCAGGCGCAGCGAGTCAGAGGGGGTTTCTCGCGAACCAGGCCGCCAGGCGGGCCGCCAGTCCCATACCCGGGGTGGCGGGAGCAATGTTCGGGCGCCTCAGGCCTTCGAATGACGATCAGGCGATGCCAATTTTCTTCGCCCCCGCGGAGAACACCGCGGTCGCCTCCGGCGACATGCGGAACGCGGCGAGGAAGTCCGCCAGCGCATAGTTCGGAACGCGCTCGCGGATCCTGGCTTTGTACGTGTTGGCTTCATCGCATCGGCCGGCGAGCCCCAGCGTAAAAGCGGCGATGGCCATGATGTGCTGGTGTGCGTTGGGCCGCGCCGCCGCTTTCATGGCCCATTCGGCGGCTTCCTCGTGCTGGCCGAGACGCGCAAGGCTCATGGCGCGACAACCCAGCATCGCGAACAGCAGCGGATCGAACGGCGAGAGCTGGCGCGAGTGGTCCGAGAAGGAAATGGCGGCCCTGGGATCGCCCGACTGGGCGTGCACGAAGGCGAGCGTGTAGTGAGCCGAGGCGTAGTTGGGTGAAAGATCCACCGCACATTCCAACTCGGTGACGGACTGGTCGTGTCCGCCGCGCAACCACAGCGCGCGGCCCATGGCCCAGTGCGCCGCCGGATCGCGGTCGTCCACCATCAGGCTCTTGCCCGCGGCGTCGAAGGCGCGATCTATTTCCGGTGCAGCCTTTTTCCAACCAAGGAACGCATTCTGGAAATGCGCGAACGACAACCCGGCGTAGGCCCGCGCGAACGTGGGGTCGAGTGCGACGGCCTGCGCGAAGAATTGCCGCGCGCGTTCGTTGTCCGTCTTGTTGAACCGGTACATGTGCCACAGGCCGCGGTGATGCGCCTCCCAGGCATCGAGTGAGCTCGGTGGCTTCAGGATGGCGCGATTGCGCTCGACCATTTCGATTTCGTGCGCGACGGACGCGACGATGCGGTTGCCGATCTGGTCCAGCACGTCGAGTGCGTCGTCTATCTTCTCGTCGAACACCTCGGCCCAGACGATGCGCGCCGTGCGCGTTTCAATGAGATCGGCGCTGACGGTGAATTTCCTGCCGCTACGCCGCACCGAACCGCTGACCACGTAGTCCACGTTGAGCATGCGCCCGGCTTCTTCGGGCCCGATGGCGCGATCGCGCAGCGCGAACGTGGTGCCCTGGGCAATCACGAACATGCTGCGCAACTTCGCGAGCCGCGTGATCACGTCGTAGGCGAGGGCGTCACTGGCGCCGCCGCGCTGGGCGGCTTCGGAAGAACGGTCCACGAACGGCATGACGGCGATCGACGCTCGACGGGTGGCGGCGGGAGCATCGGGCGCGAATCGGTGAATCTCGGTGAGGCTGGTGCTGATGAGCTCGAGCGCGGGCCCAGGCTGCGTCTGGGTGGCCTGTTTCTCGCGCGTGCAACGCCAGAGGCCGCGCAGCGGCGCGCTGTCGAGTCCATCGGCTTCGAATAGTTTGCAGGCGGCGGCGAGGTGCGCCTCACCCTCGGCGATGCGTCCCTGCCGGGCCAGCGAGCCGAGCAGCAGCTCGTGCGCACTGCGGTCGAAAGGCGCGAGCTTGAGCCACTCATCTATATACGGCGCAGCCGTCTCGTGCGGCAGTGCGCGCGCGAGGTTCTCGAGCAGCACGGTCTGGATGCCGCGGAAGCGCCGGCGCTCGGCGGTGATCCACGCGTCGAACATGGGGCTGCGGGAGATTTCGAGACCTTCGAGCAATTCGCCGGCGAATTGCGCCGCCAGGGCCTGCTGTCGTTCGACGCCTAACTTCTGGATGCCGTGCTCGGGAGCGCGGGTGACTTCCAGCGTATCGACGCTGCAGTCGGACAGGTCAACGCGGATCGTGTTGCCATCCGCGATGACCCGCTTGCGTCCCTTCTCGTCGATCAAGCCGCGAATCTTCGAGAGGCACCAGCGCAATTCACCGCGCGGATCGTTGGGCACGTCCCACAGCAGTTCGCAGACCTGCGAGCGCGTCACCGGGCGGCTGGCGAGCACGAGATAGCCCAGCAGCGCGCGCACCTTGCGCGATGACGGCAGCTTCAAAACGTCGCCGCCGCGCAACAGCCGGAGCGGACCCAGCAGCCGGAATTCGAGCGATTCCACGGGCTTTCCCACGCTCGTTACCACGTGCGTTCCATAACGTTGGCGGAATCTGGATGGGAGAGGGATGTCATGAACGCAGTTCTTTCGAGAAATGCTCCGCGGATCAATCATCGGGCGGTTATTGCGAGCCGGCAGTTGCCGTACGCGAGCATGGATTATGCCGTCGTCGGCAACGCGCTGCAGTTGGTTGGCGAGGAACTCTGCGAAACCGTGAATTTATGCCAGGAACAGCGCGTGCTGGACGTAGCCACGGGGAATTTCAATGCGTCCCTCGCCGCCGCACGCCGCTGGTGCGACGTGACCGCAACGGATCATGTGTCGGATCTGCTCCACCGCAGCCGGCAACGGCTGGAGGCCGAATCCGCGGGCGTGCGTATCGTCGACGGGGAGGTCGATGGCTTGCCCTTCGCCGACCAAAGCTTCGATGCAGTGCTGTCCTGCTTCGGGGCGATGTTCGCGGCCGACCAGGAACGCGCTGCCTCCGAGATGATCCGGGTATGCCAGCGCGGCGGACAGGTGGGCCTCACCAATTGGACCCCGGACGGGTTCATCGGCCAGCTCTTCAAGACCGTGGTCAAGCATGCGCCGCAAGGTTCGGCCGGCGCCATGCCCTGCGACTGGGGCACCCGCGATCGCATCGAGGAGCTATTTGGTGCGTACGGCAATATCGAAGTGGACGGAAAGCAGGTCGCCTTCCGCAGCCGCACACCGATGGACTGGGTCGACAAGCTTCGCACGGTCTATCTTCCCGTCCGTGGGATCTTCGCGGCGCTGGACGCGGACCGGAAACGACGCTTGCGTTCCGACCTGTTAGAGCTGGTGGCGAAATTCAATCGCGCGACCGACGGCACCATGATCGTGGATGCTGCATACCTCGAGGTTGCGATCACGCGCCGCTGATGCGGCGCGTCGCCCGAAGCGGGTGCGGCAAACCCGCTGTTGGGGGCCTCGGCGGCGAAATTCGGCGCGCAAACGCCATGGAAACGCCATTTAGACCCGTGCGATTGGCGCATTTGGGGTACCTTGAGACCCGGCTTGTGATTCTTCGTCTTGTCCGTCCCTGGACCCGCGTCGCAAGACGCAATACCGGCCAGAGTCAGTCACCTCAAAGCATTCGCGAACCGACCGACGGGATTTTCCGTAGGTCCACTGCTCATTTGGGACTCATCCATGAAACTTTACGTTGGAAATCTGCCCTTCTCCGCCACCGAAGATTCTGTGCGCGCATTGTTCGCCGAGCACGGTAACGTCGAGAAAGTTGCCCTGGTCAATGATCGCGATACCGGTCAGCCGCGTGGATTCGGGTTCGTCGAAATGGCGAACGCGGACGCGCAAAAGGCCATGCAGTCGCTGAATGGTCGTGATTTCGGCGGTCGGCCGCTGAAAGTGAACGAAGCTCAGGACAAGCCGCGCGGCGGCGGTGGCGGCGGCTACAACCGGCGCTGACCTGACGACAACGAGGCACCGTCCCCGCTACATGCTGCGACTGAACTTCCGCTCCATCAAAGGTGACGCGCCCACGCTCACCGTTGCCACGTTCTTCCGCTTTCACGCGGATGGAACGCTGCGGGGTCCGGAAAACTATCTCGTGGCACGTTGCGTGGACGGTTGCTGGCGCCTGAGCGGACGCATGCATCGCGAGCTCGATTGCGAAGGGCCGGTGAAGCTGCGGTTTTCCATGGGTGCGAACGACATTCCAGTGATGCTGGGGCCGTTCGGCCATGTGCGCACCGCCGCGGGGATGCTCTACGGAGACGACGCCTGTCTCAACATCTTCGTGCCCGGAAGAAATCCGGGCACGTCCGCTGCCTGTCACGAATTGACGTTGTTGTCGGCGGCCGCGTCGTAAATTCATTCGAGAATTCCGGAGACCTTTCCCTTGGCAAAGACTAACTACAACCAGGCGAAACGCCAGAAGGAAAACGCACGCAAGGCCCGGCAGCAGGAAAAGCTGGCCAAGAAACTGGCGCGTGTGTCCGGCGAACCCGAGTCGGGCGAACCTGGCGCGGGCGAACCTGGCGCGGTTGGCGAAACGACTGCGCCGGCTCCCGACGCGGTGCCTGCGCCGAAGGCGGTGCCGTGAGATTCACCAGCGCCAACAGCCGTAATCAGCTGCGCGAGCGGCAACGCCGCGATCGCGCCACCGCGCAGGTCATGCGTGTCATGTATCCGCAGTTTGCGTCGTTGAAGCTGGAGTTCGATTTCAGCGAGTCGGATCCGGACTTGTCGGCGCCGGCGCCGCACCTGCTGGTCATGCATCCGCCGTCACAGGCGTACTTCGTGTTTCCGTGCCCCTATGCAGATTGCGACGGTGAGTTCGACCTCGGAAGCGTCGTGGCCGAGCTGGCGCGATCGCACGAGCCGCACGCCCACGGAAGCCAGAAATGCGGTGGGCAGCGCGTTCGCGACAAGAACGGCCGTACGCCCTGTCAGCTGACGCTCGAATACACGATCGAGCCCGCCGCGGACGCCGCTCCCTGACAGACGCCGGCGATCACTCGCCGATGTCTTCGTTCCATACCTCGGGATTCGCGGCGATGTAGTCGCCGAGCAGTTTTTCGCACTCGTACGAACCCAGGTCGATCACTTTCACGCCGCGCTCGCGCAGCCAGTCGATGCCGCCCTGAAAGGTGCGCGACTCGCCCACCACCACCGTGCCGATCTGAAACTGCACCACGAGACCACTGCAGTACCAGCAGGGCGCGAGCGTGGTGACCATGATGGTGTCGCGATAACGGCGCTGCCGTCCGGCCTTGCGGAACGCGTCGGTCTCACCGTGTACAGACGGGTCGCCTTCCTGCACGCGCCGGTTGTGGCCGCAGCCTAACAACCGTCCGTCGTCGTGAAAGAGTGCAGCGCCAATCGGGATGCCGCCTTCGCCGAGCCCGCGTTTCGCTTCGGCGATCGCGACTTCGAGCATGGCTTTGTAGTCGGTGGTCATCAGGCGTCGTCCGTGGGGTCGAGCATCTGGTCGAGAGGCCCGGGGGGTTCAAACTCCTTGCCGCAAAGCCTGGCAAGCTCCGCCGCTTTTTCGCGGAAGTCTCCGTATAGGTGGTGATCGGCGGCAAACCGCGCCTGGCTTTCGGCCACGAACTCGATGGTGGCCTGCAACTGATCGTAGATCTGCGCGACGCTTCCCGGGTCTTCCGTCTCGCGCGCGATGAGGCACCCCAGGAACGAACTGGCGCCGTCCGAATCGCCGATGGCATTTTCGGACGTCACGTACTGCGCGAACGCGAAGATGTAGAACTGGAACGCGCGCCGCGGCATGAACAGAAGCTCATCGCCGCGCTGAATGGATTGCCCGCCGCCAAAATACTTCTGCACCTCATCCAGCGATTTCCCAAACCAGAAGGCATGCACGTTGCGCGCATCGATGTCGTCGTTGTGTCGCGCCCATTCCTCGGGACCGGGAACCTTGGCGATTTCCTTGAGTTCCTCAGTCATGATTAAAACGCGCTCTTCACTGTGCCGCCGTCGACACGTAGCGCGGTGCCGGTCGTCGCCGATGACAGCGGGCTCGCGACGTACGCGACCAGCGACGCCACTTCCTGCGGTGAGCTGAATCGCTTGAGCAATGAAGTAGGGCGCACGTGCGCGAAGAATTCCTTCTCGAACTCCGCGCCGGACTTGCCCTGTTCCTTCGCGAGCGCATCGACGAAATCGCCGACGCCGCGAGACTTCGTGGGTCCGGGAAGTACGCTGTTCACCGTGATGCCGGTACCGGCAACGGATTCGGCGATGCCGCGCGCGATCGCGATCTGCGCCGCTTTGGTCATGCCGTAGTGCACCATCTCGGCGGGAATCTGCACGCCGCTCTCGCTCGAGATGAAAATGATGCGGCCCCAGTTGGCGCGGCGCATCGCGGGCAGGACCAAGCGTGCGAGCCGCGCGCCGGACAGCACGTTCACATCGAAGAACCGCCGCCAGTCCGCGTCGGGTATTTCCTCGAAGGGCTTCGGTTCGAAAATGCCAAGATTGTTGACCAGGATCTCGATGCCTGGATGCTTGTGTACCAGCGCTTCGGCCACCGCCGCGTCCGAAAGATCGCCGGCAAAACCGATGGCTTCTTTGTTAGTGGCCTTGCGCAAGGTGGCAAGCGCGGTATCAACACCGGCTTGTGAGCGGCCATTGACGATGACGCGTGCACCTTCGGCGGCGAGCGACTCAGCGATTGCGTAGCCGATGCCGGCGGTGCTGCCGGAGACCAGGGCGAGTTTTTGGCCAAGTTTCAGGTCCATGCGTTTCCTTCGGTTCTTGCGGCATTGTGATCGAGCGACATGCACAGGATGATAACGCCATGAAAGTCCCTCCATTCAAGCTCGACGCCTGGCTCATGGCTCACGAGTTCGCGACGCCGCCCATTCGCCACAACATGGCTTCGAGCACGGGGCCGCTCTGGACCTTCGCGGAACTCATGGCGCTCGGAGGCGGGAGTGCGGAGTTTCTCAACGACCTCACGTTGTCCTACGCACCACCCCAGGGCAGCAAACTACTGCGCGAGCGGGTCGCTGCATTGCACGGAGTCGACGCGGACGACGTGCTCATGATGACCGGCGCATCCGAGGCGATCATGGCGCTCACGTGCCTGTTCACCGAACCCGGTGCGACCATCGTGATTCCGAAGCCCGGATACCCGGCGGTGCCGGTGCTGGCGCGCGCCTGGGGCCTTGGCGTTCGCGAATACGAACTGGATCGTGCGCAAGGCTTCGCGCAGACCGCGGATGGCGTGCTTGCGGCGGTGGATGCGAGCACCCGCGTGGTATTCGTCAACACGCCCCACAATCCCACGGGTTCGGTGATGCCCCTGGCCGAGCAGCGCAAGCTCGCCGAGGCGCTGGCCACGCGCGGCATTCCTCTGATCGTCGACGAGGTGTATCACCCGCTGTACTTCACCGAGCCCGCGCCCAGCGCCGGCGCGCTGCCGAACACCATCGTGCTCGGCGACTTCGCCAAGGCGCTGTCGATTCCGGGCCTGCGCATCGGTTGGCTCATCGACCGCGATGTCCGGCGGCGGGAGGCGTTGCTCGACATGCGCAGTTACTTCACGATTTCCGGCTCCCCGTTGACGGAGGCCGTGGGTGCGCACGCGCTCGCGCACGCGTCTGAAATCGTCGCGCGGCTCTCGCAGGTGGCGCGCGGAAACCTTGCGTTGCTCGCGCGGTTCATGGAGGAGCAGCGCGCCGTGCTGGCATGGGCGCCGCCGGGCGGTGGCACCACGGTCTTCCCCTGGCTGCGTGACGGGCGCGATGCGCGTCCGTTGTGCGAGGCGCTGGCGAAGGCCGGTGTGTTGGTGGCGCCGGGCGACTGCTTCGAGATGCCGGCGCATTTCCGTGTCGGCTTCGGCGCCATGCGCAGTGGTTATGCCGATGCGCTCGAGATCTTTCGCGGTGTACTCGCGGGGCTCTAGCTACCAGTCTTCAGCGGCGTGCGGGTTCTTCGTCAGATCGTTCCACCACGTTGTCGTGGCGGGCCCGAGGTGCGGCAGCAGCGCGTCAGCCCGGTGACCGGCCGCCTTGATCGAGCTCTGCAATGTTGGCATCAGGAAATGCGTCACGGCCCATTTCTGCTGTTCGCTGCCATCGCAGAGCACACGTTCGACGACTTTGAGCACCTGGATCATCGCATCCGTCGGTACCTGCTTCACGCCGCTTCCGAGGTGAAATCCGAGCTTGTCGAGAACTTCGGTCAACTCGCTCTGCAGATCCGCGCCGAATAGTTTGTGATCTTCGCGCAGCTGTTTGAGTGGCCCGGCAAATGAGGGACAGGCGCGCAGGAATATCTCTTCGAGCTCGCCGATCATGTGACGTTCAAGGCATCGAGGCGGGAATGCGGAGTGTTCACGCGCGCATTATCGAACATCACCATGGCAGCTATCCTGCTGGCAGTGCCCATGTCGGCGCAGGAGTTCGAACAGGTCCCGGCCCGGAGCGCCGGGACGAGGGAGGCCCACAGCGGGCGGTGACCCACCAGGCGATCCTGAAATGCGTGCCACCTGGCCGGATCTGGCCTTTTTGGACCTCGGAACGCCACGCTCAGGCCAGCCGGGCAGCCGTATGAGGAGTTATCGGTGGGATCGGGTTCACCACCATGCGGATTACCTTATTCGTGTGAAGCTGGCCGCGCCGCTGCCGGGACCCGCGCAATAACCTCGGCAGAAAGGCGCCATTTCCTGTACCGTGCAGCCCGGCTTGTGATTCCTCGTCTTGTCCGCCCCTGGGCTTTCGCGTCTTCCTGACGTGTCGTTTGGCCAGAGTCGCTCTCGCAGGGTTCCCCTGCCTATCTACATTTACTTAGTGAGTATTCTCTTGACCAAACTTTACGTTGGAAATCTTCCCTTCTCCGCGACCGACGATTCGGTGCGCGCCCTGTTCGCTACCCATGGCACGGTCGAAAAGATCGCCCTGGTGAATGATCGTGATACGGGCCAGCCGCGCGGCTTCGGTTTCGTTGAAATGTCGAGCGCCGATGCTCAGCGTGCCATGCAGGCGCTGAACGGCCAGGACTTTGGCGGTCGCCCGCTCAAGGTCAATGAAGCGCAGGACAAACCCCGCGGCGGTGGCGGCGGTGGTGGTGGCGGCGGCGGCTACGGTCGTCGATAAGACATCGGTCGTGACGACGCGGATGGCGGCAGCGCCATCCGCGCCCGTCGCGGCATCCAAGGCAACATGAAATTCACGACGGTCGGCCCCGAAGGGGCACGCAATCTTCTTCGCGAGAAGCAGCGGCGCAATCGCATGGCTGCCAAAGAGCTGCGCGTGCAGTTCCCGCAGTTCGCGTCGATCCGCCTCAATTTCGAATTCAGCGACGAGACAGATCAGCCGCCGGCACCGCAGTCCGTCGTTCTGCATCCGCCGGCGCGCGCGTACTTCGTGTATCCGTGCCCGTACGCCAGCTGCAACGGCGAGTTCGACCTGGCCGCACCGGTTGCCGACATCGCCCAGCAGGGCCAGAGCGGCACGGCCGGACACACCCGGTGCAAGGGCGAGCGAGTTCGCGGGCGACAGGGAAAGACCCCCTGCGACCTGCACATCGAATATTCCATCGCGGTGGGCAAATAGCCCACCGCTGATTGATTCCACGGGCGTTCCCACGCCCGCTCCCACGCTCGAGGCCCAATGTGCCGGCCTCGACTTACCGGGAGTGAATCATGATCAAACGTCTGTCGATCTTTCTGTATGGCGTCATCAGCTACGCCATCTTTTTCGCGACCTTTCTCTATGCCGTGGGTTTCATCGGCAACTTCGCCGTACCGCGTACTCTCGACGGCACACCCGCGGCGAGTTTCACGACGGCCCTGCTCATCGACCTAGGACTGCTCGGACTCTTCGCCGTACAGCACAGCGTCATGGCACGTCCGGCCTTCAAGCGCTGGTTCACGAAACTGGTTCCGGAATCCGCTGAACGCAGCACCTACGTGCTGTTGTCGAGCCTCGCGCTGATCGCGATGTTTGTCTGGTGGCAGCCGCTCGGCGGCGTGGTCTGGAACGTGACCGATCCGACGATGCGCGGCGTGCTCTGGGGCGGCTTTGCCTTCGGCTGGTTGCTGGTGCTCGTGTCCACGTTTCTCATCAACCATTTCGACCTGTTTGGATTGCGCCAGGTCTGGCTGCAGCTGCTGGGACGTCCATATACGCACCTGGCCTTTCGCACGCCGGGGCCGTATTCGTACGTGCGCCACCCGCTTTACGTCGGCTGGTTGTTCGCCTTCTGGGCGACGCCCACGATGACGATCTCGCACCTGGTGTTCGCGATCGCGACCACGGGCTACATACTGATCGCCATCCGGTTCGAAGAGCGCGACCTCGTTGCGCATTTCGGCAAGACCTACACGGACTATCGCGAGCAGGTTCCGATGCTGGTGCCGTTCACGCGCAAGCGGAACGTCGACGCGGCGCACCTGCGCCGACAGCGCGGTTGAGCGGAGGCGCCCGGCGATTTACCTTTATTTCTGGCCACGGATCACGGTTCGCGGCGCTACGGCCAAGGTCGCGTGACGACGACCGTAACATTGCGGTAACGTAAGCCCGGCTCGAGGCATTAGGGGTGCTCCGGGCCGGGTGAATTTCCTGGAATAAAAACAAGAGACAAGGAGGTTGTTGCCGTTTGGGTCGATCAATGGGAGGGGTCTATGGCTGTCGAGAGTTCACAGCTGAAGTCCGCGAGTCGTGATGCCTATTGGCAGGCTACCCAGGCACTACTGAAATCCGCGCAAAATCGCGGAGACATGCTTTCACTGCTGGGACTGGGCTTCGTCGCCCTGTTGTTCTGGCTGTTCAACGAGCCCGGCGATGACGCGGTCACGTGGGCAGCAGGCATTGCCACCGTCGCACTCGCGATGGTCGCGCTTCCACAAATGTTCGTTACCCGTCGCAAGCGTCGCATCTCCGCGATGCGTGGCATGAATTGCCGGCATTGCGGTTACGTGCCGCACGATACCGAGATATCGGAAACCGTGAGCACCCGGGAATGCACCCGGTGCCAGAAACCTCTGGGTTGACCGGAGGCGCCTTCCGCTCATGAAAAAGGCCGCCCCTTCTTTAGATGAAGGCGCGGCCTTTTTCCTATCTGCTTTGACTCGTTCGCTCAGTCTTCGATGAGGAAGCTGCGCAGCTGTTCGCTGCGCGAGGGATGACGCAGCTTGCGCAGCGCCTTCGCCTCGATCTGACGAATACGCTCGCGCGTCACGTCGAACTGCTTGCCCACTTCTTCCAGCGTGTGGTCGGTGTTCATGTCGATGCCGAACCGCATACGAAGCACCTTGGCTTCACGCGGGGTCAGTTGCGCAAGTACCGAATGGGTGGTTTCGCGCAGTGATTCCATGGTCGCCTGGTCGATGGGCGAAGCCACGGACGTATCTTCGATGAAGTCGCCGAGGTGTGAGTCCTCGTCGTCGCCGATGGGCGTTTCCATCGAGATCGGTTCCTTGGCGATCTTGAGCACCTTGCGAACCTTGTCCTCCGGCATCTCCATGCGCACGGCCAGCTCTTCCGGCGTTGGCTCGCGGCCCATCTCCTGAAGCATCTGCCGCGAAATGCGGTTCAGCTTGTTGATGGTTTCGATCATGTGCACCGGAATGCGGATGGTGCGTGCCTGGTCGGCGATCGAACGCGTTATCGCCTGGCGAATCCACCAGGTGGCGTACGTGGAGAACTTGTAGCCACGGCGGTATTCGAACTTGTCCACGGCCTTCATGAGGCCGATGTTGCCTTCCTGAATGAGGTCGAGGAACTGCAGGCCGCGGTTCGTGTACTTCTTGGCGATCGAGATCACGAGGCGCAGGTTGGCCTCGACCATCTCCTTCTTCGCGCGGCGGGCTTTCGCTTCGCCGATCGACACTTCACGGTTGATCTCTTTGATGTCCGTGATCGTGAGGTGATAGTCCTTCTCGAGCTGGCCCAGCTTATCCTGGCGGCGCGAGATTTCTTCCTGCAGGCGGCCCATGGCGTTCGACCACTTCTTGCCGCCCTTGATCTGCTTCTGCAGCCAGCGATTGGAGGTTTCGTTCTTGGGGAACGAGAGCACGAACTCCTTGCGCGGCATGCCGGCATCGCGCACGGCGATGATCATGATTTCTTTTTCGAGCTGGCGAACCTGGTTCACCTGGTGGCGCAGGTTGCCGATGAGCGCCTCGAACATGCGCGGCGCCAGCTTGAGCTCCATGAACTCATCGGACAGCTTCTTGCGAACCTTGAGCGTTTTCGGATCCTTGGCGCCCATCTTCTCGATGTGCGTCAGCGAGTTCGCGAGATATTTGCCGACCGCCGCGAAGCGGCGCGCGGCCTCTTCCGGATCCGGACCGGTATCAACCGCTTCCTCTTCTTCGCCGGTGGCGTCGGCTTCTTCTTCTTCGCTCTCCGGCTTTTCCTCGACCACGGGCGCCGTCAGATCCATCTTGGTGGGGTTCTGCGGCTGCGCGATGACGTCGGGCGCGTTCGGGTCGATGAAGCCAACGATGATGTCGACCAGGCGGGCGCCGCCGGTCTTCACCGGCTCGTAGGCCTTCAGCAGGTACTCGGCAGTGGACGGATAGTTAGACAGCGCGAGGCGCACGGCGTCGAGGCCTTCCTCGATGCGCTTGGCGATGCGGATTTCGCCTTCGCGCGTGAGCAGTTCGACCGTGCCCATCTCGCGCATGTACATGCGCACCGGGTCGGTGGTACGGCCGAGTTCGGCGTCGAGAGCGGCCAGCGCGGCGGCGGCTTCTTCGATGGCTTCTTCGTCCGTCGGCGCGGAAGGCTCGGGCGCGAGAATGCTCTCGTTGTCCGGTGCCTTTTCGTACACCGGAATGCCCATGTCGTTAATCGTGTTGACGATCTCTTCGATCTGTTCGGGATCGACGATCTCCGACGGCAGGTGATCGTTCACCTGCGAATACGTGAGATAGCCCTGTTCCTTGCCGCGCGCGATCAGCAGCTTGAGCTGCGACTGGCGTTCTTCGGGCAGCACATTGCGGCGCGCCGGTAGATTGATGAGCTCGGCGTTGCCTTTCTTGCCCTTCTTGCCATCGACAGGTGTAGGTGCGGCAGCCGTGGCCACCGCTGCACGCGCAGCCGCCAGTTTCTGCGCGGCCTTGAGCTCGATGACTTTGCCTTTGGCGTCGACGACCGGCGCGGCAACCTTCTCAGGCACCTTGCCCTTCGCGAGCGGCTTCTTCACCTCGACATGTTTGCCCTTGTCTTTCGAATGAGAGGCAGCGTGCGCGCCTTTCGCCTTTTCTTTTGAAGAATGGGCGGCAGCAGCCGGCTTGCCCGCCGTTTTGGCGAGCTTTTTGGAGGCGGGAGAAGCGGGGCGCTTGTGCTTTTGTGTCATGAGAGTCCGGACGCCAAGGCGTATTGAGGTACGACACCGTGGGGTTGCCGACGGTGCGATCAAGGTGGCTTGCGGGAAAGGGGGCGCATTCTACGCAATGTGTCACCGCTTGACAAAGCGAAAATCGCCTCTGGTTCAACGACTTCCGCTCGTGTTCAGCCCTCAGGAGAACGCAAAAAACGGGCCAAAAGGGTCACCGGTGCGAAGAATCTATCGGCCGCCCGGATTGGTCCCTGAAGCGGTGGGGTTACCCCGGCTTTTGGCCACGTGGATGGCGACATTCAATTCCTTGAGTTCCGTGCGCTCGTCGTCGGTGAGATCCCCCTTGGCCATGAGCTCGTCGTGCCGGCGCATGGTTGGTTCTAGCGCCAACTTTTCGATGGCGGCAATGAGGTCGAGCGCCGCCGACGATTCCTCGAGGCCGAGCATTTCCTCGCCGGCCAGGGCACGCATTCGGATCACTTCCGGCCGTTCGCGCCAGCGCTCGAGCAGTACCGCGGTGTTCGGCGCGGGCTCCTGCTGGAGCTGGTCGAGCAGCTCGAACAGGAAGCGTGACCCCGGGTCGTCGGTCATCTCGAGCTGCGTGAGATGCGCCCCCGAAACCTTCCCGGCAATGGACGGAAAATGGACCACGAGTTTCACCGCCTTGGTGACCAGGCCTCTGCCGCCGCCGCCGTCCCGGGGGGCGCGACTTCCGCTCGAGGACCGCGCCGATCCCGGCATGGAGGGGGTGGAAGAAGTGAGGTGATTACCAGCGGTATCGGTCACCTCATTGAACCATAATTGGTTCAATCTGGCGGATGTGAGCTTTATAGCTTCCGAGAGACGTTCAATCAGCAGATCTCGATAGACGCCGGGTGCGACCTTGGTGACCAGCGGCCGCGCGAGTTCGGCGAACTGCGCACGGCCGTCGGCATGGCTGAGGTCCGCCTGCTCGGCCAGTGCCGATGCCAGGTATTCAGACAGGGGCAAGGAGCCATCGAGACGCTTTTCGAACGCCTCGCGACCTTCCTCACCCACCAGCGAATCCGGGTCGTGGCCCTCGGGCAAAAACAGGAAACGGATCTGGCGACCGTCGCGCGCTTCGGGCAGCGCATTGCCGAGGGCACGCCACGCGGCGGAGCGGCCGGCCTTGTCTCCGTCGAAGCAGAAGACCACTTCGTTCACCAGCTTGAAGATGCGCCGCAGGTGCTCGGGCGTCGTAGCCGTGCCCAGAGTGGCAACGGCGTAGTTCACGCCCGCCTGGTGCAGCCGGGCGACGTCCATGTAGCCCTCGACCACCAGCAGGCGCTTAAGTGTCGTACGGCTCTGGCGGACTTCGTACAACCCGTAGAGCTCACGCCCCTTGTGGAACAGCATGGTCTCGGGCGAGTTCAGGTACTTGGGCTCGCCGGCGTCGATGATGCGCCCGCCGAAGGCCAGCACCCGGCCACGGGAATCCCGGATCGGGAACATGAGGCGGTCACGGAAGCGGTCGTAGTGGCGGTCCAGCGTGCGACTGTCGGTGCGCTCCCGCTCGATGATCAACCCGCAGTCGGAGAGCGCCTTGCGATCGGCATCTTTCGCCCCGAAGCGCTTGAGCACCTCGTTCCAGGAGTTGGTGGCGAAACCGATCAGGAATTTGTCGATGGTCTCGCTCGTGAGCCCGCGCTTCTTCACGTACTCGCGCGCCCGCGCGTCGTTCGGCAGCACGCTGGCGAAGTATTTCGCCACGCGCAGGTTCATGTCGTAGAGCGGCGTGGTGCTGCCCGCGGTGTCCGGCTGGCTGCCGGCCTCGCGCGGCACGTCCAGCCCCAGGCGACTAGCTAGTTCCTCGATGGCTTCGGGGAACGAGAGCTTGTCGTATTCCATGAGAAATCCCAGAGCCGTGCCGTGCGCGCCGCAGCCGAAGCAGTGATAGAACTGCTTGACCGGGCTCACCCAGAAAGACGGGGTCTTCTCGTTATGGAAGGGGCAGCAGGCACGGTATTCGCGTCCGGCCTTCTTGAGTTCAACGCGCGACCCGATGAGCTCGACGATGTCCGCTCGCGCGGTGAGGTCGTCGATGAAGCTCTGGGGAATGCGGCCGGCCATACGGTGAATATTGGGGTCTGGCTCCATTTTCTGTCTTCAGAAATTGGTGCCTGACCCCGTATCTATCGAAGAATTGCCACAACTACGAGAGCACACGCCAGTAGAGCCGCGATCGAACCGCCGATGACCACCGGCAGGCGATTGCGAGGCACGTGCCCGAGCTGCCGGCGTTCGGCTTCGATCTTGCGAGAGAAGGAGATGCAGAGCAGCGCGATGAGGATCAGCGCGCCGGCGGTGGCTAAGCCCCTGCCACCCAATTAACCGCCGAGCTTGGCTTTGATGCGGGCGCCGACGGCACCCATGTCGGCCTTGCCGGCGGCCTTGCCCTTCACGACACCCATGACCTTTCCCATGTCCTTGATGGACGCGGCGCCTGTGCTTGCGATGGCCTCGGCAATGATGGCGTCGAGCTCGGCGTCCGACAGCTGCGCGGGCAGGTACGGCTGAAGGATGGCGATTTCGGCGGTCTCTTTCGCCACCAGGTCGGCGCGCGCGCCTTTTTCGAAGGCGACGATGGATTCCTTGCGCTGCTTGATCATCTTCTCGAGCACGGAAGTGACCTTCGCGTCGTCGAGCACGATGCGCTCGTCGACTTCGATCTGCTTGATGGCCGCCTGCAAAAGACGAATGACCGCGAGACGATCCTTTTCTCCGGATCGCATCGCGGTCTTCATGTCTTCAGTGATGCGCTCTTTGAGCGTCATCTACCCACCTCTTCTACGAAAAGGCACTCAGCTCGGGCGCGGACGCGCCGTGTATTCACGCGGGCTGTTGCGCTTGAGGTGACGCTTCACGGCGGCAGCCTTTTTGCGCTTACGCTCCTGCGTCGGCTTTTCGTAGAATTCGCGGCGTCGCAGCTCGGTGAGCACGCCCGCTTTTTCGCACGCGCGCTTGAAACGGCGCAGGGCGGCATCGAAATATTCGTTTTCTCGTACGCGAACGCTCGGCATCGAAACCTCAACCCATTGATCTGTTTGGAGTTTTGCCACAACCTGCCTGGGGCAGGGGTGGCGATTCTATAGA
>Ga0193717_1000415_pt1 | contig 29597 bp, 25 predicted proteins | sample U2c2metaG_FD_145900 | JGI IMG/M metagenome (GOLD analysis project Ga0193717, IMG submission 145900) | Soil microbial communities from a riparian zone of the East river system, Colorado, United States - U2c2 | ecosystem: Environmental > Terrestrial > Soil > Riparian zone | place: USA: East River...
GGGGGGGGGGGGGAGACGTCGAGCGGCAGCCGGAGCGTGTAACCACGCACCTGGATGTCGCGCTCCTCCATCACGTTGAGCAGCGCGACCTGGATCCGCTCGGCCAGGTCCGGCAGTTCGTTGATCGCGACGATGCCGCGGTGTGCCCGCGGCACCAGCCCGAAGTGGATCGTCTCGGTGTCACCCAGGCTGCGTCCCTCGGCGACCTTGACCGGATCGACATCGCCGATCAGGTCTCCGACGGAGGTGTCGGGCGTCGCGAGCTTCTCGGCGTACCGGAGGCTGCGGTGCAGCCAGGCGACCGGCAGGTCGTCGCCGAGTTCGGCAGCCCGTCGCTTCGAGGCCGGCGTGATCGGGTCCAACGGGTGTTCGGGCAGCTCGGCGCCCTCGATCACCGGGGTCCACTCGTCGAGCAGCCCGACCAGGGTGCGCAGCAGCCGGGTCTTGCCCTGGCCACGCTCACCGAGCAGTACTACGTCGTGCCCCGCGAGCAGGGCGCGTTCCAGCTGGGGAATCACAGTGCGGGAGAACCCGACGATGCCGGGCCAGGGGTCACGACCGGCCCGCAACTCCTGCAGCAGGTTGTCGCGGATCTCGGCCTTGATCGAACGGGGAGCGTATCCGGCGGCGCGAAGCGCGCCGGCCTTACGGGGAAGATCGACAGGGGCACTAGTCACTCTGACGACGTTAGCTCGCTTCCCCCAACAAATTAGAGCGATTTCTCACTGCTTGGCCAGGTAGCTGTGCAGGAGGGCCGAGCCGTGCAGCATCGCGCGGGTCCGGCGGTCGTGGGCGGCGCGGCGTTCGGCAATTGCCGACCGGAGCGCCTCGGTGCTGCCGGTCCGCCGGAGTCCTTCGATGACGGGCCTGATCTGATCGAAGCTGTACCGGCCCTGCCGCAGCATGTGGATGATCCGTGCATCCCGGATCTGGACTGGTGCATAGCGGCGGTAGTTCGTGCCCGGCTCGCGGGTCGGGGTGAGTAGGCCGGCCGCTTCCCAGACCCGCAGTGCCGACGTCCGAATCGCTAGCTGACCTGCGAGTTCACCGACTCGGAGCGCGGGTCCGGAGCTTGCGGGCTGGTCGAGAAACTCCTCGGCCGCGGCACCGAGCGCATCGCTCGCCGCATCCGTCGTGACGCGCTGCTCGTGCAGGTCCGCGTGGCTCGCGTCGATCAACCGGAGTGCGAGCGGCACGTCCCCGTCGTGGACTGCCCGCATGATCCCGGTCGCCGTCTCCGGACCGAACCCAGGCGCCAGCGCACGATAGGTGCGCAGCGCATCCAGGTGCTCCTGCTCGTACCGGCGATAGTTCGACTCCGTCCGCTCGGCAGGCGGCAGCACCCCGGCGGCCTCATAGTTCCGCACCAACTGAGCGGAGACCCCCGCCTCCCGCGCCAAATCCACCGGCCGCAGCGCCATCGTTAGACGCGGGGGGTGACTCGGCCGGCGGTGAAGACGTAGGTGGGGGTGAAGCTGACGGGGGTCCAGGGCTGAGCTGGGTCGTCTCTGGCGACGAAGTGGTTGCCGTCCAGGGGTTCTGTCGGGCGTAGTTCGTACTCGCGGACCGGTTCCTCCGCGAAGGCGAGGCGGTCGCCGGTTGCCTGGTAGGCGAGGATCAGCTTGCCGTCGCGCCGTAGTACCTCGATTGCCACACTGGCCCGCTCGTAGCGCCCGAGGTGCTCGTCTCCCACCTCAACGTCCGCCGGCTGAGGCGCGGGCGGCACCCCCACCCCGGCGTACTGCGTGAACACCTCCGTTGCCAGTGCCTCGAAGAGAGCCGGCGCCTTCGCCGAGTTCGTCAGCAGGCAGAACGCCAGCCGCGCTTCCGGGTCGATCCGCAGGAAGGCCAACTGCGAGATCGTCTCGCCGTCATGACCGTGGATCCGGCGGCCGGACCAGTTGAAGAGCCGCCAGGTGAGCCCGATGTCGGTGGCCCCGCCACGACCACCCGGGTAGGCGATCTGCGGTTCCAGCATCGACGCGAGGCTTTCGTCCTCGAGATGCAGCTGCGCGTACCGCAACAGGTCCCCCGCGCTCTGCGTGATCAGCGCGGCCGGTCCCAGACTTCTCGGCAACTGCCAGGTGGTCACAGGAGAACCGTCGGTCCCGAGATGGCCGACCGCCGCACGATGCAGGATCGCCTCCTCCGGCAACGTCACCGTCGACTGCAGTCCGAGCGGCTCGATCAGCCGCGCCCGCAGGGATTCGTCCCAGCTGCGCCCGTCGAGCACCTCGATGATCCGGCCCAGCAGGACGAACCCGGCGTTGCAGTACGAGTACGCCGTACCGGGTGCGAACAGCTGATCCACGGTCGCCAGCAACCCGACGTACCGCTCGACACAGTCGTCGCCGCGGCCGGTGTCGGTGAAGACGTCACCGTCGATCCCACTCGTATGGGTGAGCAACTGCCGGACGGTGATCCGCTCGTCAATCGATGCCTCGGGCAATAACTTGACCACGCGATCGTCGAGACCGAACCGCCCCTCGGCCGCCAGTTGCATGATCATCGTCGCGGTGTACGTCTTGGTCACCGAACCGACCTGGAACACCGAGTCCGCCGTCACCTCGACGCCGGTCGCCCGGCTGAGCACGCCGTACGGCACCACCGTCTGCTCGCCGTCGACCCAGATCCCGAGCACCGCTCCGGGCACCCCGATCTCCGCGGCGAGCTCGGACAAACGCACAGACCAATCAGGCATGCCGCCTAAGCTACTTGCCCTGCATCAACTGCTCCAGCGCCGCCACGACCGCCTCCCGGGCAACGGGCTCGTCCAGACCGAGGTCCTGCAGCACCTTGGTGGCGACGCCGCCCGAGTCGCGATAGAACGCGAGCAGGAGGTGCTCCGTACCGACGTAGTTGTGCCCGAGCGCCAAGGCTTCCGCCACCGCTCCCTGCAACACGTGGGAGCCCTGCGGGGTCAGCGGAAGGGTCTCCTCAGCCGTCTCCGCGCCTTCCGCGTCGAGAGGTGTGGCGCCGCCTGGCCGCACGGCGTCGACGGCGACGCCGACCGCCTCGTCGGTCAAGCCGTGGGCTACCAGCAATTGTGTGGCGAGCGCCTCCGGCTGGCTGTAGAAGGCGAGGAGCAGATCCTCGGTTCCGACGAATGAGTGGTTGCGCCCGCGGGCGACCGCAGTCGCAGCCTCCACGACTGAACGAGTCCGCGGGGTGTAGTGCTCGAAGGCCGGGCGGCTGGTCCACGAGACCGCGAACCGCTTGTGGGCCGCCTGCTTGCTGACGCCGAGCACGGCGCTGATCTCCACCCAGGACTTGCCCGCACCGCGAGCCCGGTCCACGAAGTACCCGAGCGCGGCATCGGTGGTGCTGCTCAGCTCACTGATGGCGGTCGATGCGGTGCCGAGTTGGTCGAGGACGTCGTCACTGCCGGCGTCCGCACGAATGGTGTCGATGAGTTGCTGAAGGTCAGGTCCCGGAGTCATGCGTCAACCCTAGGTTGACGACCCCCGATCGTCAACCTAGGGTTGACGCCGCGTTGTAGGCGCCGGACCTTACTCTTGCGGGCATGCAAGAGTTGCCGGATTTGATTGTGCCTGGGTTGCGGGTTCTGTTCTGTGGGATCAATCCGGGGCTGGTGTCCGCGGCTACCGGACATCACTTCGCTCGGCCAGGGAATCGGTTCTGGCCGGCCCTGCATCTGTCCGGTTTCACCCCGCGGCAGCTGAAGCCGGAAGAACAAGGTGAGCTGCTGGATCTCGGGCTGGGGATCACCAACCTCGTGGATCGGCCTTCCGCCCGGGCCGAGGAGTTGACCCGGGCGGAGTTCACGGCCGGCGCCGACCACCTGGTGGAGAAGGTTCTGCAGTACGAACCCGAGTGGCTCGCGGTGGTCGGCGTCACGGCGTACCGGGATGGGTTCGGCGAACGCAAGGCCGTGATGGGTAAGCAAGATCGGATGATCGGCGCCACGCGAGTCTGGATCCTGCCGAACCCGAGCGGCTTGAACGCGCACTACACAGTGGACAAACTCGGCGCCGCGTACGCGGAACTCCGCGTAGTTACTTGAGGACCGAGCGCAGGGTGCTGACGGCCAGCTCGATCGCGGCATTGGCAGCCTGGGTGTCGCGGAGGGCGTCGACCATCACGAAGTCGTGGATGATGCCGCCGAAACGGACGGCGGTGACAGCGACGCCGGCCTCGCGGAGCTTGGCCGCGTAGGCCTCGCCCTCGTCGCGCAGTACGTCTGCTTCACCGGTGATGACCAGCGCGGTCGGCAGACCGGACAGCTGTTCGACCGTGGCGCGGAGCGGGGACGCCGTGATCTGATTCCGCTCGGCCTCGTCGGTCGTGTACTGGTCCCAGAACCACTTCATGCCGTCGAGCCTCAGGTAGTAGCCGACGGCAAACTCCTTGTACGACGCGGTGTCGAACGACGCATCGGTCACCGGGTAGAACAGCACCTGCTGCCGGAAGGTCACGTCACCGCGCTCCTTGGCCAGCAGAGTGATCGCCGCCGTCATGTTGCCGCCCACCGAGTCACCCGCGATCGCCAGCCGGGTCACGTCCAGACCATGGTCTTTGCCCAAGGCAACGATCCAGCGGGCGACCGAGTAGATCTGCTCGAGCGCCTGCGGGTAGCGGGCCTCCGGGGACCGGTCGTACTCCGGGAAGACCACCGCCGCGCCGGCGCCGACCGCCAACTCGCGGACCAGCCGGTCGTGGGTGTGAGCGTCGCCGAACACCCAGCCGGCGCCGTGGATGTAGAGCACCACCGGCAGCGGCCCGGTGCTCCCGGCCGGACGGACGATCCGGGCCTTGGTGCCGTCCGCGGCGGTCACCCACTCCTCGTCGACGGGGAGCTTCGGATAGTCGGTGGTCTGCAGTTCGTCGACAGCCTTCCGGCCGTCGTCCGGCGGGAGCTGGAAGAGGAACGGCGGCGTGGCGGTCGCGTCGGCGAAGGCTTGGGCTGCGGGCTCGAGAACGGTCATCGGACTTCTCCCTCTGGCGGGGTAGGAGCGGGAGAACGGGCGTTCTCCCGCGGTATGAACTACAGTAGGAGAACGATGGTTCTCGCGCAAGCCGGAAGGTGACGGTATGACGATCGACACAGCGACCGCCCAGCGTCAGGTGCTGGCCGCGGCCGACTCGTTGTTCTACGAGCGCGGCGTGCAGGCGGTCGGGATGGATGCGATCCGGACTGCTTCCGGTGTCTCGCTCAAGCGGCTCTACCAGCTGTTCCCCTCCAAGGACGCGCTGATCGAGGCGTACCTGAAGCACCGCGACGAGCTGTGGAAGACGATGCTCGCGGAGCACGTCGACCCGACCACAGAGCCCAGGGACCGCATCCTGGCGGCCTTCGACTTCCTGCACGCCTGGTTCCAGCAGGCGGACTACCGCGGTTGCGCGTTCATCAACTCGTTCGGCGAACTCGGCACGGTCTCACCCCGCGTGGCCGAGCTGGCGAACCAGCACAAAGCCGACTTCCAGCAACGCCTGACCGAGCTGGCCGAAGCAGCCGGTGCGCCTGCCCCGGCCCGGCTCGCGGAGTACTTGATCCTGCTCAGCGAAGGCGCGATCACCCGCTCGGCGATCTCCGGTTCCGACGAACCGGCCGTACGGGCCCGCGAAGCCGCATCCCTGCTACTCGACGCCCTACTCCCCGCTGCCCAAGTCGGCGTCTAGCCGCTCCCGGCTGACCAGCTCTGGCGTCTAGTCGGCTTCTTCCGCCTCGCGCCGGGCGCGGGCACGGCGTTTGCCCTCATGCATGGCCACGACCCGGGCGATCGGAATGGCTCGCCCTTCCTCGATCAGCTCGGCGCTCAACGTCTGGGGCGCGGGCAATGCGGCGGCCCACGGATCACTGTCGCCGAGCAACGCCGGCACGCTACGAATGGTGAAGTCGCGCGGTGAAACCTGCTCGACGTCCTCCCAACCAATCGGGTACGAAACCGACGCCCCTGGTCTCACCCGTGGGCTGTACGCCGCGACCACCGTCGCTCCGCCGGCCCGGGTCGAGTCGACGAAGACCTTGCCGCCACGGTTCTCCTTGACGTACTCCGTCGTCGCCAGTGCCGGGTCGATCCGCTCCGCCCGAGCCGCGATCGCACGGGTCGCAGCAGCCGCGTCTTCGATCGTCGCCTGATCGTCGATCGGCACATAGACATGCACGCCCTTGGCGCCGCTGGTCTTCACTGCTCCGTCCAGCCCGAGTTCCGCGAGCGCTTGCCGCACCAACAGAGCCGCCCGCACGGCAAGCTGGAACGTCTCCCCCTCCGGCGGATCAAGATCCAGTACGAGGTGCGTGACCCGATCCCACCGATCGGCGCGGACCAGGGTCGGGTGGTACTCCACCGCCCGCTGATTCGCGAACCACAACAACGTCCGTCGGTCATCGCACAGCGCGTAGGACACCTCGCGCTTCGATGCCTCTGCCCACATCGGTACCGTGCGCACCCACTCCGGCGTGTACTTCGGAACGTTCTTCTGCATGAAAGCCGGCTGCCCGGGACGCACCCGGATCACCGACAGCGGCCGGTCCCGCAGCCCGCCCAGGATCTGCTGATGGACCGCGTCGAGATAGTCCACCAGATCCCGCTTGGTCGCCTCGGCCCCGTCGAACAGCGGCTGATCAAGGTTCGTCAGCGGTACCCCGTCACGCGTCTCATCCGGCTTGCTCGCCATTGTCTGAGACTAGGCGCTGGCGCGGTCAACCGCCGGAGACGCCTAGTTCGGCTTCGGTCAGGTCGGTGTTGAGGCCGTCGGTGTCGTCGAACCAGCCGTAGGGCAGGACGACGTGGTCGCGGGGGCTGCCTTGGCGGCCTCGGGGGGCGCCTAGTTCGGCGACCGGGAAGGGGGCGGTGGGATCGAGCTGGGTCAGGAGTTCGTCGAGGCGGGCCAGGGAGTCGACCATGCCGAGGGCCGCGCGGAGTTCGCCGCCGGCCGGGAAGCCCTTGAGGTACCACGGAACGTGCTTGCGGAAGTCGCGCAGACCGCGGTCCTCCCCCATCAGGTCCGCGAGCAGCTCACCGTGCCGGCGCATCACCGTGGCGACCTCGCCGATGGTCGGCAGATTCAGCGTCTCACCACCGGAGAACGCCACCGCGAGATCCCGGAACAACCACGGCCGGCCCAAGCACCCGCGCCCGACGATGACCCCGGCACACCCAGTCTCCGCAACCATCCGCAGCGCGTCCGAGGCCTCCCAGATGTCGCCGTTCCCGAGCACAGGGATCGACGTGTGCTCGACCAGTTCGGCGATCTTGGTCCAGTCCGCCTGACCGGAGTACGCCTGCGCCGCAGTACGCCCGTGCAGGCCGATCGCCGCGCAGCCGGAGTCCGCCGCGATCCGCCCGGCGTCGAGGTAGGTCTGGTGGTCGCTGTCGATGCCGATCCGGGTCTTCATCGTGACGGGCACGTCGTACGGGCCGGCTGCCTTCACCGCCGCCTGCAGGATCGCGCCGAGCAGATTCCGCTTCCAGGGAAGGGCCGCACCGCCGCCCTTGCGAGTCACCTTCGGCACCGGACAGCCGAAGTTCAGGTCGATGTGCGCCACGCCGTACTGGTCGCAGAGCAGCTCGACCGCCCGGCCGATGTAGACCGGGTCCACGCCGTACAGCTGGACCGAACGGACCGTCTCGCGCTCATCGAAGGTGAGCATGTCGAGACTCTTCTGGTCGCCCTCGACGATGCCGCGCGAGGTGATCATCTCGCAGACATACAGCCCGGCGCCCTGCTCGGCGCACAGCCGCCGGTACGCCGCGTTGGTGATCCCCGCCATCGGCGCGAGCACCACCGGGGTGTCGATCGTGAGGTTGCCCAGCTGGAGCATCAGACCTGCATCATGGTTTCGCGACCAGGACCCGACCGTCGCCGGACACCTGGGCCTTGTAGGGCTGGACCGCGTTGTCGACCGTGGTGACGTCGCAGGCGATGCCCCCGGAAGTGTGCTTGACCACCGTCACATCATCCATCGTGCAGGTCACCTTGGCCGCACCGGTCGCCGTCCGCTGCACCGCGTCGACGACCTTGGCCTTGACGATCGCGACCGACTCGGAGGTGAACTTGTACGTCGCGCTGTACTGCTTCGCGTCGACGGTCAGCTTCCCCGAGTACGACTTGCCCGCATACGTCACCGTGCAGGTCAGGTCATGCATACCGGGCTTCTCGGCGTCGTCGATCCCCGGGCAGGTGACCGTCGTCTTGGCCGTCTTGCCGGCCGCGATCTGGGCTTCCTTCGAGATCGCGAACCGGATCCGCTGAGCCAGCGGGGCGTCGGACTCGGGCGTGCCGGTGACCTTCGGCGTCGGCCACGGCTTGGTCGGCCTCGGCAGCGGGGTCAGCGTCGGGGTAGAGGCCGTCGGGATCGGCGCGCTGGTGGTCCCGCTCGGCGCGGACGGCGCAGGGGTGTCGGCTGCCGACGGCGGATCGTCCGAACAACCACTCAGAAAGATTGTTCCGAGCAGGGTCAGCCCCAGTGCCGTCGCCTTCACCATCGTCAGCAGCCCACCAGACGCTGGGCCAGGTACCCCGGCACCTCGGTCAGGGCCACCCGCTCCTGCTTCATCGAGTCGCGCTCGCGGATCGTCACGGCCTGGTCGTCGAGCGTGTCGAAGTCGACGGTGATGCAGTACGGCGTGCCGATCTCGTCCTGGCGGCGGTACCGACGGCCGATCGCACCGGCGTCGTCGAAGTCGACGTTCCAGCTCTTGCGCAACTCGGCGGCCAGGTCCTTCGCCTTCGGGGACAGATCCGCGTTGCGGGACAGCGGCAGCACGGCCGCCTTGACGGGAGCCAGTCGCGGGTCGAAGCGCAGTACGGTCCGCTTGTCGACGCCGCCCTTGGCGTTCGGTGCCTCGTCCTCGGTGTACGCGTCGAGCAGGAACGCGAGCACGTTGCGGGTCAGGCCGGCGGCCGGCTCGATCACGTACGGCGTCCAGCGCTCGCCCTTCTCCTGGTCGAAGTAGGACAGGTCGGCGCCGGAGTGCTTGGAGTGCGTGGACAGGTCGAAGTCGGTCCGGTTCGCGATGCCCTCGAGCTCGTCGAAGTCCTTGCCGCCGAAGGTGAACTTGTACTCGATGTCGACGGTGCGCTTCGAGTAGTGGCTGAGCTTCTCCTTCGGGTGCTCGTAGAAGCGCATGTTGTCCGGGTTCAGGCCCAGGTCGACGTACCAGTCCCAGCGCTGCTTCAACCAGTACTCGTGCCAGTCCTCGTCGGAGCCGGGCGCGACGAAGAACTCCATCTCCATCTGCTCGAACTCGCGGGTCCGGAAGATGAAGTTGCCCGGGGTGATCTCGTTGCGGAAGCTCTTGCCGACCTGGGCGATGCCGAACGGCGGCTTCTTCCGGGCGGTGCCCATCACGTTCGCGAAGTTGATGAAGATGCCCTGCGCGGTCTCGGGCCGCAGGTAGTGCAGGCCCTCCTCCGACTCGACCGGGCCGAGGTAGGTCTTCAGCAGGCCGTTGAACATCCGCGGCTCGGTGAAGGTGCCCTTGTTGCCGCAGTTCGGGCAGGCGATCTCGGCCAGCTTGACCTCGTCGGGATCGCGGTTCTTCCGCCGGGCGAAGTCCTCGCGCAGGTGGTCGTCGCGGAACCGCTTGTGGCACGACTGGCACTCGGTCAGCGGGTCGACGAACTCGGACAGGTGGCCGGAAGCCTCCCAGACCTTGGTCGGCAGGATCACCGACGAGTCCAGCCCGACCACGTCGTCACGGCTCGTCACCATCGCCCGCCACCACTGGGTCCGGACGTTGTTCTTCAGCTCGACGCCGAGCGGTCCGTAGTCCCAGGCCGACTTGGTGCCACCGTAGATCTCGCCGCACGGATACACGAAGCCTCTCCGCTTGCTGAGGCTGACGACGGCATCGACGGTATCCACGGGCACTTTTCGACTCCAGTAAGTGTCACAGTTGGTCGTACGGGAAAGGTCCAGGCTATCGGGCCGACACGCCCCACGTCGCATCCGCCGCCGACCTACCTGCTACAGCAGGGAGGGCGCTTCGAGCGAGTCGTAGGCAGTTGGCTCGTCGATCGCCTGGGAGAGTAGCGGGACCGCCGCCACTTTCACCTCGTACGGCGACAACGCCCGCCGGTAACTGCCGATGTTCTCCCACTCCATACTCAGCGCGAGCAGTTCGGGATCGTCGGCGTTCCGCCCGGTCCGGGCCGCGACGAAGCCCTTCTGCCGCGACAGCACCTCGACAGCCGTCTCCAGCCGGACCACGAACTCCGGTTGCGCGGACTCGTCGACCCGGAACCTGATCACCACGAACACCCGCGCAAGCGTACGGCGTCACCCACCGCCACCAGCAGCCCCCCAGTACTCCGTCCGCGATGGCGGGCGTCAGATCTCCTTGTGAGGACCTTTGGACGGGCCGGGGGGAGTCGTCTTGCCGGCCTTGCCGAACTGGGCCGGGTCCAGCGGTCTCGAGGTCGCCAGCGGTTGCTGCCCGGCCCAGGCGTGCGCCATCGCGCGCTTCGCGTCAAGCTCCGCCTGCCGCGCGGTCTGGTTCCCACCGGACGAAGCCGGGCGGTCCCCGAACTGGTTCAAGCCGGGCTGCCTGTCGTCCGGGTGCCGGGTCAACCGCGCAGATGTGTGCTCGTAGATGTTGCCGGACCCCTGCCGCGGCTTGATCGCGAGCAGTTCGCGCCGTGGCTGTCCACCGGGTGCCGCCGGGCCGCTCTCGCGGAACGTCAGCCGATGATCGGCCTTCTTCTGTGGGTCAGATTGCACATAGGCCGTCACGCAGTCGCGCAGATCGCCCTTGCCCGTCTCGTACCCCAACGGATGATGCCCGTCGGACTTTCCGGTCCGCAGCTTCTCGATCTCGCGCAGCGTCTCGCGGTAGAGGTGACCATGTCCGGCCGGGTCGGCGATCGCCCTGCTGCGGAGGAGTTGCAGATCCTGCGCGAACTTCGGGCTCACCAGGAGCTGATAGTTCTGCTCACCGCTCACGAGGTGGGAGACCCTCCTCGGTCCGGATCTCCTTGAGCATCTCCTGGGTGAACGGATCACCCTCGGCCCAGTCGTCCAGGCTGAACGGCACGCTGTCCGGCTGCGGCTCGGAGGAGTAGGTGCGCTGGGTCGGATCGTCGACCACACCGGCCGGCGGCTCGTCGTCCCCACGCAGCTCCCTGTACTGCGCGGTCGACAGAACCGCCGCTTCCGGCTCACCCTCCTCGCCCCACACCAACGGCGAAGGAGATCCCCCGGCACGGATCGCGGTCAGCAGCCCCGGCAACGCGGCCGCCAACTGCGCCGGCTCCAGCACCGACGGACCCGCGTCGAACTTCGCCTCACCACCGAGATCCTCGAACTCGTCGTACGTCAGCAGCACCGCCTCCGGCCCACCATCACCGAAACTGAACGCACGCGTGGATCCGTCGCGGAACCTGCCCAGGATCCCCGGCAGATCGCGGCTGATGACATCGACCGATGGCAGTTCGTTCATACCCAGACTCTAATCGCGAACCGGCTCGCCAGGCCGCGACTATCCACAGCCTCCGGCCTGTCGTCAGAGCAGCCGCAGCCCTCCGCTGTCAGAGGTGTTCCCCCTGGCCTGGAACAATGGGCGGATGAGCACCGGATCTCCCAGCCAGCCGACTAGTCCCTTGCGGGCGCGGATCACCAAGATCAGCTACCCGTTCGTGGCCCGGCTGCACGGCATGCCAAAGCTGACGCTGCCCGGGATCACCCTCGTGCTCGCCCTCATCGGCGTGTTCTCCCCGGTGCCCGCGGCCATCCCCGCCCTGATCCTGCTCGCGCTGCTCCTGACCTGGCTCGGCTTCCTCTCCTGGCCGGTCGTCAGCACCGGCCAACGAGCCATCCGGGTCTTCTCCGTCCTCGTCATCCTCCTCTTCGCCGTCTCCCGCATCGCCGGCAGCTGACCACCCGCAGCTCTCGCGGGACACTGATCGTCATGAGCCTTTCCCCGATGAACGTCACGGTCGACTGTGACGTACACCCGGCGCGGTCGCCCGCTGGTGGGCCACGGCGCTCGCTGCGAAACTCGACGGCGACTGGGGCACTGCGGCGCGGGTGAACCTGCACGCCGACGGAGCACCACGTCTGCTGTTCATGCAAGTCCCCGAACCGAAGCACGGAAAGAACCGTGCTCACCTCGATCTGCTGGCGGACGACCGCACCACGGAGGTGAAGCGCCTCATGGGTTTGGGCGCGACCGTCGTCGCTCACCACGACGAGTCAGGCGAGTCCTGGACCGTCATGCGAGACCCGTACGGCAACGAGTTCTGCGTGAACTGACCGCTCGTCTGGGGGGTCACGGTTCGTGTGGGTGGCGGGAATTGGCGGCGGTCGTTGCGTACTGATCAGGCAAGGATGGCCAGCGCTGCGAGGCCCACTCCGACCAGGTCGCGTGCGCCGGTGGGACGAGTGGAAGCTGAGAACCCCGCAGTTCTTCGTCGTCCGGCGCTTGAAACTGAACCCGCCACTGCTCAAGCTCAACGTCGCTCATGTGGAACGTACGATCGGGCGTAGTCGCGAACCGATTGGTGACACGCCTGCGTTGCTCCTCGTGGTCAATCGGCAGGTAGACGACTTGGCTACGCGCACCGACAGCGGCGGCGATCCACCGCAGCGCTGATCGTTCGTCCTTTCCCCAGAACCCGAAGTCGAAGACGACATTGGTGCCCAGCGCCGCGGCGCGCATGCCGAGCTGAATCAACATGCCTTCAACGAGGTCACGCTTGTCTGGTGGGTTTTGATCGCCGAACAGCTCGATCTGCCACTCGTCTGGCGTTAGCCGTAGGGCCGACGCGCTGATCTCCAGTTCCTTCGCGTGAGTTGTTTTCCCTGCGCCGGGAAGGCCAACGATCAGGTAGACGACTGCAGGTCCGACGCGCGGATCGGTCGGCTCGGGGTGCTTGTGTGTGTACATGTGGCGGCTCCTGAGGGATAGCAGGGGCCAGGCAACGCGAAACAGCCGCCTGGCAGAAAGCCGGCGGCGCGGAACCGAGGAATTTACCTACAGACTGTCCCAGCGCCGTCAGCGAAAGACCGGCAGGGACGAGTCACAGACGCACCAGCACACATGCCCACAACCCTACCGATGAACGATCAGGTCGCCCGCGTCCGTCCCAGACACATCCACTCACACCGCGATGCGCGCTCATGCCGATGTGCGCGTGTTCAATCGACGCTCAGGGAGCGGGCCATTCGGAGGCGTGTAGGGAGTACTCCGCCACCACGCCTGGCAAGGAGAGCGGTCATGCGCGGCATGTATGTGGATCCGTCGCCAGGCAAGGGGCTTCGTCAGAGGTACGGCAGGCCCGGATGATGACCGTCGCTGGCGAGCAAGCAACGCCAGGGAGGCCCTTGCACAAGTCGCTAGAAGCGCAGGAGACCAACTACGTGCCCCCGGAGCCGGACGAGATGAAGGCCGAAGTCCAGCGAATCCGTGAATGGCAGAAGCGGGTCAAGAAGTACCGCTCCTAAGCGAGCCGGGCGAGCGCAGGCGGCGTCCGGACATGCCGCGAACAGCGTGAAGACGTTACGCGGCAATACGCAACTGTCGCTTCAGTGCCATCGACGGCGGTCGCTCCGACCTGCCTGGCGAGTCACGGATGTCGGAACAAAGCGTCCACGTTGGGGAGCTGCGCGAACCTGGTGAACGTGCCCGCGTCCGCGATCTCTCGGGCTGCCTCGAGGAGGCCGCCCCATGCTGCGCGCGCAAGCGTCCCGCCCACGCTGATTCGCCGCACACCGAGTGCCGCGGCTTCTGCGACGGTGATGAAGGGAGCGTTGATCAGCAGGTTCACCGGTTTCGGTGACACCGCGGCCACCACCGCCCTCACCTGTTCGACGGTTCCGATCCGGGGAGCGTAGAGACAGTCGGCACCAGCCTCCGCGTAGGCACGAAGCCGCCGGATCGTCTCGTCGATGTCCGGGCGCCCGACGACGAAGCCCTCGGATCGAGCGGTCAGAACGATGCCCATTCCGCTTTCGTCGATCGCTCGCCGCGCGGCCCGGATACGCTCCACGGCAAGCTCGAAGTCATGGAGGGGTTCTGCAGCGTCGCGCGTGGAGTCCTCTATCGAAAGCCCTGCGATGCCCGTCGCAACGGCCAGCTTCATGTTCTCGTAGACCTGCTGCGGATCGGCCGCGTAACCATCTTCGAAATCCGCGTTCACCGGCAGCTCTACCGCATCGACGACGATTTTCAGGTGCTCGAGCGTCTCATCGAGCATGACCTGGTTGTCCGCACGACCGAGCGTCCAGGCAAAGCCGGCGCTCGTGGTCGCGAGCGCTTCAAAGCCCAGTTGCTCCAAAGCCCGCGCGCTTCCCGCGTCCCAGGGGTTGGGCATCACGAACGTGCCAGAGGAGTGCAAGCGATGAAATTCAGCGACCCGGCTGTCCTGCAGGTTCATACCGCACCTCCTCGGCGAGGACGCAACTCATCAGCACCCTAGACCACGTGCCGTCTGGCGGTCAGCAAAGCGATAACCGGACATGCCGCAGTCCGGGCGCTGGAGGCTACGGCCAAGTCAAGGCCCCAGCGCGTCGTAGGCCGCGGCGACGGTCGCTTCGCCCCACAGACGACGCGATCATCGGCCGAGGCGCGGACGGGCCGGAGGAAGGCTTCGACGGGGGACTTGGTCGAACATCATGGCGCAGTCGGAGAGGCCGCCAAGGGCGACCTGTTGGTGGATGGCGCGGAGGACGCTCCCCAACCACTCCGAAGTGGCGGGCGTCTAGCCAGTGTCTGCCAGGTCGGCAGGTGTCCCTTCGTCGCCCCATGGGTCCAGGCGTGCGGCATCCTCCTTGGTGATCCATGGGATGTCGCCTGTTGTAGGGGGTGATGGTTGGGGTGATCGGTTGGGCGGGGGGCGGTGTTGGCGGGTGGTGGGGTCTGGTTCGGCCCAGTCTGGGTAGGAGAGGTGGACGACGCCGTCGAGGATGGTGACGGTCCAGTGGCCGTGGTGGACGGCGGTGTGGTGGGAGCCGCAGAACAGGGCGAGGTTGTCGACGTCGGTCTTGCCGCCGTCGGCCCAGTGGACGATGTGGTGGGCGTGGCAGTGGCTGGGTGGAGCCTTGCAGATCACGCAGCCGCGGTCGCGTTCGATCAGGGCGTCTCGGATCGGGTTGGTGACGAAGCGTTTGGAGGTGCCGACGTCCAGGGGCTGGGAGTTGGAACCGAGCACGATGGGGAGGATCTCGGCATCGCACGCCAGCCGGCGCACGGCCGCCGCGGACAGGTTGTCACCGAAGGTGAGGTCGCCGGTGGCGTTCTTGCCGGCGGTCTTGAGATCGTTGAAGTCGATCGTGACCAGCACCTTGAACCCGCCACCCCCAGACGCACCAGGCGCACCGCCCGCACTCCCACCACCGCCTGCGCTCCCACCACCGCCCGGGCTCCCGGCCTCAGCCGTGCCCGCGGCGTCGACCCTGCCCTCGGTATCAGCCGCGCTCGCGGCACCGGACCCGTCAGGCGCCCCGGACGCGCTCGTCGGAGCGGGCGCGGTCCAGCCGCTTCGGCCGTCGGCGGCGGTAGTGAAGACCGTGACCAGAGCGTCGGCCTGGCGCTTCTCGCGGGATCTCGGGTCCGGGGTGCCGTCCACGGCTTTGTGGGGCTTTGAGAGTGCGTGGATACCGGTTCTGACCAGTTCGGCGTTCTCGTTGGCCACGAAACCGCCGAAAGTGATGCCGCGGTCGGCGTTCTTCAACCAGAACGCCTCCTTGCGCGACGCCTTGTCCTCGGCCGGCTCCGGCCCATCACTGTCCAGGGTGTCTCGGACCTTCTTACCGAGCTTGCGCAGGTCGCCCGGAGCGAGGAAACGAGCGGCCTCCACCATCTGCTCCTCAGCGACCCGGAGATCCTCCACCGGCACCATCGCCGCGGCCGGGATCTGATCCAGCGCGGTCACGATCGCCCTGGCCTGGCCGACATGCAAAAGCACCGGCAACCGCTCCCCAGGCTCCTCGACGGGCTCGGCGGTGCCGTCGGCTTCGGCTTCAGCTTCGGCGTACTGGACCGTGCCGTCAGCGCTGGTCGCCGCGAACGGATCCGGCAAGGCAGCGGTAACAACTGGGTACTTCGACAGGGTCTTGGCCAGTTTCAGGTCGCTGCGGACCGCGGCAGGGTCGAGGCGGTGCCGCATCGCCAGCAACTCGACCACGTCACGGGCACCGAGCTCCTTGGCATGGCCGATCTCGTCGAGGCGATCCATGATCTGCAGGCGGTAGGTTGCGCGGGCCGCGTCCTCGGCGTGCAACTGGTCGAGGGTGGTCAGCAGTTCGCCGCCACCCATCGACCACACCGGTCGCGCCTCCACGAGTTCCATACCCAGAACCCTAACCACGCCCTCCGACACTTTCCGTGCCCAGATCCCCTTATCTATAAGGGATCCAAGGATTGGCAGGAAGTAGTCAATTCATCCACAGCTGTGCACAAACCGACGCATCAAATGGCCACACCCAGCCAACTTGTCCACAGGAAAGCCTCAGTACTGAACCCGCCGACCCGCACAGCTCCTTGCGCATCGCAAGCACCTCGTCTACCCGACCGGCCACCACCGCATCCCGCTAGGTGGGGAACGGACCCATGACCGCATACCTCCCTCTCAAGCTCCTGACATCATTGGGCGTAGTCGGGTAGACCTTGTGTTTGTAGACGTTGGACCACTGGACAACGGCCAGCCGGATGTTGCCGTTGTCCAGCCGCTTGTGCAGACTCAGCAGCAGTGCGGTGCAGCCTGGGCAGGGGCTGTGTGACAGGTGGATCTCGATGGTCCGCACGCGAGCTCTCCAGGCCGGATCTTGGGCGAGCATCCGCTCGATCTGGGTCAGCAGGCGGGCTTCGGCGTGCGCGTCCGGCATGGCATCGCCAGTCGAGCGCGTGACGAATTCGGCCTTCCGCTCGGTGTGCTCCTCCGCCTTCGACTCTTCGGACTCGAAGGAGTAACCCCCAGCCACACCCGATTTGCGGCTCTCCGGGCTCTCCAAGGCGCGAATGTTCCGCGTCTTGTCCTTGGTCTCCCTGGACTGCCCCTCGGTTCCCACCGGGCTGGCATCGCCTTTGGTGGGGTAAGGCCGTTGCCCCTTCGCACAGTCGACCGCGAAGGCGGCGACACACTGAACAGTGCCCTTGGTCATATTGCCGTCCGCACCCGGCGACGCGTACTCCGGAACCTGTCCGGCGAGCAGCATCCGTTGCCGGTGCACTCCATCGAAGAGTTCGCGGAGCTCGATGGAGAAGCTGTGCTGTGAATTAGTCAGGTGCGTCCTGGAGGCCTTGGGGTCGCCCACGTTAGCTACAGCGTCAATGTCGATCCGAAGCTTGGCTTGCTTCCCGCGCGCCGCCTGTAGCCGCTCCCGAAGAGCGGCCTTCGCCCTCGGCGCGCCTGGCTTGACCTCTGGCAGTCCGTCCACCACTCCGGCGTAGTAGTCGAGAAGCACGCCGGCCTCGGTCGGGTTGCTGGCGACCATGATCCGCCTTCCACCGGTCTTCTCGATCCAGACTCGGTGCGATTCGCCGCCCCCTCGGAACCCGAACGCACCGGGGATGGCCGCGGCCCAGTCGAGGATCTTTGCCTTGCCGGCCGCGACCTTGCCTTTGACATAGGCCTTGCCTGCTTCGACTTTGCCTTTGACGTAGGCCTTGCCGGCGGTAACCTTCGCTTTGACCTTGCCGGAGACGTTTTTGAGGCCTCGGATGATGGGGCCTGCGAGTTTGAGGCCTGTTTTGATGACGAAGTCGAGGGCCTTGTTGACTGGTTTTTGGAGTTTTTCGACGATCTCGCGGATCTTCTGGCCGATGCCGCCGAGGCCGATGACGCTGGCCAGGAAGCCGATGATGATCGGGACCATCTGGCCCAGCACGTCGTTGATCTTGTTGACGACGCCGGAGACGTTGCCGCGGACGATGTCGGCGACCGAGTCGATCACGGTGTTGACGAACTTCATGATGCGGCCGGCGTTGTTGACGAAGAACATCACCACGTCGTAGATCAGCTTGCACGCCTTGATGAACGCCGCGGCCGGGTTGAGCAGGCCGATCAGCCAGGTGATGCCGGCGGTGATGATCTTGGTGACGACGAAGTCCTTCACCTGCTCGAGGATCATCTCCTTGATGTCGCCGAGTTTCTCCATCAGCATCTGCCACAACCCCGCGATCCCTTCGCTGCGGAGCTTCTGGAAGATCTCGACGCCCTTCTCCATCGCCGCCATCGCCGGCTCGCCGATGTTCTTCACCAGCCGGTTGCGGATGTTCGCCCAGGTCAGCCCGAACAGCGACAGCAGCAACTGCAGGATGCCCTTGATGTCGAACTTCTCGGGCAGTTCGACACCGCCCTCGGCCAGCGCCCCGAACAGCCAGCTCATCAACCCCTTGCGCAGGTGGTCGAGGATGTTGTCCTTGAACTTGAGGATGCCGCCCTTGACCCCGTCGATCAGGTTGGACAGGAAGCCGATCGGGTTCTTGACGATGTCGCCGACCACGCCGGCCACCCGGGAGAGCACGTTCTTGAGCATCGCGACGAGCTCGCGGATCGTGTTGATCACCGCCTTGATCGCACCGATCGCCTTGTCCACCAGGCCCTTGTTCTCGGCCTGCAGCTCCTCGATCCGCTCGTCCAGTCCCTTGCGCGCTTCGCTGTACTTCGTCGCCAGCGTGTCGACCAGGCTTTCCTGCTTGGAGTCGACGTCACTCTCCAGCTGCTCGAACTTCTCGCCGATCTCCTTCGACGCCTCTGACCCGACCTTCTGCAGGTCCTTCGGCAGGCTCTTCACGTACGCCGCGATCTCACTCCGGCCGGCCGCGATCCGTGCCTTGGCGGCGTTCAGGTCGGTGCCCACGATGTCCGCGACCCGGGAGATCACGCCGTCCATCTGCTTGAGGTACAACTCCCGGCCGGCCTCGTAGAACTCGTTCACCTTCGACGGCATGCCTTTGAGCTTGTCCCGGACCCAGCGGAGCTTGCCCCGCCAGCCGCTGTACCGCTCCTTCTTGTACGCCGACATCTTCGCCGAAACGAAGTTCTCGAAGGTCGAGCGAGCCGTCTTCTCGCCCTCCTCGAAGGCTTTCTCGACCTTGGGATCGATGCCGTCGAGGATCTTCTTCACCTCGGCCTCGGCGGCGGTGAAGATGCTCTGGATCTTGGCGGTGACCTCGGCGCGCTTCACCTCGTCCTTCGACTTCGTCTTGCCTTTCTCCGCGACCAACCGTGCTAGCGCTGCTCCCTTGGCGCCCTGCATGCCGGCGACGCCGCCCTTGGTCTCCGTGGCGGCTTCTGCCTTGTTCTGCTGGATCGCCTGCTGTTCCTCGGCGCGGTAGGCGGCAGGTGCGGTGTCGGCATGCGCTGCCGCCGCCTGCTTGTCAGCGAGCGCCTGGTTGAACCCCGGCTCGTTGGACTGCGCCAGCTGCTGCTCGCTGACCTCGGCGTCCGCCAGCTCCTGGTTGGCCTGGTGCTTGCCTGCTTCCAGGTTCGTCTGCTCCGGTGGTGCGACCTTGGGCGCCGCGCCCGCGGCCGGGATCGCCACGGCCTGCCCGGCCTGCTCGGTCTCCATCGGGGTGACGGGCTTCGCGACGCCCTTGGAGATATCGGGCGGTGCCTCGGTGGCGGTCTCGATGTCCTTGGCCTGCCCCTCCTTGCCCTGGCCGACCATGCCCTTGATCTCGCCCTTGACCTCACCTGCCTTGCCGGACTCCTTGTAGTTGGCCGCTTCCTTCAGGGTCTTCGGCGACTTCGCCTCGATCGCCGTCTTCACCGCGGCGATGAACGCCTTCTTGTCGAAGGTTCCCGCCTGCTGGGCGTCCATCGTGTCGACCTTGGCCGCCTTGGCCTGGCCGGTGAGATCGTCGGTCGGTGCGAGCGCGGCGGCCTGGGCCTCCTTGGCCTTCGACGCAGCCGGTGGGTGAGCCCGCTTGGCCTTGGCGAAGCCCTTCACATTCCCCGTCACCTGGGTGAACGCCGGATCCTCTTCAGGCCGTACTCCGGTCGGCGCGATCGGCGGCTGCAACAGTTGATCACCCGACAACGGAGCCTGCTCAAGAGCCGCGGCACCACCCTCGACCACGGGACCCGCAGTACCGGCGCCACCTCCACCCGATTTGCCGGGCTTGGGCGCCTTGGCGCCTGCCTTGCCCAGCGGGCTCTTGGCCGGTACTGGTTTGGTGGGCGGCACGGGCTTCTTCGGGGCGACCGACCCCGGACCGAATCCGGTCGTCGTCACAGCGATCGCCGACTCCGGTAACGGCGGCCCCTCGATATCGACGGGTATGCCGAGCGACTTGGCTGCCGTCAGGCCCTTCACGACGGTTTCGGCCACTGGTTCGTCGCGATTGATCTCGGTCAGGGCCGAGTCGATCTCGACGCGCGCCTGATCACCGGGAAACTTGAGTTTCGCGGCCAGCAGGGCATTCACAGCGCCGTTCCCGGCGGCACGCTGCAGCGCGAGCAGACCCGGCAGGCGACCCCGCGGGCCGTTCGAGGCTTTGCGCTTGGCCTGCGTCAGGGCGTCAGAGGTCTCGGCCCTGTCTGAAGCTGCCGTCTGGCGGGCGCCGACCATGCTTCGAGCGTCACGGGTACGCCGATGCCGACCATCCGTTGACGAGGCACATCCCCGGGCACTCCTCGATGCCCGAAGAGGCAGTCTCCACCCTATTTCGGGACGGAGATGGTGGTCTCGACCCGGTTGGACCCGGTGCTGATCACGGAGATCGTGCCGGCCTTGTTGTTGGCGACGTACAGGCGTTGCCCGTCGGCGCTCTTGGCGATGTCCGTCGGGCCCTTGCCGACGGGGATGGGCGCGGTGATGGGCCGGAGCGTCGAGGTGTCGATGACGGCGACCTGGTCGCGTACTTGGAGCGTGCCGTAGAGCCGTCGCCCGTCCGGACTGACCGCGATGTCCCAGGCATTCGCCGGAAGCGTCATCGACGGTCCCGCGGCCGAGCTCGCCGTGTCGATGACTGACACCGTGTTCGAGTCGATGTGGGTGACGTAGAGCCGGGAACCGTCCGGGCTGAACGCCAGCGCATGGGGCTTCGCGCGTACTTCGATCGGTTGGCCGATGATCCGGTTCGTGTCGGTGTCGATCACCGAGATGCTGCTCGACAGGTAGTTCGCGACGTAGGCCCGGCCGCTGCTCGGCGAGATTGCCACCTGCAGCGGATTGTCGCCAACGGGGATGGTGGCGATCGTCCGGCGAGCCGCTGTGTCGATGACGGACACACTGTCTGCTCCGCTGTTGGTGACGTACGCCCGAGCCGCCGTCGGATGGACGGCGACCGCGAGCGGCAGCTTGCCGACCTTGATCGAGTTGCCGACCCTCGCGAGCGTCGTGGTGTCGATCACGGATACGGTGCCCGCGTCGCCGTTGACGACGTACGCGAGGGTGCCGTCCGGTTGAACCCCCGTCCCCAACGGACGGTCGCCGACCGCGATCGGGCGGCTCGCAAGTTCACCGCTGCTGAGGTCGACAGCGGACAGGGTGTTGCGCTCACTGTTGGTCGCGTAGATCCGCCGCCCGTCCCGACTGACCGTCATCCCGTAGATCCCCGGAACACCGACAACAACACGGGTGGGCAGGGCCGTCGGCACAGAAGTGGGCGCAGATGAAGGCGCGGAGGTCGGGGCAGATGTAGGCGCAGAGGTCGGTGCGGACGTCGGAGCGCTCGGGGAAGGCGTCGCCGAGCCCAGCTCAGCCTCGTCACCGGGCTCGTCTCGCAAAGCAAGCGCACCCCCAACAACCACAGCCAGTACGGCGACCGCCGCGACACCCCCCACCACCCACCGATTCCGCCACCACGGACTGCCCCCGCCCGGGCCGGGCAGAGCCGGGCCAGTGCCTGCACCCTGCGCGTCGGGTGAGCGCGCTGCCGAGCCATCTGGCGAGGTCGCCGCGATGCCGCTCGCCATCCGGCGGCTCCGCCCCCACCGGTTGCCCTTCGCCGACTCCGGCTGGGCTGCGCCGGTTGCCGAGCCTGGGTCAGACGACGCGAACCCAACCTCCGCCTCCGGCGAGGCGTAGAGGACGGCGCCGAGGGCTATGTCGTGTTTGGGGTGGGTGTCGAGGGCGGTGGCCGTGCCGAACGTGCTTTGCAGCAGGTGGCTGACCAGCGGGATCCGGGAGCTGCCGCCGACCAGGACGATCGCGGTGAGGTCGTCGCTGGAGATGCCGGCCGTGCGCAGTGCCCGGCTGGTGGCTTCGACGGTGTCCCGCACCGACGGGCCGATCAGGTTCTCCAGTACGGAGCGGGTCAGCGGCACCGACGTACTGTGGCCCGGCAGCGTCACCGGGATGACCGTGTCGACGTCGGCGGACAGTGCTTCCTTGGCCTCGACGCAGTCGCGCCGCAGCCGGGTCAGCGCCGCCTTGGCCTCCGGAGTGGTCAGGTCGAGATCCGTGACCGCCGGGCCCAGAGACTCCACCACGTGCTGGAAGACGGCCTCGTCGAAATCCACCCCGCCGAGGTGCTCGATACCCTCCGGACTGCCCAGGATCGTGAACCCCGCCCGGGTCTTCTCCAGCACACACACATCGAACGTGCCACCACCCAGGTCGTACACCGCGACCCGGGCACCGGGGTCGAGCTGGGCCCGCGCGGCGTACTGGACTGCGGCCGCCAGGGGCTCCGGACAGGTCCGGGCCGGTCCCAGATCCGCCATCGCGATGACCTGGTCGAGCAGCTCCCGCTTGTACGCACCCCAGTTCGCCGGGAACGTCAGCACCACTTCGTCCGGCGCCGACCCCTTCCGCTCCGTCGCGGCCGCGACCACCCACGCCAGCAGCCGCGCGGTCAACGCCTGCGGCGAGAACGGCGTACCCGCCACCAGCATCGGGACCGGATCCCCCAGCCGCCGCTTGAACTCCCGCACCAACCGTGTGGAGTCGATCGCCCCCTTGCGCTCGGCCGCCTCACCGATCAGGAACTCGCCGTCCTCCTGCAGGTACAGCACCGACGGGATCTGCAGAGCGCGATTCCCCAGCCCGAGCATCGACGGCGGCTTGCCGCTGCCCAGGTCGAACGTCGCCGCGGCCGTGAACGTCGTGCCCAGGTCGACGCCGAGTCGATAGCCCATGCCCCCACCCCGTTAGGAAGTCGCCTCATGGTAGGGCGATTCGAGCAGGGGGTAATAGGGGCCGAACTCGCGCTCGAGAACCAGCCGGCCGAGTTTGCGGTATTCCTGGCCGACCGCGGCGATGAGGTCGAGCATTCGTACCGGCTGGCCGGACTCGGCGGCGAGGTAGGCGGCGGTGACGGAGGCGGAGCGGATGTTGCCGCCCGCCAGTTCGAACGACTGCGCGCAGAACTCGAGATCCAGGTCGTCCCCGAGCGGTAGCGGCGGGGCCAGGCACTGGTGCCACAGGCGAGCCCGCAGATCGGGGGTTGGCGCCGGGAAATCGATGATCGCGTCCAACCGGCGGGTGAAGGCGTCGTCGATGTTGGCGCGCAGGTTCGTCGCCAGGATCGCGAGCCCGTCGAAGCTCTCCAGCCGCTGCAGCAGGTACGCGCTCTCGATGTTGGCGTACCGGTCGTGCGCGTCCCGTACGTCGCTCCGCTTGCCGAAGATCGCGTCGGCCTCGTCGAAGAACAGCACGGCGTTCACCCCGGCAGCCTCGGTGAAGATCCGCTCAAGGTTCTTCTCAGTCTCGCCGACGTACTTGTCCACCACAGTCGCGAGGTTGACGGTGTACAGATCCAGCCCGAGCTCCGTCGCGATCACCTCGGCCGACATCGTCTTGCCGGTGCCGGAATCGCCTGCAAACAACGCAGTGACGCCCCGCCCACGCCCTCCGCCACGCCGCATCCGCCAATCCGTGAGCACGGTGTCCCGGTGCCGTGCCCGAGCCGACAGTCCCTGCAAAGCGCGCAGTACGGATGGAGCGAGGACAAGGTCGGACCAACCGACCTCGGGCTCGATCCGCCGGGCCAGGCGCTCAAGCCCGGCAGCATTCTGAGCCCGTACTCCGCGGCGCAGGTCCGCTGCGGTGATCTCCGTGCCCGCCAGCAGCGCCGATGCGGCAGCGGTCTTGAACACCTTCCGCACCTGCCCGGGTCCCAGCGCCAGATGAGCCGCGAGCGCCTCCGGATCCAGCCCCGACTCGTGCAGTTGCTCCCGCCACAGCTCGATCCGGTCGTGGGCACCAAGCACCGGCGCATCCACCGTCAACGGGCTGTCTGGGCTCCACCTGGGGTCCCAGGTCGTAGTACCGACGAACACGACGGGAATGTCCCAGCGGCTCAACCGGTGCAGGGCTTCCAGCGATGCCTCCGCGAGTGCCTCGACCGGTCCGGCGACCAGCCCCGCGCCCTGCAGCAGGGCTTCGCGCCCGGCGATGACCGCCAGGCCGAGGGGCTCGGCGTCACGCGCCACCAAGCTGAGATCGACGGCCACCACACCAAGCCCGGCGGCGGCGAGCGCCGCGGCGGCGATAGATCCGCCGGTCCCGGCCTCATGCTCACGCAAATGAACCAGCCGTACTCCGGACGCCAGCGTGCGACCGAGATCCGTACTCACAGCAGACCGGTACGGCGTCAGTTCCTCGAGCATCGGGACCAACCGATGATCGGGCAGGTCGTCGCCAAGCAAATGCGCAGCCACCCGGTCGGGCACTCGCAACGCGCGAGTCAGGAACGGCCGGTCCGTGTCCTCCACGATCAGCAGGCCGCGATCCACCAGCGGCCCCGACGCGGTCAGCCTGCCTCTCGCGACCGCCGACATCGAGGATGCTCCGGCCAGGTCAAGGGCAAGACCGACACTCGGCCGCCGGCGGGTGACATCGTCATTGAGGTAGCCGTACAGCCGCTCGAACCGGCTATCGAGATCAGGCAGTAGCGCGATCACCAGGAGTTCGGTGTCCAGCTCGGACAGGCCGGCCGCGGCGGCGAGCGAGCGCAGCCGGATGACGTTGCCAGCAGCAACCAATTCGTCGGCGGAGCGCTCCAGTTGCTGGTGGGCAGCCTGGTCCACGACGGCCCGGTGGCCGTCGCCGTTGAGCAACCGATCGACCAGGTCGTCGTTGACGTACAGCCCGCGGAAGGGATCGTCCATCGCCGGATCGTCCGCACGGCGCGCGGCAACGAGCGCCCGGACCCGGTCCTCGACCAGCCCCAGCCGAGCCAGCAGATAGTCCAGGCCCTGGTGGCTCACCTCGACCTTCCCGTGGCCCGACCGGGGCGGTGGGGCGGGGCTCGAATTCAAGGCTGTCACCCGGTCCTCTTGCGGGCTCGCCGGGGGTTGGCTGCCTTCTGCGGCGGCCTACCGCTGGGAGCGTCCTCCCGCGGCGGCCAGCCCTCGGTCCCGCCCATCGAGACCCGCGGCGGCTGGTCGACCAGGGTCGCGGCCGGGTAGACGCGGCCGGTCGCGGTCGGTGCGCTGACGACCAGGTCCAACGACGGCTTGAGTTCGCCGCCGAGCGCGGACCACACATCGGCGAAGGACCGGTCCTCCGGCGGCGGCAGAGCGATCGTGACCGGCACCGACAGGCCCAGTTCGGCCAGCGGACCGGTCAGCAGATCAGTCGGCAACGCATCGTGGGCGAGGAAGCAGGACAGCAGCCCGGACAGCAGGCGATGCTCGTCCTCGGGGCGCTGGGTCCAGGCCGTCACCAGGTAGGACAGCTTGAAATAGCGCGGCGGCAGGTGCCGGGCTGTTATGTGCTCCGCCTCGTCGTACTCGTTCAGCAGGCCGCGTTCGCGGCGGCGGAGGTCCTCGCGGATGTCGTAGAGGTAGACGTCGATCGTGGGAGCGTTCCGCCGGCTCGACCAGTCCTTGGTCGGCGCGTCGAACACCACTTCGACATCCCGCGCGCCGATCGCGTCGCGCTGGATCAGGGCCTGCAGCGCCGAGTCCACCTCTTGGATCACCCCATCGAGTGTTCCGCCGGGCCCAGCGGCGGCCGCAGCGACCGCGGGTCGAGGCCAGGGCATTCTCCGCTGCCCGATCGGGCAACCGTCGATGCACCCGGAGGCAGGCGACAAGCCCTCCTCCAAGTGCGGTTCGACGCCTTAGCCTGAGATCCACACCGTGCCTGAGGCGGACACCGGTGAACCAGGGAGAGCTGAGTGACGGACCCAGTGGTGCGGTTGGAGACCACCCAGCTGACCGTCGAGCCCGGCGGCCAGGCCGTGGCGGTGGTCACCGTCCTCAATTCCGGCACGATCGTCGAGAGCTATGCCCTGGACGTCGTCGGCGAGCAGCCGATCCCTTGGGCCGAGGTGACTCCCCCGGTGCTCTCGGTCTATCCACAGCAGCAGGAGACGGCGACTGTCGTGTTCAGCCCGCCGGCGGGACCGACCGGCCCGGGCGGCCTGGTGCCGTTCGGCATCCGCGCGAAGTCCCAGGTCGACCCGTCCGCGAGTGCCGTGGCGGAAGGCGAACTGGAGATCGGCCAGGTGTTCGGCCTGCAGGCCAAACTGACTCCGGTCACCTCGTCCGGACGCTGGCGAGGCCTGCACACGATCCAGTTCAGCAACTGGGGCAACGCGCCCGCCCGGCTGCGGATCGTCGCGTCCGACCCCGACCAGGCCCTCGGGTTCCTGGTCAGACCAGAGGTCGTCGACGTTCCCCTCGGCGCCAGCGCGACCGCCCGGATCAAGGTCCGCACCCGCAAGCCCGTACTGCGTGGCTCCACCAACCGGTTGCCGTTCAAGGTCACCGGTGAGCCCGATCCGCCACCGCCGGTCGGCGCTCCGGTCACGCCCGGAGCCGACCCGGGCCGACCTGTCGTCGACGGAGCCTTTACCCAGAAGCCGATCCTGACCCGCGCCGTCGTCACCGCGGCCGCCGTGGTCGGCGCCGCATTGATCGGCGTCCTGGTGTTCGCACTGACCCGCGGCGGTCCCGAGACGAAGCCGATCGGTGATGGTGTGACCGTGCCGGCCAAACCGACTCTCACCGCCGCAGCGGCTGGTCCCGCCACGATCAGCCTCGCGTGGGAGCCGCTGACGAATGTCGACTCCTACAAGCTCCAGTTCCTCGACCCGGTGTCCGGGCGGACGAACAAGGCCGAAGGCGGCATCGACGTCAAGCAGAACGCCAAGAACGTCGACAAGCTCAACCCGGCCACGAAGTACTGCTTCACCTTGCTGGCGGTCAACGGCGAGTTGTCCGGACCTGAGTCCGAGATCGCCTGCGCCACCACAGCAAAGGCAGCCCCGACGCCGACAGCCGGTCCCAGCGGACCAACCTCCGGGCCGCCCACCGGGGACCCGACGCAAGGCGGTCCAACGCAGGGTGGGCCGACAACAGGTGGTCCGTCCAGCCTGCAGCCGACGACCGCAGGACCGTCACAGTCCAGCGGCCCGACCACCGGAACCGGGCCCGAGAACCCGGCCTTCCCGCTCGGTCAGTTCATTTCCGCGATCCGCCTCTGGCCCGCTGGGAGTCCCGCCGCCGAGCAGACTGCGAGGGATCTGGCGGCTCAGCTTGCGAGCGCCGGTGTCCCCGCGAAGGTCTTGAACGTGGCCGGGCAGTACCCCGGGATGACGATGGGGACCCCCCGCCAGCCGATGCGCGATGTCTGGGGTGTCTACGTCGGACCCGCAGCCTCGCCTGGGGAGGTCGACGCGATCTGCAAGTCCGAAGCTGTTCGGAAGGTGGTCGCCACCCCGGACTGCGTCAGCTTTGAACCCGCCAAGGCTCCGGCGGGCTGATGCGGAGACTAGTGCGGACGAGCGAACGCCACGAGGCTGGTCAACGCCGTGAACGGCTGGCCCGCGTCGGCACGCGCCGGGTACGTCCCACCGATCGCGACCGTCAACTCCTTGACCGGTACGCCGGTATCGAGGGTCAACTGCTGGAGCGCGGCGCTGTCCTTGAGCGGCAACTCCGTGCAACGGCCTTCGTACATGACCAGCAGCACGCTGGGCCGGAACTGCAGCGGTCGCTTCTCATCGGCATCCGGCAGCCCAGCCACCACATCCAGTCGCCGGACTCGGGTCGGCTCCTGGAAGGTCAACCTGACCATGCCCTTGGCCGCCTTCTTGTTGCCGCACCCGCTCAGCGGAGTGACAATCTCATCGGCCCATCCTGTCGCCCACGCGTCGTCGACAGCAGCAGACCCGAGCGCCGCGACATCGTAGCCCGGGGCAACGGAATCCGAAGGATCCGCTGCATAGACGAGCTGATCGGCGACCACCAGCGTGCCGCGGACGTCGTAGTACCGGTCCTTCGCCCAGGTGACAGGGTTGTTGCCCGCGGCCCAGAGCACGCCCAGTGCGACGGCGATCGCGAGGATGCCGATGATCACCCGACGCCAGCGGTAGAGCGGCGGCAGGCTGCGGCGGTAGTCCCTGCGGGCGCGGCGATCCACCGGGTCGCGGAAGCGCTGCCACCAGGTCTTGGTGGTCGGAATCGCTGTCCTCTGAGTGGTCGGTTGGCTCGGGCGCAGCGCATGACCGCACTTGGCGCAGAACCTGAGGGTGGTGGCGTTGGGATGCCCGCACTGGGGACAGGGCTGTTCACCGGGCTTCCACTGCGACTCGACCGGTTGCTGCCGGGCAGTGGGTCGCGCCGGCTCTCCGGCAGACTCCACGCGGGTGCGGGCTTCTGATGAAACGGCAGCCCCTTCACCGGCAGCGACGGGTCGCCGGGCAGCCGGACGGTCCGCGGTACTCGCCTCGTCCCAGCCGAGGTAGACGCCGCAGTACAAACAGAAGGCCGAACCCGCGGGGTTGCGTTCCCCACAGGCGGTGCAGACGTCCTCGATGGCCGCCACCTCCCCCGGTGACGCCGGTGACGTCACCCCTTGAGGTTGATTATGGTCGATTCCGGGCCAAATGTGTCGGATCGGACAGCCGATGATCACCTGCGGCAACTGCGGACGCCCCAACGAGGACGACGCCACCTTCTGCACGTCCTGCAACCACTACCTAGCCTGGTCCGACGAACCCCAAGCCAAAGAGCCGGAGCCGGAGCCGGAGCCGGAAATCGTGACGGAGCAGGAGGCACAGCCTGAGCCGGAGCGAGAAGCGCAGCCTGAGCCGGAACCCGAGCCAGAGCGAGCGGCGCAGCCGGAGCCGTTGTCGCAGGCGCAGCCGGAGCCTGCCCAGAGCGAAGCTGCGGGTGGGCGGGGTGAGATTGCTCCGCTTCCGTGGGTGGCGGCCGTTTCTGAACCGCCTGTCAAGGCTGCGGGTGGGCGGGGGCCTGCGGGGGTTGGGCGGTTGGTGGCGGCTATTGATGAGGGGCGGGTACTGACGCGGGAGCGGCAGCGGCCTGATCTGACGGCGCGGCTTGACAGCGCTCAGAAGAAGCTCGATTCGCGGACCGTGACCGTCGTCGTGGTGGGCGAGTTCAAGCGTGGCAAGAGCACTCTGGTGAACGCGCTGCTGCAGACCGCCGTCTGCCCGGTCGACGCCGACATCGTCACCGCCGTCCCCACCTTGATCCGGTACGGCGAGCGCCCCGGCCTCACGGCGTACCGGCAGAGGGACCCCGGGCAACCACCGGTCGCCGAGGCGGCCCCGCTCGACCAGATCACCCGGCTCGTCTCGGAGTCACCCGATGCGTCCCAGTACGGCCGGATCCAGTCCGTCACCGTCGAGGTACCCCACCGGATGCTGCGCTCCGGACTGAACCTCCTCGACACCCCCGGCGTCGGCGGGCTCGACTCCGTGCACGGCCAACTGACCCTGGCCGCACTCGCCGCCGCGGACGCCATCCTGTTCGTCACCGACGCCGCC
>Ga0193717_1000416_pt1 | contig 29593 bp, 26 predicted proteins | sample U2c2metaG_FD_145900 | JGI IMG/M metagenome (GOLD analysis project Ga0193717, IMG submission 145900) | Soil microbial communities from a riparian zone of the East river system, Colorado, United States - U2c2 | ecosystem: Environmental > Terrestrial > Soil > Riparian zone | place: USA: East River...
GTCAAATCCTCTGTGGACGGCGAACGCAAAGCGGCATCCTCGCACAACATTTCAAGAAGCTCGGCTAGCAATAACGTCAGATGGGGCAACTCGGGGTGACATTAACTCAGCAACCATCACAAAACTCCCTGCAATCCACACCGAACGCATCCCGGATATTATCGAATCGTGCCGCCGGTTCCCATTGAGAAGCCTACTGCGAGGCGGCTTGCAAGTTCCTCGGAATTACTTCCTTGATCGACCTATGAGTCATTCTTCCTATGGAATATCCACAAACGAATAGCATAGGCGCCGTACATCAATTGAGTCAGCCAAACAATTACGTAAATTAGAACGAGGTTCCTATGCCCCAAACTGGTGTCAATGGACGGGTCGAAAGGAACTATTTGACGGATTTTATTGAATAATTCAACCATGTGGCGTGACCTTCCCCATCGAGCTCATGAAACATATTCAAAGCCTCTTCATCTTCACGCCGTTGTCGCTGAAGTTCAGCACTGTATCGAATGCAGACAATCAGAATCCCCCAAGAAACCCATGCCGCAGTGTTCCAAAGAGTGGGCTTCAAGATACTCGCTGCCACTCCCGATCCTTCGCCTCCGCCAAACACGGGTGCGGGATGTTGAGTTCTCCACCATCGCGTAGACATGTACACAATCGGAATATCGATGAAACCAAAAATTGCAAGGACCGCGCACAATGTGGCGCGCGATCCGTTGGATACAGTGCGACGAGTTATGAGATACGCAACATAGATCAGTGCCAACATTAGCGTGGTGGTCAGCCGAGCATCCCACGTCCACCAGATTCCCCATTGTTCTCTTGCCCACAGGGATCCAGTAACCATTCCTAAAGTACAATAGAGAACTCCCATTTCGGCAGTCGCTAAAGCAAATGCATCCGCCTTCATCGCCTGTGTAGCGCTTTTTTGACGTAGTAAAAGATACATGATTGAAGCACAGAGGTTGAGCGGCAGGAATACGCCTGCTCCTATCCAATTAGGAAAATGATAGTAAAACGCGCGAATCATATTTCCTTGCTGAGCATCTGGAGGAGAGCCACGAAGTGCGAGGAACAGACCATAAGCAAGGAGGCAGAAGGTTACAAGACCCCAAACCCCGAGAAGTGATTTTCTAAGACGGCTCATGCGTGTTTATCCCCAAGGACCGAATCGTAGCTCGGCGCAACAATCTGATACGTGTAAGTTTACCAATCATAAATGACATTCGGACCGGTACTCGAGGGTGGGTGGATCAGGGTAGAGCGTCGTTCGTATCCCTCCGGATGTGAGTGATGAGGTGTGGGCATATATACACTAATATCTGTTACTGAGCCCGGGAGGACAGTCGGAGTCGCACGATAGTTTGCGTAATGTCTCTATCTTTTGATGCTTTTTTGTGCCGAGTCGACCGACGCCTTTGCGCGCGCTCTATCTATCTGAGCGAATAGAGAACCCCAATGGCGCGCGGCGGGATAGCGGCTATCAGAGCTAATGTGCGAAGGAGTTTCAAATGTAGCTGCCACCGAAATCCCAAAGTTATCATCTACCGCTTCTACAGCGTGCCACCAGAATACTGGGATATACAAGACGTCTCCGGGACCATCCGGCGGTTAGGGGCGCAGATCGAACATCTGCGTCCACCCATAGCTACATACCTGACGAATCCTCTCTGGCGTGAGGTCTCTCCCTGCGGCGATACGCGCGGCTTCACGGATCGTGTCGCCGACTTGCTGAAAGTAGACCTTCGCCGCGTCTTCAATCTCGCGGGAAGCTTTGATGTGAAGCGCCGGCTTCACGCTCACTTCCCATGCCTCCCGGACTGCCGGTAGGTTTCCCCCAAAGGTTTCAATTGTGTCGTGAATGTAGAGGATGTCTTTGGCCTTATCAGCACGATCCCGCTTCGTGTGAATGAGGATTTTCTGAGCCAGAAACGCTGCTGCATTCGGAATGCGAATTCGCCGCGCGCCATCTGTTGGATATCCGTTGGCGGGGGCAATATCCACCTCCCAGGGAGCACGTAGCAACAGTTCCAAATGCCGAAGCTTCTGTACAGACACTCCCGCAACTTGCATGGTTGTATCGCGTTTGTCCCCGCGTTTAATGTAGCCGCCGATAAGCGGTGTCAGAAACTCCGCGTAGAATCCGCTGTCCTCGGTCGCAACGTAGTAGTGCGCCACCGGCGGTCGGGTGTCTCCCGACAGCTCTTCGCGAAAGTTATTTTCGATAAGCCGTTGACGGATGTCCTTGTCGGTCGCAGGAAGTTCGGCCGGAACAGCCACATCCGTATCCAAGGTTCCCAGCGGCTCGTAATCGAGCGACTGGGCCAGCGGGTGTAGCCGGTATAGCCGGTGCGCCCAACCACCGATGATGGCGACCTTATCGAGCCAAGGATGCAAGGTCTCGATCAAGCGGGCGAAGTGCGCAACATCGGGAGTATCTGGCATTATCGATTCCCTTCCAGGAAAGGTGCGAAGACGCGATGGCGGATTTCCTCGGCCTGAGCCGCACCGCGTGCCGGATGCGAACTGACATCCAGCCAGACCTGCACGATATCGGCGATGGGCACACCCTCGCGCTCGACCGCGCCACGAAAGACCGACTCCCGCGAGGCCGGGATGCGCACGAAGAGGTCGGGTGCGTGTTCCGCTCCCTCCGGAGAAAGCCCCAGGCGGCTCAGGACTCCTTTGTCCAGATTCTCAAGATAAAAGTAGGGCGGAACGCCATGCACGAAGCCGAACCCCAGAAACTCGGCAGCCGCAAAGAGTCCGAGACAGGCACGAGGGGGAACCTTCTGCTTGACTTCGGGGTGGACAGCGTAGGAGTGAAGGGCGGCAGGCAGTTGCCTGTCGCTCTTGACGGAGATAATCCAACGCAGGGGCAGTTCCGGAGCGGGGCGAAGGTGGGCGGCCTGCCAGCGGTGCATCAGTTCCTCCCGGCGAACCAGTCGCAGGATCTCGCTGTCACTGTCGAGAAATCCTTCCTGCCGCAACTGGCGGACGAACCGAAAGGCGCTCATCACCGAGACATCGGCCGCGGCGGCCAGCTCGGAGGCGTTGCGATACTCCCCTCGCGGAGCTCGGAGAAGCTCTGGTGGAAGATGAGGAGCGAGCAGCACCTTGAGCATCCATTGGTTAAGATCGGAGAAGAGGTACGCCGATTCGGGTGAGGGATGATGTTGTCTGCGTGCTGGGCTCGGTGCGGGAGCGTTCAGCTTCTCCAGTCCCGGGCCATGGAAGTAGAGGAAGCCCTCGCGATCGATGATGCCGGCTGCTACGTCCGGAGCAAATTCCTCCAAAAAGTTCTGCAATCCCTTTGCGGCGCCTGGAGAGATGACTGGCGCAGCAATGATGGCGAGCGGAGACGCTGGCTCAGGCGAGGCCTGGGCTACGGCCCTGGCTTGGAGAATGGCTTGCGAAAGCAGAGGCACCAGCCGATCGCGGCGACCTTCCGAGGAGACCTTGAGCTCAACGATGTACCGGAACCGGTCGCGGGAGATCAGGAGGTCGGCTTCCCTATGCCCGAAGGAAGGGTCGACCTTCACCCGCCACCCATTGCGCCGGAACAGTTCAGCGAGCAGAGCGAGGTACTCGCTTTCGCTACGGGCGGAGAGGGACGGAATGGAGGGAGAGGAAGGCATGCTTGGCTATCCTGGCCATGGTAATTATCGTGGCCGTGGTAATTATCATGGCCACGATATAGTCTGATGTCAAGTTTCTTCGCAATAGAATGGCCGGAGTTCCCTTCCCAAGAGTACGTACAGTAGAGGCGGCGGCGAATCCGCCGCGCTAGAGGGTAGAAAGGACAGTTAGAGATGCGATGGGGCAAGTCAGCACAAAGCGGCAAACCCTGTGGCAAATTTGTCCCGCCGATGCGCTTTTCTGGCCGTTTACGCCGTTCTAGCTACCTTTAGAATCTGTAACTTACAGAAAATAGGTGGCAAGTTTACCGCTACACCCGCTTTGGTCTTCGTCGCCTGGCGATTTTCATAGCGGTTACGTGGTTTTGCATGAACGGCTTTCTCAGAAGGGATAATAGGAGCAGAGCGAACCGATCATGACCCGACACGAGGGGCTCCAACGCCTCCAGAAAATCAGCAGTAACGGCCTCCGGATCCTGCAGCACCTTGAGGTACTTCCAAGCACAGCGGCCAACGAAACAGAGCTCCGCCTACTCGCGGCAGCGTTAAAGACAGAGCTTCAGGAGGAGTACGAGCGGACCCTTCCGGAGAGCTCTCAGAAGGGTATGACACTCTTCGAACTCACCGTCTATTCCCCAACGATCGAGGAGGCCTGGAAACAGACCGGCATCAGCAGATTGAAGCTCGATGGGGCGATCAGTGACCGGTGGCGAGAGACCTTCGAAGCCGTCGTCTACAAGACGTCGAAGTACGTCTCATGAGGAATTTGACCGAGAGGACGCGTGGATGCATGATGCATCCGTTGGCACGACCCATCGAGCCGACACCAGATAGATCGGGGGTGATTGATCACAATCGAGAGGCGGGTGAATCGCCAAAATATTCATTAGAGGGCACGAACTGTGGTTGTCAAAATGGTTGACAATAAGGCGAAAAACCAGGGAAAATGGGACCAATTTCGGTGCTGCATTCGACGGAATTGGCGAGCTTTTTCAATAATTTATGCGACGAGGCGAGGTCTGCAAAACCTTTATGCGTCGGTTCGATCCCGACCCGCGCCTCCAAATTTCCTCAACAACTTAGCAACGATCCGAACTAAGGGCTGCCACCCTTGGTTTCCAATATGGTTTCCGATTGACGGCAAAGCCGTCATACTTCCACCGTATTGACGGAGACTATCTCGTTGCCGTCCACGCGCAGCGGTTCTTCGAGGGAGGCCTGGAATCGATCGCCCACCTGTTTCTGCGTGGAATCGATTGCATCGATGGTGCGCACGGAGAATTGCAGAGTTACTAGCTGTTCGCCGATAAGTTCGGCCGACCAGCCAAGGGCAACGACAAGGGCAAGGTCGAAGGGCTGGTAGGCTACCCAGGTTCGTCAGTCGCTTGCATAGCCTCGTGGTAGATGTTTTCGCCAGAGCCAGGTATGGATGAGTAAGGATTGAAGGTGTGGGAGTCACTCCTCCAAAGCGTGTAGGGATTGTCTGAATCTACCTCTGCTTTGGCTAGCAGGTGTGAGGAAGCGGTTAAATCGGCGAGTGCCTGCCTTCGTCGGGCGTGCCAAATCGATATCTCTTGCCTGAGAACCTGTGCCCCGTAGACCAAGGTAAACTAGCCGACAAAAAGGGCCAGAATGACGTAGTCGCCCTTCCCTTTCAGGGTCGAGCTATCGGGGACGGTCAGCAGATCTTTGGCCTGTTCGCGGGTCAGCCAGTTTCCTAGCCGAGGCTGTTCTTGGAGGTATTACGGGTAAGAAACCATAGTGTTTCCCACATATGAGTGGCAGAGTTAGTACCCCGCACAGAAGCCCTCCAGATGCCTCGCCATCTGTGGGGGATCTTTCTTTCGTACGGTCATTGGCGCCATTCCATCTGAATGGTGATTCCCTTCTGCCGGATGTACGGGATATCTGTCAGACTCACGGCTTCCTCCTGGCCGATCATCCCGGCGCGGCGAGCCTTGCCCACCATCTTCCGGACCGCCGAGAGTCGGACATCAATCGTAGAGGGGATAAAGATTCCATGATCAACCGCCACTCCATCAAAAACTCCCCTGGAGAGAGGTCGGCTGACACAGAATCGGAAAAGGTCATCCAAAGCTTTGGCGTATTTGCGCCGTCTGTGGGGCGAAGGGATCACGTCCGGCTTTAACGAATCATTCAGTTCGGAGTAGGTTCGCAACTCGACCTTGGTGTGAGCGACGGCTCAACGATGGCCACATCGTCCCGGGAGTTCCGCTCATCAATCCAAGATGGAAAGGCGCCTTCGCCGCCATCCCGACCCCTATCTCAGCGCCGCAGCCTTCCGCGCTCCCGGCTCGATCGACAACCCAGTCTTCGGCAAGGCTCCGAGAACCCTCGCCGGTGCCAGAAGTTCGCCGTTTGCCCAGGCGGGGCTGGCAAAGTATGAGAAGCCCCGGTCACTGGAACGATCCTGACATGCTTGAAGTAGGCAATAGAGGTATGAATGGAATACAGAGCAGTAGACCGTTATTTCCTAGACCTCTTGACCAACTTCGGTTAGCTTAATCAAGTTCCTACTGGAGCTTTTAGTGACTGTACGGCTTACTCGTTTTCTCCTTTCTGCCTTTGTTTTTTTTGATTTGTCTCCCTTCGATCGTTGCGTTGGCAGCACCGCACTCGAATATCTCTGTGCCGCTGGCGTTCAGGAGAATGAGGGGCAAGCTCCTCAGCAATACCTCTTCCTATCTCGTCACAACGGTGTTGAAGCGATGTTTCTTCCCAACGGAGTTGATCCCTCGCTTCCTGAGACGACAGGTAGCTATCAGCGCTTGCAGTTGAGACTCGTCGGATCGAGCGACAGTGCTCGAATCACGTCGTTAGACCGAACTGAGGGACAAAGTAATTATTTACTGGGTACAGATCCTTCCCGTTGGGTCCGAAGGGTTCCGAATTACTCGCGGATCAAGTATGAGGCTATTTATCCCGGCATCGATCTCGTCTTTTACGGCAACGCGAACAAACTTGAGCACGATTTTCAGATTGCGGCGGGAGCAAATATTTCGCGCATTGCCCTCCAATTCGAAGGAGCTAAGGAGCCCACCTCTCTCACGCCGGCGATCTGCAAATTCATCTTGAAAAAGGCATTCTTGTCCTGGATAAGCCCGTAGCCTATCAGATGACTGCGACTGGTCGAAGGCCGGTTCATGCTGGGTATGTGATCGCCCGTGACGGCGCAATAAAATTCAGAATCGGGAGATATGATCACACACTGCCGTTGGTCATTGATCCTGCCTTGAGCTACGCCACCTACCTCGATAAATCATCACTAAACGTTGCTGCGATCGCAGTCGATGGTGCGGGATCAACGTACGTTACTGGAACCACTTTTTCTTCTTCCTATCCGATCACTCCAGGCGCTTTTCAGAGCACATGTACGACCTGCCCTTCGAATGGACCAACTGTATTTGTGACCAAGCTTAATCCGGCCGGCACGGCTCAGGTTTACTCTACCTATCTCGGCGGAAGCGCATATAACCAACCCTTCGGGATGGCGGTTGATGCCAATGGTAATGCGGTCGTTGTCGGTTATACCCAATCAACTGATTTCCCAGTTAAGAATCCGATTAGTTCAGGAACGGTGAGCAATGGTACTCAGTTTGGCTTCATGTCCTCTCTGAGTCCAGACGGAAGTACCCTTAACTACTCGAGCTTGTTGGGTGGTGGTAGTCAGCCATTTCAATCTTCCACGACCATTGCGAATGCCGTAGCAATCGACGCGAGCGGAAATGCGTATGTCACCGGAACCACAGACTCACCGGTATTTCCAACCACGCCGGGTGCCTTGAATTTCGGTACTCCTCAGTATCCGGCGTCTATCGCTTTTGTTTCGAAGTTTGTTCCGATAGGTACGCTCGCCTACAGTACGCTGATTGGCAATGTGGAGCCGCAAAATGGCGGTGGAGGCTTGATCGGAGTAGAGGCAATAGCAGTTGACCCGCAGGGAAGCGCCTATATTACAGGAGGTGCGGGAATGCTGTGGCCTACGACTGCAAACGCATATGCGACCCAGATACCCGGCTCCTCACCCTTTAGAGGGGTCTTTGTCACGAAAACTTTCTCCGGATGCGTCGAGTCTTAACTATTCAACTTTCCTGGGCGCAGGCGGTGGGACTGGGATCGTGCTCGATTCAAATCTGAACGCTATCATCACGGGTGGTGCAGACAATCCTACCTTCCCGGTGACGTCGAATGCCTATTTACCAACGATGAAAGATTGCTGCGCCTTCCTTAGCAAGGTAAGTCCTGATGGTTCGCAGTTGCTCTATTCAACATTCCTTGGATCGAGTTCTGGCGCTGGATCTTTAAGTGCTATGGGAATCGGGCTGGATCCCGGCGGAAATATCTGGCTGTCAGGTTCAACTACAGATTTCCAGCTTCCAATGTTGAATCCGCTTCAATCTGTGCCTCCTGCCTCAGGGCACACTGGATTCGTCTCCGAGTTCGATTCCACGGGCACGACGCTCAAGTTCTCGACGTTCTTCGGCGGAAGTTCTCCTGGTGTCGATGGAATCGCGCTCGATTCTATGGGAAAGGCGCATATTGCAGGTACCACCGTCACCGGCACATATACAACTCCCAGCGCGTTTCTGGGCACGGTGACCGCTCCTCCTCAGTTTGTTCAATACACTTACGGGTACGCCGCCGAGATCGACCCGGTAAACGACTCGCCTGCAGTCTGTTTCGGTTACCCTAGCCCGTTTGGTGTGAACTTCAGCTATACATCCTTACAGAAGACGGTCAAAAGAACTCTCACAATCAGCAACTGCGGAAACTCCGCTCTTTCGATCCAATCGATTCAGGTCTCAAATCCGGCATTCAATGTGCCGAGCGATTCGAACAATTGCAGTTCGACAATAGCTCCCAACGCATCCTGTACCTTCGCAATATCCTTCACTCCAACCAGCGCTGCAAATTACTCGGCTACACTGACAATCACATCGAACGCTTCCATCCCGACTACCTCATTGCCGGTCTCAGGGATTGGAGCCGTTCCTGTGGCAACAATAACCACGAACGCCATCTCATTTTCCCCGCTACTCGTCGGCCAGACCACTGGCCTATCCCCTGTATTCATTCGAAATACTGGTAATGACATCCTTACGGTGACTTGACCCACACTGCAATCAGCGGTGACTTTGCTTATTCCAGCTCCGGCTGCTCTTCTCCAGTGCAGCCCGGGGGAGGTTGCGTCCTTACTGTTACGTTTAGCCCGACGCAAGCAAGCACCAGAACTGGAACTCTAACCATGGTCACGAACGACCCAGCTAACCCTACGAAGGTCGTGAGTCTCAGCGGTACAGGTTACGCATCATATCCAGTTCCGACGATCACTTCGTTCGATAAGCCCACAATTCCAACCGGAAGTTCGACGGTTACTATTCAGCTGTATGGAACCAACTTCTTTCCTGGATCAGTAGTGCGAATCAATGGGAAGGACCAGCAAACAACATACGTTAGTGGTACGACGATCAGGGCCACTGTTGATCCGACGCTGCGGACAAATCTCGGTGAACTATCGGTTACGGTATTCAATCCTTCGCCGGATGGTGGTGAGAGTACGGTCTCTATGCTAACGCTTTACCAGACGCTGCTAATCAATCCTTCATTCGTTCTTTCAGTACCTGCGACGAATCTTCTTTATGCAGCGATTCCCGCGTCTTCGGCCACCAATCCCAACACGGTCATTCCAGTTGATCCGACTACTGGCACTCAGGGTACGCCAATTCCGGTAGGCAAAGACCCACGACTACTCGCTGCGTCCAGTGACGGCAAGTATCTTTATGTTGCTCTGTACGGAGATCAAACAGTCCAGCGCATCAATTTGCAGACATCAGCGGTGGAGCGCGCTTTTTCATTTTCGCCTAACCCCTTCTGCACTAGTTGTTTGATTCTAGGCGTTACCGATCTGCAAGCAGTTCCAGGGTTTCCCCAAGAGGTGGTTCTTGCCCAGGGATCGATGATCTCGCTTTACAACGATATCGGGCTGGTGAACTACGTACCTACCCAATATACCCAGAAGATCAATCCGCCAATCACCAGTTTTGCTTTCGCTAGCAATTCATCTACAATTTACACTTTGCCCTTTACGTACGCAAAGAACTTCTTCTCTATCGTCACCTTAAGCGCTGGAGGCCTGCAGTACACACCGATCACGGGGACAAACAACGGGGGCAACAACACAACCGCAACGGCTTGGTATCCGCCGGAAACCTGCTATACACAAATTCAGGCCAGGTATGGGATCCAGTTACACAAACCGAAGTCGGAACATTTCCGGTTACAACCTACAACTCCACCAGCTATCCGAATATGCGCAACGTGGCGGTGGATTCTTCCCTTGGTGCGATTTATGTCACGAAATCTCAACTTTATGAAAACAGTTCCTCCACCGTTGTACTCTCTGCTTATGGAGCGCAGTCGCTGACACTTACCGGCACACTCGCGTTTCCGCTCATCGGGTATCCCAATGTAACAAATCTTGTCCGGTGGGGTGGATTCGCATTCATTGCTGCGGGGCCCGGACTTACAGATAAGGAACTCTACACCATCGTCGCTGCGGTTCCTCAGTTGGCTTCTTCAGCTTCATCTGTGGATTTTGGCAGCATTGCTCAAGGAGCGTCGAGCTCTGTTCAGGCAATTACTCTGACCAATACGGGAACCGCTGCCTTAAGTATCTCCAGTATTGTTGCAAACGGCGACTTCTCACAAACGAATACTTGCGGAGGGACGCTGCTTGTAAACGCCGCATGCCAGGTCTCGATCGTCTTCACTCCTACTGCCATAGGACAACGCACCGGCACGCTCACAGTGAGTGACAATGCAACCGGCAGCCCGCAAACGGTCACCTTGAGTGGTACCGGGGTGGTGCAGGCGTTGACTCTTGGCGTCGGCACGGGAGGTTCGACAACTACGACGGTAGCCAGTGGACAGGCCGCGACTTATAATCTTTCTCTTTCGGGCAGTCCTGGATTCAGTGGTACGGTCGCGGTCACATGTTCCGGCGCTCCACAAAATGCGACCTGTTCCATTGTTCCATTCACTGTGACCCTGCCCGCAGGAGGTTCGGCTAACTCCGCTGTGACAGTCTCTACCTCAGTCCAGACGGCCTATCTTAACCAGAGATCGCACACCTTCGTGGCCGGTCTCGGTCTGTTTTCACTCTTCAGCTTGCCAATATTCCTGCTTATTCGCAAGCGGACCCCCACTCAAATCCGGATACTGTGTGCAGCGAGTGCACTATTGATTACTCTCCTGCCTGTAGTGGTGGTTCCAAAGGAAGTTCGCAACCTGTAAGTCCTGCAGTGACGCCCTCTGGTACTTACGCTCTAACGGTCACGGCTGCAGCGGGGAACACGACAGTCTCTCAAAAGTTGACCCTAGTGATTCAGTGAGAGCAATGTCGCATTTTCGACTCATGCGGGCCGAACTCAGGCCCGCGTGAATTTCCTCGATGGTAATAATCAGCTTCAGGAATTAGATGTTCTGAAGGCCGCTGTTGTATTTGTGAAATGCGCTGGTTATGTTCGTGCCGCATACTTGATTGCGTGCGCCAGCGTGGGTCCAATAGACATTGTCTCGGGTTGTTTTCTGCTCTCTAACGCCTTTGGTGGATATAGCTAAGTTATTAATATTGCGTCGTCTTTACGATTGGGGTGGGTAAGGTGCTAGTTCGAATCTAGTCGTTCCCCGACCATTTTCAGACAACTCCCACTGGACCGAGCTTGTCTCATGGTTGTCACCGGATATCGTTGTCTGTGTGGCCGGTGAGATGCCTCTACAGGCATCACCCGCAGTTCCCTATTGCCACCTTCGTGGAAGCAGAAGACAAATTTTGCAAGAGATTTGCAAGCGAGGCGTCAAAGAACTTAGCGTCATACTCCCGAGCGTGGCCACTGTCGAACGACATGATGAATCGGTGACACCGTTCGAAGGGCAGCTAGGGTGGAAACCCGGAAAAGCTGATGAAAGTCTCATACCCGCCAATCGCGTCTTCATAAAGCACGGCGATCTCCCGCCTCCGGCGGCTATCGAATACCTTCGAGGTCTCCGAATGGATCGTATATTGGTTTGCGGCACTCAGGCGGACACCTGCGTTCTTGCTGCAGGCATCGATGCTGGATTACATCCGACACTTCTGAAATGGCTCACAGTGGGGTCGTCATTGGATCGCTCCGGCGATCTTGGGGCGCGCTTGTGGGAGCACCACTTTGGAAGCGTTTTGGCGCATTCCGATCAGGTCGGTCTTCCAGAATCACAACGTGAGCTAACGTAGTTCGTTTCAGCGCGGAAGCGTCGCGCGATTCAGATTTCAACGACAACTAAGGCTTGAGCCCACCAATATTCGGATTGAGGGAAACCTCATTCCACCGCTCTTCAACCCATTGCAAAGCTTCCGCGGAATCGCTTGCCACCCGTACCAGCCTCAGGTTGGCCGTCTTCACGAATTCCTCTCTCACTGCGTTAATTGTGCCCAAGTCACGATCTCGAAGAATTCATCAAGTGTTCCGTAGCCGCCCGGCAGCGCGATGAAAGCAAGGATTCCATCATTTTATGAGTTGGAGTGGGTTGGCTCCGGCGAGCCGGTTGCGGAGATTGCGAAGGCCACTGCCGCACCCGCAAAGTTTTTGGCGTGTCCGTCACTGACGCGTGATGTAGGAGGCGTAAAGGCGTGAATACCTGCTTGACGCACTCTAGGACCATGCATATGATCCACCTACCGAGCATTATCAAATGGTTTTATAAACATTAATAGCGCAAGCGCTCCTAATGTACTTTTCAGGGAGTGAATAAGTCACTCCCTGATGATCTGCCCCGCATCGCCTGCTCTACCTTCCGTGTGGTCTCCCAGTCTTCGAGCCCCGTTCGCGCACTAACTGCAGGATCTCACGCAGCGGCGTATCGCCTTCGCCATTCGGCACACTGGAGCCGTTGTTTTCTTGCGGTCGTGAATGTGTAGGTTCACGATGCTCCGTGCTGCTCTTCGACAAAGCGAACAGGGTCATAGCCTGCCGCGAAGTAATGCGCAATATCAAGATTAATCTTGTACCACTTAGACATGGATAGCAACTTTGCATAAGCATCGGGGCTCACCACGCGATCGGGCTCGGACCTGGTCGTGTTGTGAAAGGCCACCACCATGCGATGCCGCTCGGCAAAGGGTACCAACTTCTCAGCGACGGAGAGGGTGCTGGACGATGTAATGATCTTTGCGCCGAGCGCCTTAGCTTGCTCAACGAGTTCTGCGTCCATCATCGAGGCGTCGAAGCTGTAGTTGAACGCGAAGATCTCCAAGCCCGCCGCGGCTAATCTGCTGCGCACAGTTCGAAGCTAGTCAGGCGGCTGATTCACGCGCCATGCGGCAGCTTGTCCCGAAGCTGCTGCTGCACCTCGGCTGAAGGCACAGCGACTGCTGCGGCGGCGGGATGAGCGGCCTCCCGCCACCTTTTGTAGAAGCCCTCCGGCATGGGAAAGGGGCTGAGTTGTGGCGCATAGAGTTCGATGGAGTTCAATCCGAGGTGGTGTCCGCGAGTATCTCGTCCACAGCGGGCATACCTCCTTCCGTAATTTCGTGAAAGCTGAAGGTGTGCACGCCAAACGGAACGCTGCGCGCCTCCAGCATCGTCGCAAAGAGATTGTCTGAAGCAGAGGCAAGGCCGGAGACGACTGCCGCTGCTGCGAACTCACGTGGAGTGATGCTCATGCTTCAACTCCCGCACGTCAAAGATATGTTCCGCAACGCGCTCACTGAAGACGGTGACCTACTCCGAAGTGCGTCGAGTTGCTGTCAGTTACAGGGGCACACCGGGCACCGGCTCGCCCTCCGGCGAGGTCGCATCATTCACCTCCTGCTTCTCGAACGAGAACGAAAAGGCGGTCAGCACGAGCACGGAGATGACGCCGGCGACAAGCCATACAGACCGCCAATCATGGGTAAGGACACCTTCCGTGGAGCGGAGCGCAAAGTGATCGACCAGAACGCCGGAGAGCCACGAACCGACGAGCATGCCCGCACCTAAGGTTATGAAGGCGATGAGGCCCTGCGCAGCGGAGCGTAGTGCAGGTGGCGCTTTACGATCGATATAAATCTGCCCCGTCACGAAGAAGAAGTCATAGCAGACGCCGTGCAGCAAGATGCCAACCCAGAACATCCACATTCCTGAGCCCGCATTGCCGTAGGCGAAGAGCACATAACGCAAGACCCATGCGAGGATACCGGCCGCAAGCATGTACTTGACGCCGAGACGGCGGAAGAAGACAGGAATAAGCAGCATGCAGAAGAGTTCCGACATCTGGCCCGCTGTCATCTTGCCGGCTGCGTTCTGCACACCTGCCTGATTCAGGAAAATATTCGTAAAGGTGAAGTAGAAGGTAAGCGGAATGCAGATGAGGAACGACGCCAGGGCAAAGATCGCCATGGACCTTTCTTTCAACAGAAGCAGTGCCTCACGTGGAAAGAGACTGCCAAGGGAGAGCTTGCCTTCGCAGGCCAGCGGTGGCGTATGTGGCAGCGTAAGGCAGTAAATGGCCATCACGAACGACATGCCTGCGCCTAGCAGCAAGGGGGTCGCAGTGGCCTCCAGCTTCAGCATGCCAACTACTAAGCCGATCACGATCCAGCCGGCGGTGCCTAACACCCGGATGGGACCGAACTCGCTTCTGGGATCACGAATGTGCCGGAATGAGAGCGAGTTGGTAAGCGCCAATGTAGGCATGTAACAACAGCAGTGCAGTAGCATGAGCACGTAAATAGCAACGAAACTCTGCTGTCGCGCGGCCATGAAGAGCAAGAACCCGCCGGCAAAGTGTAAAGTTGCCAGCACCTTCTCCGTCGCAAAGAGCTTGTCTGCGATGAGCCCCACGAAGAAGGGAGCCGCAATGGCGCCTACAGCCGTCGTGCCTGAGATAAGGCCAACCTGCTGTCCGGTGAAGTGCCTCGTCACCGATAGCCATGTGCCGATGGTGACATACCATGTACCCCAGACGACGTACTCCAGGAACAACATTAGTCCGAGACGCGCTTTGAGATGCAGGTTCATGACAATTCACCCTCCATGCATGCGCGTAGTTCGCGAAGTTGGTGGGAAACTCTCCAGCCTTGCGCTGTCGAATGCATCAGTTCTTGCCTCTTGCTTCAGGCAGGGCGAATGCGACATAGGCGCCGTGAATGGGATCCTGCGAAGCCGGGTGTCCAGCAACGGCATGCGTGTGTGTGGTAGAGCGCGCGGCAGCGCAAAAGACGACATATTCACGCGCGCCGATCTCGTAAATGGCGGGCATGCCGTCGAGCGCGGCACCAAGCTCCACCTCCCACAGCACCTTACCCGTGCTCGAATCGAGAGCACGTACCTTCCGGTCGCGCGAACCCGTAAAGATGAGCCCGCCCGCCGTGACAACCGGATTCACCTTCGGAAAGTGGGAACCGGTCTTGGTATAACCCAGCGCCGCCAGTTCGGGCACTTCTCCCAGAGGAATCTGCCACCGAATGGTGCCTGTGTTCAAGTCATAGGCCGTCATGGTTGTCCACGGCGGCGCAATCACTGGTAGACCGCTGTTCGCAAACATAAAGCCGAAGCCACTGCGATAGTGTGCGCTTGCCGGGTCGCCGGTCACGACCTTTGTCGCAGGCGTGCCGGAAGCCGGTACATCTGGCGCCAGATCCGGATGTGTAAGGTACGCGACGAGCGTATCAACCTCAGGATTCGAGAGTCGCGCGAAAGACGGCATGGGTCCCTTGCCGTAGTGCACCGTATCTTCGATCTGCTTCTCCTTCAAGCGCGAGCGGACGTCCACCAGCGAAGGAATTGCAGGCGGCTTCCCTTCCCCGTTGCTCCCGTGGCACAAGCTGCAGTTAGCCTCAAACAACGCACGGCCACGCACCTCCGGCGAGCCGGTCTTCAGCGGCTCCGCTGCCAGTGTGAGCTTCAGCATCGACGGCAGATCCTTTGAGACTACATAGAGGTATCCCTTCGTGGGATCGATGGCCGCTCCTCCGAAGTTTGCTCCGCCATTGTTGCCCGGCATCTCGACCGTGTCCTCAAGCCCCGGCGGCGTAAAGAGGCCATGGTTGTGCGCGGCTCGTAACTGACGCCGCAGTTGCTCACGCTCTGCCGGCTCAAGAAACGGGCTGAGATCCTTCTCGGTGAACACCTGGCGAGCAAACGCTGGCGGTTTCGATGGAAAGGGCTGAGTGGGAGAGGTCTCTTCGCCCGGCATGTCGGACTTGGGCACCGGCCGCTCCTCCACGGGCCACAGGGGCTTGCCGGTTTCGCGCTCGAAGACCCACACGAAGCCGACCTTGCTGGCCTGCGCCACCACGTCGACCATCTTTCCGCCGTGCCGCACCGTCAGCAGCATCGGCGTGGTGGCATTGTCGTAATCCCAGATATCGTGATGAACGGTCTGGTAATACCAGATGAGCTTGCCAGTCCGCGCGTCCAGTGCAAGGAGGCAGTCGCCGAAGAGATTCGCGCCTGTGCGATTCGCTCCGTAGAAGTTGTACTTGGGACTGGCGGTAGGAACGAAGACCATCCCGCGCTTCTCATCTAGCGCCATGCCGCTCCATGCGTTCGCTCCGCCCACGGACTTCCATGCATCTTTCGGCCAGGTCTCGTAGCCCACCTCGCCAGGATGAGGAATGGTATGGAAAATCCATTCCAGGTGACCGGTGAGGACGTTGTACGCGCGAATATCACCGGGACCGGACTCGTACTCCTCGTTAGTCGCAGAACCGAGGATGAGCAGATTGTGAAAGATGCGCCCGGGATTGTAGGACTGAACCAGAGCAAGACGTTTCGGGTCACGCCCGAGGCCCTCGCGCAGGTCTATGCGACCCGCATTGCCGAAAGCTACGATAGGCTTACCTGTGCTCGCGTCCAACTCCTGCAGAGCGTTGTCTACTGCCAGAATCAGGCGCCGATCTTTCTTATCCGCGCTCTCCCAGTAATTGAGGCCGCGATTCGTGATCAGAGAAGTCTTCGCGTCGAACTTGTGCGACCATAGCTCTCGGCCACTGGCTGCATCCAGCGCCACCACCGAATTGTTATGGGCCAGCACATACATGCAGCTGCCGATGACGATTGGATTGAAAGCGTAACCACGCTCGTCTCCCATCTCGTAGACCCAGGCCTGCTGGAGCTTGCGGACATTCGTTCGATTGATCTGCCGCAGCGCAGAATACTGTGCACCATCAGGCGAACCGCCGTAGTCGCTCCAAGTACTGTGCTGTGCTTGCACAAAACCACACGAGGCCCAACATGCCAGCACACCGCAACAGGCAGACAACAGAGATCGATACGCCTTTATTGGAGTTTGCGCTTTTGCCATGCTCGCCCTTCCGACTCGAAACCGTGCTGACTTCTGCTCTTCCCCTCAAAGCTGACAAACACCGGAACCAGCGCGGAACTTCTGCTGCACACCTTTCCACCGGTCCGATGCTGAAAGGCGAAAAATCTTCAGCGAGCCGAGAGGTCCCGGATCCAGATATCTTTGAACTGCATGTTGCCCGCGCCACCCGCGTGGAGTTGCAGAGCAATCTTGCCCTCCGCAGCGCCCGGCTTCGGGTCAGTGAAGTCGACCATCTGCACGCCATTTAGCCGCGAGCGGTACCGGTTACCGACCACCTCCACGAGGTAGTCGTTCCACTCGCCCTTGCGCACCACACCCTCATTTTCGGGTGAAGGCCACACCACCCATCCGCGGCCATCCTCTGCATACACGCCAGCCGTGTGGTGCATCATGGTGCAATCGATCTCGAACTGCATGCCCTGCGCCGCATCAACGGAGTTTGGCTTGAACCCCGTATGGAAGAAAACGCCGCTGTTCCCATCGCCTACGCACTTGAAACGGAGCGACAGCTGGAAGTCCTTGTAGTCCTTCGCGGTCTCAAGATAGCCATAGGCTTTGGTCAGGCCGCGGCCATGCAGTAGGCCATCCCCATCAACAGTCCAGCTCTCCGCGCCGATTTTTGTCCAGCCGGTCAGGTCCGTGCCGTTGAAAAGCTGGATCCAATCATTCCCTGGCAACTTCGGCTTCTGCTGGCCCAGTAGTTCAGTGATGGATACCGCTACAAGGGCCGTTGCGAATAGGCAACTCATGAAGCGCTTGAAAGATCTCGTCTTTAAAGCAACAGAATGACTGAAGTTCAGAGGCTCGGCGTTCGACGTGTCCATTACGATGCACTCTCCTTGGTGACATTGCGAGATCCTCTTGACATCGTACATCGCTCAAACGGGTTGCAGTACAACTACTTGTCGGCCGTCCGTACACCCATTGGCACAGAGCGAAGCCGTGCGGCTCAGCCCGTTCCATAAACTGTATGGGACGTTAACCTTTAGCATGGCCACCTCAAGGTTATGCCATACATCGTGGATCAAAGGGTTGGAGAAACGAAGATTCGCGAGTCGAACGTTCTCTACCCCTATCAGACGACGTTGTCGTCGTCTTCACACTTAGAGAGCACCGAGTATCGACAGGACGAGGATTGGATATTCGCTACTCTTCAAGCTTTAGAAGCATATCCATTCTGGCAAATACGGTAATCGCTTCTAATTCACAGGAAATGAGCTCGTTAGGTTTCGGAAACTACAACGGCCTCGAAGTGACGCTCAGCCGGCGCTTCAGCAACGGTTTCAGCTTCCGGACAGCTTACACCTACTCCCGGGCCTCGATAATACGCCGCAGAAGCTCGAGAGCGACTCCAAAGCGCCGCCCGACGGCAGAAACTACGCCGCCTGGTACAGCCTCAGCGACTTCAACATCCCGCATCGCTTTCCCAGCCAACTACCTTTACGAGCTTCCTTTCGGCAAGGCAAGACCGTCGCCAACCACGGAATTCTAAGCTCCGTCCTCGGCGGCTTCCGCACCTCCGACGTCTAAACACGGCGGTCATCCAACATCAGCAACACACCTCTCTTTAACCAACCCAACAACAACTTCTCCAGCGGTGCGTCCAGCCAGATCACCACACTTTCAGGTGATCCCCGCATGATGCAACTCGCCCTTCGTCTTTCCTAATTAACAGTCCGCACCGACCGAGGCTTAATATTACGTCAATCCAGCTTTTTCCTGTCGTAATGTCACGCCCAATGAAACTCCTCAAGAAATATCTCACGCATCATCGCTGCATTCCCAGAACATGAGTACAAAGCTTCTCTAAACAAACGCGTCACCGTCATAAAGCGAAGGGCGCGCCTTGGATGTACACTATCCGATCAGAAGGTAAACTTCGCCCCCATCTGAAGCTGTCTTGCAGTACTTGCCGTGCTCGTGACACTGCCAAAGTTTGTGTCGCTGAAGTTGTGATCAGGAATGTCGAGTGTAGGATGGTTGAAGAAATTGAACGCCTCTCCGCGCAACTCCACCTGGTATCTTTCGCCAATTGGGAACTTCCGGAATAGCGACGTATCCAGATTCCAGAAGCCCGCTGATCGCAGCGAGTTTCGCCCTGCCGTTCCGAAGGTATAGACCGGCGGAGCGGCATAGGCCGCAGTATTGAAGTATTGGGCCGCTGTCCGTTGAATCTTGGTCGGATCACCAATTACGTTAGCCGTCATGTAGCCACTATTGCCATTACCGGTATTGGCACTGTCTCCGCTGATATTCGGTGTAAACGGCAGACCCGATCGACCCAGAAAAATATTGTTTATCTGCCAGTTGCCGAGCATATAATCAAGCACGCCATTGCCAGTCGTATGTCCTTTTCCTTTCCCCAGAGGCACCGCATACAACGTGCTGATGGACAGTACGTTCCTCAGGTCGTTGCCCGAAACCGATCGACTGCCAAACGCATCTGGATGATAAGGATCCTGCGGAACTCCACCCTCCACACCAAAAAAACCGTCGCCGCCTGTATTCATCGACTTCGCCCACGTGTACGCAACCGAGTAAGAGAAGCTGTTTGTAAAGCGCTTTTCGATCGAGAGTTGCAAAGCGTTATAGCTGCTCTTTCCCGCGCTGCGATCCCAGTACGTCGGCGCAATGTATGGATACGGCGAACGCAAGCGTGGATTTCCAGGCCCAGGTGTCGGAGCAGTATTGTAGAAACCACCGACATCCAGTCTGTGTCCAGAAGATCCCACGTAATTCAGGGTCACCGTCGTAGCCTCGCCCATCTGACGGGCAATACCCAAGTTGTATTGTTCGGAGTAGGCATTCTTGATGTGTGGATCGAAGAAGAATCCTACCTGCTCGAAAGGAGTCGGCGCGGGGAAGTTCCCACTGATCCCGGCGCTGAATGGATCCTGGCCCGTAACCGAAGGGGTAAGTGATCCAGTATTTGGATTGTTCGGGTTGGCAATCTGCTGACCGGTATCAGGCCACGAACCTTCGATGTTTTGAGCTGTCTGCGTCGCCGCAGCCCACTGATCGTACACGATGCCAAATCCGGAACGGATCACTGTTTTTTCATCAAGACGGAATGCAAAGCCGAATCGAGGTCCAAAATTTGTATACGTGTTATGGGGAATTTTTCCTCGCGGATCAACCACTACGTGCTCCGGCAGCGTTCCATCACCCGGAATGCACGGCGCATGTCCTCGTACGGAGCAGGCTGGCGGCAGCTTCTGCAGCACATAGGTGCCGTTAGTAAAATCCACATCGCCCGTCTCGATACCGCCTTGTTTGCCCACCGAATCTTCACTTCCATAGGCTGGAATGAATGTGATGTCATATCGCAGACCGTAGTTCAATGTCAGTCTCGACGTCTTCTTCCAACTATCTTGCACAAACGAACTTAGGACGCCACCCGGTCTCTCTGTTTCAAGTACATTGCGTCGTTCTGCATGACCGGGTGCATTCAGCAAAAACGAAGCCAACCCCAATCCCGTTGAATTGTCTTGCGGATTCGCCGTTTGCGATTGCTGGAAACTCAGGCTCGACGACGCAATTGGACTCTCAAATGAGAGGGTCGTATATCCGCCACCGAAGTGGAATTCATGGTTGCCTAGAATCTTCGTCAGGGTAGCTCCCATCTCATGGCTGTCTGTTGCTTTCGGCGTATTCTGGATCGTCTCACCACCACCAGAAAATCCATCGATGCCGAGATTGGGAAGGAGGTTATCAGGGGTCGCCTGAAATCCTCCGGCAAAGGCAGTAGAAAATCCGACCTGAGTGAAGATAGTAGCCGTAGACCTCTGATAGCGTTGCGTGTTGTTATGCTGCCCAGTGGTACGCGCATACTGAGCCTGCAGGATGAAGCTTGGACTGAAGATATGTACGTAGCTGCCACCCCAGTTTCGCCCCGGTGTTGCAACCGTGCTCAGCAAGCCTGGAATCCCTCCAGATTGTGCCTGTGTGCTGTTGATAAAGCTATATCGAAACCAGGCAGAATCTTTAGCTCCGAACGTATGGTCCACTCGTACATTGAACTCGTTCTGCGTTTGGGTGATTGGCGTGGGATCGTTCGAATTGTTCGCGCCGTTATTGAATGACGCTCCTGCCGTTGGATATACAAAATGAGCGAAAGCTACCATCCTCTGGTCTATCATAGCTTTTGGGATTTGCCGTCCTGGAAAGATATCGCGAATGAATTGACCTGGCCTTGCTGGATCCGGGCGAGTAGTGAACGGGTTATAGATATCCTTACCTAATGCACTCAGATCTCCATTCAATTGCGCCTCGGTCGGCACCGTCAATGGACTGTTTGCCGTCTGGTTATATCTGAAGCCTTGGTAAGCACCAAAAAAGAATGTCTTGTCGCGGCCATGGTACAGCTTAGGAAGAATAACCGGGCCTCCTACCGATCCACCGAATTGGTTCTGAGAAAAGTCTGCCTTTGGCGTCGACACCGACTGAAAGGTGGGGCGGGCGTCGAAAACCGTATTTCGCGCAAACTCAAAAGCCGATCCGTGCAGGTCATTGGTTCCCGTTTTAGTCACCACATTTACCACGCCGCCGAGCACGCCCCCGTACTCTGCACTGTCGGTATGTGACACCACCTTGAACTCCTGAATGGCGTCAATGATCGGTGGCACGTCATACGTGCTCAGAATGCTTCCATAGTTGTTCAGTCCGTCTGTCAGGAAGAAGTTGCTTCGGTTTGTTTGCCCGTTCACCGCGGGAAACGACGTTGCAGAACCGATTGCAATCGCCGGTCCAGCGAATCCGCCGCCTTTGTTCTGTCCCGTACTTACCGCTGCTACACCTGGCGTCAGCTGCAGCAACTGCGTAAAGTTGCGGCCGTTCAATGGGAGATCGTTCACTTGGCGCACCGTGATCACCGTTCCCAAATTGGCTGTCGATGTCTCTAGAAGTGGTGCTGTTCCCTCAACATTCACAACCGAGTTCTCCGCGCCTACGATTAGCGAAAAGTCGAATGTTGCGGACTGCCCTACCGTCAACGTGAACCTGGAAACCTTCTGCGTGCTGAAACTTGGCGCAGATGCCTCAATCGTGTACTGGCCCGGAGTGATGCTCACAATCCCGTATGAGCCAGAACCATTGGAGGTTGTCCTCGTCTCCACTAACGTATCCACATTCCGCAGCGTCACCGACGCGTTGACGACAATCGCCCCGGTCGCGTCATGCACTGAGCCATTGATCGACGCCGAGGAGAGTTGTGCATCACTCACGCCCGACCAGATGGCGATCACGTTCAATAGCAGCACCGCTCCGAATATCCGCTTGCACATTCTATTTCGCATAAGCACACCAACTTTCATATGTCCTCCGATAGACTCCGCATCTCATCCCGGGTCCTCGCCGGCTTTTTCCCTAATGAGCGCCCATTTCCCAAAACCGGAGCTTCCAAAGCAACGCTAATCTTTGAATTCTATTTAAGCGCTCATTTAGGATCGCATCGAAATATACACATCAAGGCGACATCTGTCATCAAAATATTTCCATAATTTGCAAATAAACATATAGGTCATTTGCAAACGAACTCAACCTACCCGGTGAAATTAGGAATAAGTCGATAAAATTGTTATATGGAGACGAACACGTAACCCGGGCCCAATGGCTCATCGTTAGCCATCTCAACAGCACGTTGAAATATGGTTACCCACGTAATGTGTCTATGACTGAGAATCAAGTGCTTAAACTAATGTCGTTCTGATTTAGGCAACTCGGCTAATCTAATTGATAGGGGAATGGTTCACTGCGAGCTCAGCAACCCAGCGCCCCCCGTGGTTCTTGAGACGATCGTTCTACTTTGAGCGCATAATCTGCAAGGCCTTAGCAATGTCGGCGTCGCCCGGCAGCAGCTTATCCGCTTCCAACAACTCCTTCTCGCCATTCTTCAGATCACCTGATCGACAGTACACAAGCCCTAGGTTCTTGTGCAATTGCGGACGCGCGCTGCACTCACCGCATCGGACGAGCGCTGCACTCAACTGGGCAATCGCCGTCGCCCAGTCGCCAGCCGCTGCCGCATTTAGCGCATCATTGCCAATCGTCTGCGCCTCATCCGTCGCGCGCTGGAGTGTTTGCAACTTCATAAATCGAGACTGCAAGGCCTTTGACTCAGCTGGTTCTGTACGCGCCAATGCTCGGGACAACGCATATAAAGCATCCGCATATTCAGGTTGCAGCGCAACTGCCGAGCGCCATACTGCAACGGCGCCATCCATGTCGTCGGCTTCGCGCAACGCCTGCCCCAATGCATACTGTCGCTTAGCATTCTTCGGCTCCAACTCCATGGCTTTGCGTAAAGCGTGAAGAGCTTCGTCCTTCTCGCCCATTTTCCGCGCCATTGCCCCCAGCACTGACCACCACTCCGCCTCATCATCCTTCAGTTGGACAGCTTTCTCCAACTCAGCCTTTGCCTCATCGTTACGATTCATCTCCCCCAGCACACGACCGCGGTTGTGATGGGCAATACCACTCTCCGGCTCCAAGCGGATTGCCTCGGCAAACTCGTTTAGAGCACCATTCAGGTCCGCCGTATCCGCCAGCGCAATCCCGAGATTTACATGCATCTCCGCTTGCTGAGGCTTCGCATTCATCGCCGCACGAAACTCCTCGACGGCCTCGGCCTTCCTGTTCAGACGCATTCGCACCATTGCATCTTCTGTCAACGAATCCACATTCTTGGGGTCGGTCTCGATCGCCCTTCGAAGCACTCCCGCCGCCTCCGGCAACCTCCCCTCGCTCGCTAGCAACGAACCCAAATTCCTCATCGCCTGGGTATATCCAGCTTTTTCTGCAATAGCTTCACGAAACAACGCCTCTGCCATGACGTTCTCGCCCTGCGCACGCATTAGTACACCCAGATTGTTCTTCGCCTCAGCATACTGCGGGTCCAGTGCAATCGTTCTTCTCAATTCGGTTATGGCTTGAATCGGCTTCGCTTCTTTCATATTCAGCAGTCCCAGCTGGTTATGCACTGGAGCAAACGAACCATCCAGCCGCAGTGCACCCTCTAGCGCCACACGCTCTGCCTGCAACGCACCGGCACGATCCAGCGCTATCGCCAGCCCATAATAGTTTTTAGCATCTCGCGGAGCCATCGCAATGGCGCGTCGATATGCCGCAATCGCGGCACGCACCTCCCCCCGCTGCAAAAATCCGGCTGCGTCTTCTTGTTGTTGTTCCAATTTCTTCGCAGTCTGCAAACCAGATAACGATATATACCCACTACAAAAACAACCTGGCATCAGCAGTACCGACAACACAGCAACTAGGCGAGGACCTAAAAGATGCCTTTTGCACTCTCTGTTCCGCACGCACTCATGCCAACGGTTATACATTCCGAACTCTCTTTCAATTGCTCCCCACGGACAGCAGTACAGTTGCGCCGATCAGTCCCGCCATGCCCGCGCTCATCAAGATCATCGCTCTACGTGAAGCGTTCTTCCACTCCGCCGTCAGCAAGCCTGAAATCGTCGCCGCCATGATCATAAAGATCTGCAGCAAACCCCATCCAATTGACGTACCGAGTGGACCAAGGAGTACCGCAGCCATGCCATAAAGCGAGATCGCGCCTACCCATAGGACGCCCATCAGCGCCGCCCAAATACCATCAGAACCGCCCTCAACGAATGCTGCCCAACTCTTATTCGTCTGCAGCAGATATACGCTATACGCAACATTAGGAATCAGACCACCCAGTAGCGCCACCGGCCATACCGCATACGCTGCCGCTACAGGAGAGTTTCCCAACTGCACTGCGGTCAAGGCCAGCTCTTGTCCGAATGCAAAGGCGTAGTTAAGCATCGGCGCCATTACGCCGCACAATACCGCAAGCATAACCGCCGCAAGATAGCCTTGTTGCTGCAAATGTTCCGTCGTCTTACCGCTGCCGGCATGCTCGCGTACCTGCCCGCTCCACGCCGTCAGTATAATCCCCAGCACCATCACCACCACGCCGGCCAGTATCTCGATTAATGAAGCAGTGGAGACAAAGCTCCTCTGTCCTGCAAACAGCGGTACCAAAGTACCAAACACCGCACCCAGTCCCACAATAATGGCGTAGCCAACGCTCATTCCGAGACGCCGCACAGAGATACCGAAGAGAATCTGTGCCACGCCCCAGCCCGCACCAAACATTAGCGGAACATATATCACTGTGACTGAAACTATGCGATAAACATCCAGCAGCCGGTTCACCTGCGCAAATGCCAACGCCCATGGCAGAACCATCAGCGACACAATACTAAAAACCAGCCAGATGTTCTCCCACTTCCATCGTCGGACAAACTTCATTGGCAGCATGCAGTTACCAGACATCACACCGGCAATGACGGTCACGCCGATGCCCTCCAGCACCATGCCGCTCATACGCAACTCCGCTCTGCCAGCTCCTTCAGGGCGCTTGAGGCTCCCACATCTTGCGGCGTCCGATAAAATCCACCGTCTACCTCTGCCGGATGAACGAAGTGTTTCCGCAGATGCGGGATGTACTCCAGAAATTGCGCCTCGTGCCCCATCGCCACATGGTTGAACAGCACCAGATGCTGATGAACCTGTCCCATGTCACCCACATGCGGCACCACCGGCAGGTTGAACTTCTTCGCTAACAGGCTCACTGTCAAGAATTCGCTCACCCCCGCCAACCGCGTGCAATCCGCCTGCACATAATGCACCGCGCCCGACTCGATAAAGTTCTTGAATACCACTCGATTCGGAATGTGCTCACCGGTCGCAATCTTCACCGGCGTGATCTCGCGTGCCAGCGCGACATGCGCCATCACATCATCCGGATGCGTCGGCTCCTCAATCCACAGGGGACGGAGCTTCGCTAGCTCCGCACACATCGTGCGAGCCACAGGCAGAGTCCATTGCTGGTTCGCGTCATACATTACGATTCCAGCGTCGCCTACGCATTCGCGTAACATCGTCGCCCGCCGCAGGTCGCGCTGGCGATCTCGCGATCCTACCTTGAGCTTAAATGCGTTGAATCCCTTACCGATCGCCAGCTCTGTAAGCTCGCGTACCTTCGCATCATCGTAAGCCATCCATCCTATAGACGTGTCATACCCCGGATATCCGCTACGCAGCACACTCTCGCGCTCGCCACGCGTGCTCTTCTGTTCCCGCAGAATCGTCACAGCTTCTTTCTCATCCAGCACTTCATCCAGGTAGCTCAGGTCTAGCAGTCGCACTACGGCTTCCAGCTCCAGATCTAGTAGCAACTTCCACAGCGGCACTCCTCGGCTTCTTGCCCACAGGTCGAAACATGCATTCGTAACTGATGCCAGCGCCAGATGCACAACGCCTTTGTGTGGGCCCAGCCAGCGTAGCATCGGGTCTTCTGCCATCTGCTGCGCTACATTTCCAAACTCTGCCATCAGGTCTTCGATTGGCTTGCCCAGCAGCGGCCGCGAGAGCATCTCGATCGCCTCGCACACCAAACGGTTGCCCTCGCCCAGAGTAAGAGCAAATCCCGTTCCACAGAGTCGGCCCTCAAATGAACCCAGTTGCGTCACCGCCAGACAATACTCCGGATCCGTGTGAACTGCATCGCTTCCCGCACCGGGCGGCAATGGATACCTCGCATCGAACGTTGAAATGCGATCGATAGAACACACCGCCATTATCTCTCCTCCTGAAAAGGTCATCCATCGTTGCTGTCGCGTTTCCTGTTCCAGACTTCAACTGCACATGCAGATCGTATCGTCGACTACTTCCCTGTTTCGCTCTTAACCTTTCCCACGCTTACCCTGTAACGCTTTTTTCTCCCACGCGTCGTAGGCGGTCGCCGCAAATCTCGACATAACCTGCTGGATATACTGCTCCACCATTCGTCCCTCACCTTCGCGCACAAAGTCGTGAATGCGTTGATGGGCGTCAAGCTCTCGATCCCATGGCGAGGTGCCCTGCCCGCTCGCAACCACTCGGATACGCACAAATGCGAAGAACGGCAGCAGTATCCTTCGTGCATGTTCCAGCAGGTATTCGTTTCCCGAAAGTCTGCAAAGCTCCAAATGAAACGACAGATCGGCATCCAGCAACTCCGGTGCTCGATTCTTCTTTGCTGAACGTCGCATTGTATCCACTGCCACTTGCAGAGCCGTCGTATCAGCGTTGCGTTCTGCCGCTAGCCTCCCCGCCAGTCCTTCCAGCGCTCCGCGCAACTCATACAGCCGCAGCACGTCATCTTCACTGAGGCTCACTACGCGCGCGCTTCTCCCAGAAGCCTTGGCAACAAAACCCTCCTGTGCAAGGATATTGATCGCTTCACGGATCGAGCCCTGTGCGACGCCAAACTTTCTACCCCAGGTGCCCTCGACAATCCGAGCCCCAGGCTTAAGCGCACCGCTGACGATCTCTGCACGCAGTTGCTCCGCCAGCGTATGCTTCACCAGCTGCTCACTATGCGCAACCACCGTTTTCATTAGACGTTTTGTTCGCGTACTCTGTCCCATAAGTGCTTATACTAATGCTTTATTAGCGTATTTAGAGCTATATCACCCACTAATTGATTTTATAAGCGCTTGAATTTTCATTTTTCCAGGAGAAATATACTCAATGCGACGCTATGCCTCCACACTTCGTCTCAGAGTTGAAGTCGAGACTGCATATAGGGAATATCACCTGTCTGTCTGGCCAGATGTGCTTCGCACGATTACAGAGTGCAACATACGCAACTACTCGATCTTTCTCCGAGAGGGTATCCTCTTCAGTTATTTCGAATATATTGGCGAAAATTTCACCTCGGACATGGCTAAAATCGCGGCTGACACAAAAACACAGGAGTGGTGGGCCATCATGAATCCAATGCAAGCACCCTTCGAGAATCGTGCCGAGGGTGAGTGGTGGGCTTCCATGCAGGAAGTTTTTCATGTGGATTGAGGCACTCAATGTTTTTTATCTCTTTTATTGCATATAAGCACTCAAAACTTTACATTCAACCCTATTCTTTTTTAACCAATGCTTGCAAATATTCAATAATAATAAGGATTTTATCTTGACAGGACTATACTAGAGTTCATATTGTTTTTTCAAATGAGCGCTTATATCTGGAATCGTCGTCAATTTCTAAACACAAGCCTTGCCGCCGTCTCGGTATCGTTTTTACCCGCCATTGCGCTCGGCGAAAGCTTTGAGGACGAACGCACAGCGTGGTTTCGCGCAGCTAAGTTCGGAATGTTCATTCATTGGGGACCGTATTCGCTCGCCAGCGTCGAAGCCTCTTGGCCCATTATGAGGCCAGGAAATTGGGGTATCTCCGAAATGGACTACCGTGCTCTGCCAAAGCGCTTCAATCCCAGCAAGTGGGATCCTGATCACTTCATCGATCTCGCACGCACCGCTGGCCAGCAGTATATGGTTTTCACCACGAAGCACCACGATGGCTTCTGCATGTTCGATTCTTCCTACACCGACTACAAGATAACCAACACGCCCTACGGTAAAGATATCGTCAAGCAACTCTCTGATGCCTGTGCTCGCCGTGCTATGCCGCTTGGTTTTTACTACTCTCCTCCGGATCTCAATCACCCTGGATTCCGAGACACGTCCAAGCTTTCGTGTGATACCTGGAACGGTCAACCTGAGCGACCCGAGTGGTCGTCGTACCTGGACTACATGCGTCTTCAGCTCACGGAACTGCTTACGCGATACGGAGACGTAAAAGTGATCTGGTTCGACGGGCTTAACCATCAAGAAAAGTACGATGGGCAACGCTTTCTCGATCTTATCAACAAGTTGCAACGAGCAACCCTTGTGAACGACCGGATCGGTCTCACCGCAGACTACGTTACTCCTGAACAGTTCATTCCGAAATCGATTCCGACCAAAGATGTGCATATGCGTGGGGCAGACGCCAGCATCCAAAAGGAATTCCGACAAGGAGTTCCCTCCCCTTCTGAGTTCCAGCTTTGGGAGACCTGCATGACAATTAATGAAACATGGGCCTACAACGCGCATGATCACAACTACAAGTCAGCACAGGATCTGATTCGCAGCCTCGTCGAAGTCACGAGTCGTGGCGGTAATTTTCTTCTTAACGTTGGTCCGCAGCCGGATGGAATGATTCAACCGGAGTTTCAAAAACGTCTTGAGGCTATCGGCGAATGGATCACAGTCAATGGCGAATCCATTTATGGCACAACTTTTGGCCCCATTCAGGGGGAGCACGGTTACCGTACCACTGCAAGAGGCAGCGACCTCTTCCTCCACGTCTTTGATTGGCCCTCGAAGACACTACAAGTTACTGGCATCAAGCCAAAAGTGCTCACTGCACGTTTGCTCGCCAACAATCAGTCGCTAACCTTCAAGCAGACAGAGACGGATCTGCTGCTCACACTACCGCAAAGCGCCCCAGATAAGAATGTCAGCGTGATCGCACTGAGGACTCTCTGACTTGATTCGCACCTAGGACAAAAAGCCAATTCGCCCAAGACGCTATGTCCTAAAGGGCCAAGCTGCACCTGCGCTCTGAAATGCCGTGCCCGCTGCATGACGGCTATTTCGTACGGCATGCTTCCTGCCTTTTCAAATATTTGCACCAGAGCCCTCACCGGCAATGCACTGACCTCTCAAGTAAACTAAGCCGA
>Ga0193717_1000417_pt1 | contig 29567 bp, 23 predicted proteins | sample U2c2metaG_FD_145900 | JGI IMG/M metagenome (GOLD analysis project Ga0193717, IMG submission 145900) | Soil microbial communities from a riparian zone of the East river system, Colorado, United States - U2c2 | ecosystem: Environmental > Terrestrial > Soil > Riparian zone | place: USA: East River...
TCGAGGGCGCGGTGACGGAGCTGTACGATGTCGCGGTGCTGCCGGGCGTGCGGCGGCCGATGGCGGCTTCCTTCACCGGCCCCGAGATCAACGATCCCCTGACCTTCGAGGCGTGAGCCCGGTTCGCGCCAACGACGGAAGTCCGCGACGTCCCGGTGGTCAGGCCTGCGCGGTCAGAACCACGCGGGACGAGCCGGAGATCATCCACGAACACGCGGCGCGATGTTTTGTTCGATCCCTGCGCGCTGCTCGGCGGCGACCGCGCGCTTGTAGCCATCACGCGTTTGCAGGCGCTGCCAGTAGGCGGCGACATTCGGTCCGAAATCTTTCGCCAATCCGATGTTGTCAGCCAGCCGCAGCGCGTAGCCGATCACGATATCGGCCGCGGTAAACCGGCCGGCACATAGCGTCTCCGCTTTGGCGGTCGCGGCTTCGACGGCGCGCAGCCGCCCGAGGAACCATTTGGCATAATCGCCGGCGACTTGCGGATTGCGCCGCTCCTCCGGCTCGAGCTGGCTGTAGCGCAACACCAGGGTTTGCGGAAAGGTCAGCGTCGCGTCGCTGAAATACATCCAGTTCAGGAACGCGCCGAAGGCCGGCTCGTCCGCGCCGACCACAAGCGGCGTCGGGCCATATCTGGTCCCGAGATAATGACAGATTCCGGAGGACTCCGTCATTTGGGTCTCGCCGTCGATCATGAAGGGAATGGTGCCGAGCGGATTGAGCGCGAGATATTCCTTGGCGAACACCCGCGGCGGGAACGGCAGCATTTTTAGCTCGTACGCCAGACCCAGTTCTTCCAGCATCCAGAGCGGCCGGAACGAGCGTGCCGCATCGCAATGATAGAGCGTGATCATCGGATATTCCTTCTGGCAGAATGTTTGCGGCCGCTAAGGTCCCGCAACTACCCCCGATCAAGCCATGCTCCGGCCGCTCAAGGCAAGGCACCCCAGAGGCCAGGCGCCCGCAGCGGTCCTTGCACAAAAGTCCGGCTAGCCAGCCCGCCCGGAGTTGGGCATGTTGCCTCGATAAAAGATCAAGCGGCACCAGACCGCTGACTGACAGGGAGAGATTTTGCCAGTTCGCGCCAGCGCTGGACCGCACGCCTTATCACCGGACGCTTGATCACCGGAAGCTTGGCCGCCGCATGCCGGATCATCGGCCATTATCGACGTCGCCTATCCACCATCCACTTCGAATACGCAATCTTTGTCCAATGAAGGGTCATTCCATGAAGAACAAGAAATCGTCCTTGCTCCGCTCACGCCTGGTCGCGGCCGCGGCCGCGACTGCAATCGTCGCGCTGACGAGCCAGGGCGCGATGGCGCAAAAAACTTACGATACCGGCGCGACCGACACCGAAATCAAGATCGGCAACATCGAGGCCTATAGCGGGCCGGCTTCCGCCTACGGCATGATCGGCAAGACCGAAGACGCCTATTTCAAGATGATCAACGACGCCGGCGGCGTGAACGGGCGCAAGATCAATTTCATCACCTATGACGATGGCTACAGTCCGCCGAAGACGGTCGAGCAGGCCCGCAAGCTGATCGAAAGCGACGAGGTATTTCTGATCTTCAACGCGCTGGGCACGCCGACGCAATCGGCGGTGCAAAAATATCAGAACACCAAGAAGGTTCCGCAGCTGTTCGTCGCCACCGGCGCCAGCAAGTGGAACGATCCGAAGGATTTCCCCTGGACCATGGGCTTTCAGCCCAGCTACCGCGTCGAGGCCCGGATTTTTGCCAAGTACATCCTGAAGAACAAGCCCGATGCCAAGGTCGCGGTGTTCTATCAGAACGATGATTTCGGCAAGGACTACGTCGCCGGCCTGAAGGACATCTTTGGCGACCGAACCTCCAAGCTCATCATCGCCGAAGAAAGCTATGAGACCAGCGAACCCTCGATCGATTCCCACATCGTCAAGCTGAAGGGGACGGGCGCCGATGTGCTCGTCAACATTTCGACGCCGAAATTCGCCGCCCAGACCATCAAGAAGATGGCGGAGATCGACTGGAAGCCGATGCACCTGATGACTGACGTGTCGATCTCGATCGGCGCGGTGATGAAGCCCGCCGGCCTCGAAGCGTCTGAAGGCGTGTTATCGGCCGGCTACCTCAAGGATGCGTCCGATCCGCAGTGGAAGAATGACGAGGGCATGAAGAAGTTCATGGCGTTCGCCGACAAGTACATGCCCGGCTCGAACATCTCCGACGCCAACATGGTGTACGGCTTCGCCGCGGCACAGACGATGGTGCAGGTGCTGAAGCAGGCCGGCGATAATCTGACCCGGGAGAACGTGATGAAGCAGGCTGCCAGCCTGAAGGGCTTCGCGCCCGACACCTTGATCCCCGGCGTCACCATCACCACCAGCCCGACCGACTTCGCGCCGGTCGAACAGCTCAAGATGATGCAGTTCAAGAACGGTCAATGGGAACTGTTCGGCGACATCATCAGTGCCGAAACGGGTGGTTAAAGAAGTGACGTTGTGGCTCACCTCGCCCCGCTTGCGGGGAGAGGTCGAAGCCGAAGGCTTCGGGTGAGGGGGCGTCTCCGCAAGTCAGAACTTGATGAGACGCCCCCTCACCCCGCCCCTCTAAGAGCGAGCTTCGCTCGTCTCGACCCCGCAAGCGGGGCGAGGGAGACGTGATCGGGTCACTTTTAGATTGCTCTCGTCAGATGTTACCCCTGCATGAACATCGCGAACGGCTCGTCGATGGTGCGGCGCAGATGTTCGCGATAGACGGCGTAATTGACGTCAGCGGATGAAATCCGTCCCACCGTCGGGCCGGGAATATTCTTGACCGGCACGAATGCGATCGGCGCGGCGATCGGTGTCAGCAGCGAGCCGCGTCCCGCCAGCAGCGTCGTGATGATCCCATACATCTCACCCAGGATGGTCGGGCGCGAAACCGTAATCAGGCGGTGCTGGCCGTGCCGGTTGGTGACGAGATAGATAAAGCCCGACTGGTTCGGCACCGCGACTTCGCCAAATTGCGTGTAGGCCGCATCGGTTCTTTCGCCTTCCCGGAACACCAGCGAAGATACCGCGGCCTCCCAGGCAATCTCGGTGCGATAGGCGTAGATCGCATCCTTGTCGCCGAACGATGGCCGCACCGTCACATACACGCCCTCAAGCCAAGACACCGCGCGGCGTGAATAGGCGCCTAGACTATCGGGCGCGACGTCGCCGTTGGTGGGCGCTACCGGCGCGGAAACGTCCAAGGCCTTGCGCAGGGAGACCCCGAGCGCCTGCTCGAGCCGCACGGTGGTCGCGAGCGTAAACGGACGGCGGCCGCCGAGCACTTTCTCCAAGGTCGAAAGGCTGAGCTTGGCCTGCTCGGCCAGCGATTGCCGGGAGATGCGGCGGCGCGCGATTTCCTCACGAATGGTCTCGGCGATCTGCCGGCTTTGCTCGGCGGAAAGCTGCGTATCCGGCGTCGGCATCGTCACCCCTGCTCAATTTGCCCCATCCTAGCAGACCGCACATCTCCGCACAAAACCGCACAAAGCCGCTTTTACTGGCGGCGCAGGACGCCGGATAACGCCGGAACAATGCCGATCAATCCGCTCGCGCCACAACGGGCCGTTCCGCACAATTTCAGGCGACGAAAACGTCCCCCTCGGAGTGAGCGAAATGACCACCTGCGACGCGATTGAAACCCACAGGCCCTCTAGTCTGGCGAGGCTGACAAGACTGCTGCTGTTCCTTCTGATGCAAGGCGTCGCGGTGATCCTGGTCGGATTCGTCGCGCTGTTCGTCAGCTTCGAGCCGGTGTGGTCGGAGGAAGTGCCGGCCTCCATCGCGCGTCCCGGCGATGCGCGTTCCGGCTCGCTATTGCTGAAGACCGATGACGGTTACGCCGACGCCACCCGGCTCGGCGTCGATGTCGACCTCACGGTGTCGGGCCCAACGATCCGTGCCCGGGTCACGCAGATCTTTCGCAACCCGACCCAGGATTGGGTCGAGGCGACCTACGTCTATCCGCTGCCGGAAGGTGGCGCGGTCGATACGCTCAAGATGGTGGTCGGCGATCGCGTCATCGTCGGCGATATCAAGGAGCGGCAACAGGCCCGCGCCATTTACGAGCAGGCCCGCGCCAGCGGGCGCAAGGCGGCGCTGACCGAGCAGGAGCGGCCGAACATGTTCACCAATTCGGTTGCCAATATCGGCCCCGGCGAAACCGTGCTGGTGCAGATCGAATATCAGGAGCCGGTGCATCAATCCGGCGATGAATTCTCGTTGCGGGTGCCGCTGGTGGTCGGCCCGCGTTATAATCCGACGCCAGTGGTGCAGAGCGTCGATCTGCGCGCCGATGGTGGCGGCTGGGGCTCGACGACTTCGGATCCGGTACCGGACCGCGATCGCATCACGCCGGAGACGCTGGACCCCGCGCTGCATGCGCCGGTCAATCCGACCACCATCACGGTGCATTTGCAGGCCGGATTTCCGCTCGGCGAAGTCAAAAGCCCGCACCACGCCGTCAAGATCGAAAGCTCCGACAGGACGACGCGAATCATCAAGCTCGCCGAGGGTCCGGTGCCCGCCGACCGCGATTTCGAGCTTACCTGGAAGGCGGCGCCAGAGAAGGCGCCTTCGGTCGGGCTGTTCCGCGAGCATGTCGGCGATGCCGACTATCTGCTGGCCTTTGTCACGCCGCCTTCGGTCGAGCAGGCCGAGCAAAAGCCGCTGCCGCGCGAAGTCATCTTCGTGATCGACAATTCCGGCTCGATGGGCGGCACCTCGATCACGCAAGCGAAGGCGAGCCTGATTTACGGGCTCAACCGCCTGCAACCCAATGACCGCTTCAACGTGATCCGGTTCGATCACACCATGGACATGCTGTTTACGGATTCGGTGCCGGCCGATACCCTGCATATCGGCCGCGCGACTTCTTTCGTGAATGCGTTGCAAGCCGAAGGCGGCACGGAAATGGTGCCGGCGATGCGCGCGGCGCTGACCGACTACACCAAGGACGACGCCAACACGCTGCGTCAGGTCGTGTTCCTGACCGATGGCGAGATCGGCAATGAAGAACAATTGTTCGAGACCATCAATTCGATGCGCGGCCGCTCGCGGATTTTCATGGTCGGTATCGGTTCGGCCCCGAACACCTATCTGATGACGCGCGCCGCCGAACTCGGACGCGGCGCGTTCACCCATATCGGGTCGGTCGATCAGGTCGAGGAGCGCATGCGCGGCCTGTTCGCCAAGCTGGAGAATCCCGCGGTGACCAATCTGACCGCGAAATTCTCCGACGCCGCGGCGGACTTTACCCCGGCCGCAATCCCCGACCTTTATCGCGGTGAGCCGCTGGTGTTGGCCGCGAAGCTCGACAAGTTCAAAGGCTCGGTCGAGCTCAAGGGGCGCATCGGCGACCGGCCCTGGGTCGTCACCCTGCCGCTGGCGAACGCCGCCGAAGGCCGGGGCCTGTCCAAGCTGTGGGCGCGCCGCAAGATCGGCGACGCCGAAATCGCGCGCACCACGCGGCAAGTGAGCCCCGAGCATGCCGACAAGACCATCTTGTCACTCGCTTTGCAGCACCAATTGGTGAGCCGGCTGACCAGCCTGGTCGCGGTCGACAAGACACCGAGCCGCCCCGAAGGCCAGCCGCTGAAGTTGACCGACCTGCCGCTCAACCTGCCGGCCGGCTGGGACTTCGCCAAGGTGTTCGGCGAGCGCCCGCAACTGCCGGCACCGCCGAAAGAACGGCGCGCGGACGCCGGCGACACCAGGACTCAGCTCAACGCCATGAAGCGTGCGCTGCCCGCGCCGATGCCTGACACGGTCAAGCTGCCGCGGACGGCGACCGATGCCGAACTCAAGATGATCACGGGTTCGCTGCTGCTGACGCTCAGTGTGATCCTGCTCATGTTCAACCGGCGCCGGAAATTCGCAAGCTGACGCCGCGGAGATGGAGGAGGCGCCCCACCCTCCTCCTCCCTCAAAGCGCGCGCGGCCTCCCGCCCCCCAGGGCCGCGCGCGCGATTTTTTGAATGAACACCGGTCATTCCGGGGCACGCGAAGCGTGAACCCCAGATGCGCAATTGCGCATCGGGGGATCCAGAGATGAGCAACTCGAGATTCCGGGTTCGTACTGCGCACGCCCCGGAATGACGAACTTAGTCGCCGCCGAAGGCTCCTCATGACCCGCACCATCACTCCCCTCGTCCTCGCGCTCATTGGCGTCATCCTGTTCGGCCAGGGCGCCTACATCCACGCCAAGGCGTTGCTCGCGCAGATCCTGCTGCAGCGGGCCTTTGCCGAGACCATCGCCACCGGTCAGCCGACAAAACCGTGGTCATGGGCGGATACCTGGCCGGTCGCGCGCATCGAGGTGAAGCGGATCGGCGCCAGCGCCATCGTGCTCGCGGGCAGCAGCGGGCAAGCGCTGGCTTTCGGTCCCGGCCACGTCGAGTTGACGCCCGATGCCGGCGACCGCGGCGTCGCGGTCTATTCGGCGCACCGCGATACGCATTTCAGGTTTCTAAAGAACGTCGCGATCGGCGACGAGATCGATGTCACCCGCAGTGATGGCAGAATGTTTCGCTACCGCGCAGACGGCACATCCGTGGTGCGCTTTGACGCCTCCGGCATCGACCCGCTCGCTGACGGCTACGAGCTGGTGCTGTCGACCTGCTGGCCGTTCGACGCGCTCACGTCCGGCCCCGACCGCTATCTGCTGCACGCCACCCTGATCGCCCCCCTGGTTGATTGGGTCGCACTGGTTCCATGCGCTGGACTATTTAAATCGCCCCAATCCCGTGAGATGTTCGGAGGCTAACGCGATCAAGGCTGACCCCGGAACCATGGACTATCAGGTTCATTATTTACCGATGACACCGGGATTGTTTTCGATCCTGGTGATTTTGCTGGCCGGGCTCGTCATCCTGGTTCAGCTTCGCATTCTTCGCTACGCCTATATGCGGCTCGGAGTCGGCCCCGGAGCCGCGTTGCTGCTGTTGTTGGGCTCGCTGATCGGCAGCTACTTCAATATTCCGGTCACGGTACTGCCGGGCGCACGGATGCGATCCGGCGAAATCGTCGAGTTCTTCGGCATGCGTTACGTGGTGCCGCTGGTGACGCAATGGCCCGGCACGGTGCTCGCGGTCAATGTCGGCGGCGCCGTGATCCCGACGCTGATGTCGGTGTATCTCGTGATCCGGTATCAGCTTTGGTTCAAGGCGACGCTGGCCGTTGCGGCGATCGCGTTTGTGATCCACGCGATGGCCACGCCGGTGCATGGCATCGGCATTGCCGTGCCGGTGTTTGCGCCCGTCGTCACCACCGCCATTCTGGCGTTCATCCTGTCGCGCGACTACGCGCCGCCGCTGGCCTATATCGGGGGATCGATGGGCACGCTGATCGGCGCCGATCTGCTCAATCTCGACAAGATCAGCGGGCTGGGCGCGCCGGTCGCCTCGATCGGCGGCGCCGGAACCTTTGACGGGATTTTTCTGACCGGCATTCTCGCGGTGCTGCTGGCCGGCATCGCATCGCCATCGCGCCTGCGGCCGGCGCGATAGAGGGTCTCTCTCGGAGCGTACCTTAGTGGCTGATCATCCACGGACGCGCGGTCGGGAAACTCTTGGCACCGCTTTTGGTCTTGGTGACCAGACGCGCCGGCTTACCGCTCGAACAACAGCCGCAACCCGGGCCGTGCGAGGCCTTGTATTGATCGACGGTCTTGGGCGCGTTGGAGCTGCGCTCGTTGGTGGCGTGCGCCTTGCGCTTGTCGGACGGCATGCAGAAGAAATTCGGCGCGGTCAGGATCGCGCGTGGCGATTCGCCTGAACATTGCGGACAATCCTGCGGCTCGTCGCATTCGGCCATCGGCCGCATGTCCGTGAACGGGCCGCAATCGTTACAGAGGTAATCATAAACAGGCATTTCAATCTCCCCGGCGCTTTGATCGGCAACATGCGACCGGAATGCGGGGCGGCAAATACGTACCGCCCCGCACCCCGTCGCAGGGAGCTACTTGTCCTGTGAGAGCGGCATCTGGATGTCGCCCTTGATGTGTTTGATCGGACCGGCCGACGACGGCATGATGTCGAAGTCGAAGATCTCCGTCGGCAGCCACAGCGTGGCGCAGGCGTTCGGCACATCGACCACGCCGGAGATATGGCCCTGGCACGGTGCCGTACCCAGGATCGAATAGGCCTGGGCGCCGGAATAGCCGAACTTCTTGAGGTATTCGATCGCGTTCAGGCAGGCTTGACGATAGGCGATGTGAACGTCGAGGTAATGCTGTTTGCCTTGCTCGTCGACCGAGATGCCCTCGAAGATCAGATAGTCCTTGTAGTTCGGCGTGATCGGCGACGGCTTGAACACGGGATTCTTAATGCCGTATTTGGCGACGCCGTCCTTGATGACATCGACCTTGATGTGCAGCCAGCCGGCCATTTCGATGGCGCCGCAGAAGGTGATCTCACCGTCGCCCTGGCTGAAGTGCAGGTCGCCCATCGAGAGACCGCCGCCGGGCACATAGACCGGGAAGTAGATCTTCGAGCCACGCGACAGATCCTTGATGTCGCAGTTGCCGCCATGTTCGCGCGGCGGCACGGTGCGGGCGCCTTCGGCAGCGATCTTGGCCTTGACGTCGCCCTTGGCCTGACCGGCATGCGTCGTCGGCGCGAACGGCGGGTTGGCAAGGCCGGGGACGCGGGTCGGGTTGGTCGCGATCAGCGCGGCCTCGCGCTCGTTCCAGGTCGCGAGCATTTTCGGATCCGGCAGACAGCCGATCAGGCCGGGATGGATCAGGCCGGCGAAATTAACGCCGGGGATGTGGCGCGACGAGGTATAGAGGCCCTTGATGTCCCAGATCGATTTCTGCGCCAGCGGGAAATGATCGGTCAGGAAGCCGCCGCCGTTCTTCTTGGAGAAGAAGCCGTTGAAGCCCCAGAGGCTTTCCTTCAGCGGGCCGACATCGAGCAGATCGACCACCAGCAGATCGCCCGGCTCCGCGCCCTTGACCCCGATCGGGCCGGACAGGAAGTGCACGATCGACAGATCGATATCGCGCACGTCATCGGCCGAATCGTTGTTCTTGATGAAGCCACCGGTCCAGTCGACGGTCTCGATGATGAAGTCGTCGCCCGGACTGACCCATTCCACGATCGGAATGTCGGGATGCCAGCGGTTGTGGATCTTGTCGTTTTCATAGGCCGACTGCGTGAGATCGACCTTGATCAGTGTATCTGGCATCAAATAGCTCCCCTGTTTACGCGTTTTGCTAGGACTTCACGGAAGAATTTAGACCGACAAATATTTCGAGATTTGCGCGGCATCGACGCTGGCCCGCGCATCGTCGCGCACGATCTCGCCATTCTCGATGACGAGCACGCGATCGGCGATGTCGAGCGCGAAGCTCAGGACCTGCTCGGAGACCACGATCGACAATCCGCGCTGGTCGCGAATGCGTTTCAAGGTACGCGCCATCTCCTGGATGATCGACGGCTGGATGCCTTCGGTCGGCTCATCCAGCAAAAGCACCTTCGGTTTGGTGGCGAGCGCGCGCGCAATCGCGAGCTGTTGCTGTTGTCCGCCTGACAGGTTGCCGCCGCGGCGTCCCTTCATCTCCAGCAGCACCGGAAACAGCTCGTAGATATCCTTCGGCACTTCGCTCTCGCCGGAGGCGACGAGGCCGGTTTCGATGTTTTCCTTCACCGTCATGGTCGAGAAGATCATGCGGCCCTGCGGCACATAAGCGAGGCCCTTGGCGACCCGCTCATAACTCTTCAGGGTCGACAGCTCGGCGCCTTCCATGGTCACCGAGCCACTTTTGGTCGGCACGATCCCCATCAGCGACTTCATCAGCGTGGTCTTGCCCATGCCGTTGCGGCCCATGATCGCAACGATTTCGTTGGGCGCGACCGCGACATTGAGGCCATGCAGCACCTCGCTCTGGCCGTAGGCGACATGCAGATCCGAAATAGCCAGCATTCACGTGCTCCTAGTGCCCGAGATAGACTTCGATGACCTTGGGATCGTTCTTGACGTGATCCATCGTGCCTTCCGACAGAATCTGGCCCTGATGCAGCACCGTGACCTTGTGGGCGATGTCCTCGACGAACTTCATGTCGTGCTCGATCACCAGCACCGAACGGTTCTTGATGATGGTGTTAAGCAGCTCGGCGGTCTTGACCCGCTCGCTGACGCTCATGCCGGCGACGGGTTCGTCGAGCATCAGCAATTCCGGATCCTGGATCAGCAGCATGCCGATCTCGAGCCATTGCTTCTGGCCGTGGCTGAGCAACTCGGCTTTCACATTGAGCCGATCTTTCAGGAAAATCATCTCCGCGACTTCATGAACGCGGTCGCGCACCGCGGCATCGCGCGTAAATGTCAGCGCGCCGAACACGGTGCGGCCACGCGGGAATGAAATCTCCAGATTCTCGAACACCGTGAGATCGTCATAGATCGACGGCGTCTGGAACTTGCGGCCGACGCCGGCCTGCACGATCTGGTTCTCCTTCATCTTCGTGAGGTCCTTGTCACGGAAATGAATCGAACCGGAGGTCGCTTTGGTCTTGCCGCAGATCAGATCCAGCACCGTGGTCTTGCCGGCGCCGTTGGGGCCGATGATAACCCGGATCTCGTTTTCCTCGACATAGAACGACAGGTCGTTGACGGCCTTGAAGCCGTCAAAGGAGACCGTGAGCCCCTCGACCGAGAGCAGGAAGTCCTTGGGCTGATGACCGATGATCATGATCGTTTCCTCACTCGGCCGGCGCGCCGTCGGCGACGGAGCTATCGACGGCCGCCGTCCAGCCCGGCTTGCGCGAATTGGTCAGGCGATCGATGTGCGGTTGCACATAATCGGCCCAGATGCCGGCGATGCCGTCGGGGAAGGCAAGGACGACCGCGATGAACAGGCCACCGAGCCCGAACAGCCACAATTCAGGAAAGGATTCCGACAGGCTGGTCTTGGCGAAATTGACCAGGAGCGTGCCGTAGATCGCGCCGAGGATCGAGAGACGACCGCCCACCGCCGTATAGATCACCATCTCGATCGACGGCACGATGCCGACAAAGGACGGCGACATGAAGCCGACGTTAAGCGCGAACATGGCGCCGCCGATCGCGGAGAAAACCGCGGCGACGGTGAAGGCGAAGATCTTGAAGTTGGCGACGCTATAGCCGGAGAAGCGGACCCGATCCTCCTTATCGCGCATCGCGATCAGGATGCGGCCGAGTTTTGAGTGCCGGATGAACTGGGCGATAAAGATACAGGCGAACAGGCAGCCCACTTCAAAGAAATACAGCACGATCTTGGCGTGGTCCGGCCGGATGTCCCATCCCTTGAGCGTGCGCAGGTCGGTCATGCCGTTGATGCCGCCGGTGTAGCCCTGCTGCCCCACGATCAGGATGGTCAGGATGGCGGCGACGGCCTGGGTGATGATGGCGAAGTAGGTGCCGCCGACCCGGCGCTTGAACATCGCCGCACCGATGATCAGGGCGAAGATGCCGGGCACCAGGATGATGGCGGCGATGGTGAAGGTGAGACTGTGAAACGGCTGCCAGAAGAACGGCAGCGAGGTGATCTGATTCCAGTCCATGAAATCGGGAATGCCGGGGGTCGACTGGATCTTGGTATTTTCGACCGAAGATGCCTCGAGCTTGAGGAACATCGCCATGCAATAGCCGCCGAGGCCGAAGAAAACCCCCTGCCCCAGGCTGAGAATGCCGCCATAGCCCCAGCAGATCACCAGGCCCAGCGCAACGAACGCATAGGTAAGGTATTTCGCAACCAGATTGAGCCGGAAGACGTCGAGGCAGAGCGGCAGGATCACCACCAGGAAAACGGCGAGGACCAGAATTCCGATCAGCTCCGATCGATTGACAAAGCGATTGGCGGTCATGGCTTCAGCCCTTCTGTTATTTTCGGACCTTGAGGGCGAACAGACCCTGCGGCCGCAGCATCAGAATCCCGACAACGGCGAGCAGTGTGATGACCTTCGCCATCGATCCCGACAGGAAGAATTCCAGCGTCGACTGGGTCTGCGAGATGCTGAAGGCGGAGGCGATGGTGCCGAGCAGGCTCGCGGCGCCGCCGAACACGACCACCAGAAACGTATCGACGATGTAGAGCTGGCCGGAGGTCGGCCCGGTCGAACCGATCATGGTGAAGGCACTGCCCGCGATACCGGCGATACCGCAGCCGAGGCCAAAGGTGTAGCGGTCGACTTTTTCAGTATTGATGCCGACCGCGCCGGCCATGATGCGGTTTTGCACGACGGCGCGGACCTGGCGGCCCCAGCGCGATTTGTACATGACATAGCCGACCACCATCGTGATCAACAATGTCAGCGTCATCACGAACATGCCGTTGATCGGAATTTGAATGCTGTCGGACACCTGCAGCGAGCCGAGCATCCACTGCGGCAGTTCGACGCCGACTTCACGCGCGCCGAAAATCGAGCGATAGGCTTGCTGCAGGATCAGGCTCAGGCCCCACGTCGCAAGCAGCGTATCCAGCGGTCGCTTGTAAAGATGCCGTATCAGTACCCACTCGACCAGCATCCCGAGTGCACCGGATGCCAGGAAGGCCAATATCATGGCGAGGAAGAAGTAGCCCGCGAACAGGCCCGGCAGATAGGCCTGGAAGAAATTCGAGGTCATCCAGGTGACGTAGGCGCCAAGGATCATGAACTCGCCATGGGCCATGTTGATGACGCCCATCTGGCCGAAGATGATCGCAAGACCGAGCGCCATCAGCACGTAAACGGAAAACAGGATCAGGCCGGCAAAGCCCTGCATGACGAAGATGGAGCCGAGATCACCAAGTGAATAGTCGCCAAACATCGATGTCCTCCGTCGGGAATAAGTCCCGCGCCGCGAGCCCATTCGCGACGCGGGGTCTTAAAGCGCGGACTGCAAAATCCGCGCCAGGGAGAGATGGCTCGGGAAGAACGCCGGTGAGAGACCGCGCATTCTTCCCGTAGCGCTCTTACTGGTAGCCCTTGGGGAACGGATCCGGCTCGACGAGATCGGCGGTTTCGTAGATCAGTTCGAACTGGCCATCGAGCTTGGCGCGACCAACGCGGGTCTTCGACCAGAGGTGATGATTTTCGTGAATGCGCACGTAACCTTCCGGCGCACCCTTGAATTCAACACCGGGCGAAGCCGCCGCGATCTTGTCGACGTCGAAGCTGCCGGCCTTCTCAGCGGTTAATTTCCACAGCCACGGGCCGAGATAGGCAGCCTGCGTCACGTCGCCGATCACGGTCTTCTCGCCCCACATCTTCTTGAAGGCGGGGACGAACAGCTTGTTGTTCGGGTTGTCGAGCGACTGGAAGTACTTCATGCAGGCATAGGCGCCCGCGATGTTCTCGCCGCCGATGCCGTCGATTTCGTCCTCGGTCACCGAGATCGTCAGCAGCGTCTGTTTCGACAGGTCGATACCGGCCGCCTTGAGCTGCTTGTAGAACGCGACGTTCGATCCGCCGACGACGTCGGCGAAGATCACGTCGGGCTTGGTCAGCTTGATCTTGTTGATGACCGAGTTGAACTGGGTGTTGCCGAGCGGATAATATTCTTCGCCGACGACCTTGCCCTTGAGCACGTTCTCGACATGCTTGCGCGCGATCTTGTTCGAGGTGCGCGGCCAGATGTAATCCGAACCGATGAAGAAGAACGATTTCGCGTTCTTTTCCTTGGCGACCCAGTTCAGGCTGGCGAGGATCTGCTGGGTCGCCTCCTGACCGGTATAGATGACGTTCTTGGACTGCTCGAGACCTTCGTAGAAGGTCGGGTAATAGAGCATGCCGTTATATTGCTCCAGCACCGGAAGCACCGCCTTGCGCGAGGCGGAAGTCCAGCAACCCATGATCGCTGCGACCTTGTCGTTGACGAGAAGCTTCTTGGCCTTTTCCGCGAAGGTCGGCCAATCGCTGGCGCCGTCTTCCTGGATGATCTTGATCTTGCGGCCGAGAATGCCGCCGGCTTCGTTGATCTGCGCGATCGCGAGCTTTTCGGACTCGATCGAACCCGTTTCCGAGATCGCCATCGTGCCGGTGGCCGAATGCAGGATGCCGACGGTGACTTCAGTATCGGTCACCGCAAGACCGGTGGTGTTGATAGCGGAGGTTGCTGGTGCTTGTGCAAAAGATGGGCGAGGAAGCATGGTCAAAGCGGGGATGGCCGCCATTCCCATCAGCAGCTTGCGGCGCAATGCCGACTGCAGCCCCTGTTTATTCTCGTCTGACATATCTACCCCATTGCTGTTCGAGTACGCGCTATTGGCGGCACAAGAATTGCTGAGATTGTGCAGTGCACAGATACGCAAGATCGCGTATACTGCACCGCAAAATAGCGACGTAGATTTTCCAGCGGGGTTTTTGGCGAGAGGTTTCGCGCGGGGTCAGGAGTTAAGAGTGGCAGGGCGGCAGCGGATTGACCGCGTCAGGCGCCAGTATAATCAATGGGTTGCCAACCAGACGCTGGAAGACTATGCGCTGCGCTTCACAGCTAAAAGTGCGCGGCGCTGGTCCGCCGCCCGCGTCGCCAATACCGCGTTGGGTGCGATCTCGTTCCTGGCCCTCGAAGCCATCGGCGGCACCATCACCCTTAATTACGGCGTCACCAACGCCACGGCCGCCATCCTCGTCGTCAGCGTCATCATCTTCTGCTGCGGCCTTCCGATCGCCTATCATGCCGCAAAATACGGCATCGACATCGATCTGCTGACCCGTGGCGCCGGCTTCGGCTACATCGGCTCGACCGTCACCTCGCTGATCTACGCGTCCTTTACGTTCATCTTCTTCGCCATCGAGGCGGTGATCCTCGCGACCGCGCTGGAGATGTGTTTCGGAATCCCGCGGCCGATCGGCTATCTCATCAGCGCGGTCGTCATCATTCCGCTGGTGACCTACGGCATCACCCTGATCAGCCGCTTCCAGCTCTGGACGCAGCCGGTCTGGATCATTCTCAACATCCTGCCCTTTGCGGCGATTGCCTACGCCAATCCGCACTCCTTTGCCGAATGGCGAGGCTTTGCCGGCGAGCATGGCGACCCGGCCGGCCATCTTGATCTGTTGCTGTTCGGTACCGCCGCTTCGGTGGTGTTCGCGCTGGTGGCGCAGATCGGCGAGCAGGTCGACTTCCTGCGCTTTCTGCCGCGCGACCGCAGGACGTCGCGGAAGGCGTGGTGGATCGCGCTGCTCGGCGCCGGGCCGGGCTGGATCGGCGCCGGCGCGCTCAAGCTGCTGGCCGGATCGTTCCTGGCGTTCTTTGCGCTCAGTCACGGCGTATCCGCCGAGCATTCCGCCGAACCGGCGCACATGTATCTCGAGGCGTTTCGCTATGTGCTGTCGCAGCCGGATCTGGCGCTGGCGCTGACCGGCACGTTCGTGATCCTCTCGCAGGTGAAGATCAATGTCACCAATGCGTATGCCGGCTCGATCGCCTGGTCGAATTTCTTTTCCCGCCTGACCCACAGCCATCCCGGCCGCGTGGTCTGGCTGGTGTTCAACGTGCTGGTGGCGCTGCTGTTGATGGAGATCGGCGTCTACAAGGCGCTGGAACAGACGCTCGCGCTTTATTCCAACGTTGCCATCGCCTGGGTCGGCGCCCTGGTTGCCGATCTCGTCATCAACAAGCCGCTCGGCCTGCGCCCGCGGCACATGGAATTCAAGCGCGCACATCTCTACGACATCAATCCGGTCGGCGTCGGCGCGATGACGATCGCCACTGTCGTGTCGATCAGCGCCTTCTACGGCCTGTTCGGACCGATGGCCAAGGCGCTGTCACCGTTCGTGGCGCTTCTGGTGGCGCTGGTCACCGCGCCGCTGATCGCCTACGCCACCGGCGGAAAATACTATATCGCGCGCAAGCCGAAGCGGAGCTGGCAAAACCTCGAAACCATCCAGTGCTGTATTTGCGAACATTCGTTCGAGCCCGAGGATATGGCATCGTGCCCTGCCTATGCCGGACCGATCTGCTCACTGTGCTGTTCGCTCGACGCGCGCTGCCACGATCTCTGCAAACCGCATGCGCGCATCCAGGCCCAGGTCACCGAGACGCTCGGCGCATTGTTGCCGAAGCCGATCTACGCCACGATCAACTCGCAGCTTGGGCATTATCTCGGCGTGTTCGCCATTTCCGCCGGGCTGGTCGGGCTGACGCTCGGCCTGATTTATCTGCAGACATCGGCGGCAGCGATTCATGGCGATGATCTGCAACTGTCCGGCGTGCTCTGGAAGGTGTTCTTCGCGCTGACCATCATCATCGGCGTCGTCGCCTGGCTGTTCGTGTTGGCGCAGCAAAGCCGGCGCGCGGCCGAAGCCGAAACGCGGCGACAGACCACGCTGCTGATCCAGGAAATCGACGCCCACAAGCGCACCGATGCCGAATTGCAGCGCGCCAAGGAAGTGGCCGAATCCGCCAATCTGGCCAAGAGCCGCTACGTCGTCGGCCTGAGCCACGAATTGCGGTCGCCGCTCAACGCCATCAGCGGCTATGCGCAGTTGCTGGAGCAGGATGTTAGCCTGCAGTCCAAGCCGCGCGATCAGGTGCGCGTGGTCCGCCGCAGCGCCGATCACCTCTCCGGGTTGATCGACGGCATTCTCGACATTTCCAAGATCGAGGCAGGCCGGCTCTATCTGTCGCGGGACGAAGTTCGCCTGAGCGAATTCCTCGATCAGCTGGTCGGCATGTTCCGGCTACAGGCGGCCGCCAAGGGCATCGATTTCGTCTTCACCCGGCCGACCGTGCTGCCGGTCGTGGTGTATGCGGATGAAAAGCGCCTGCGCCAGATCCTGATCAATCTGTTGTCCAATGCCATCAAATTCACCCAGACCGGCAGCGTGCGATTTGTGGTGCATTATCGCAGCCCGGTTGCCGAATTTGAGGTGATCGACACCGGACCGGGCATCCGGGCCACCGATCTCGAACGCATCTTCGCACCGTTCGAGCGCGGCGAATTGGGCGTCTCGCAACCGCAGACCGGCACCGGACTTGGATTGACGATCAGCCGCCTGCTTGCCGGCGTGATGGGCGGTGACATCCAGGTCTCCAGCGCCGTCGGCACCGGCAGCACTTTCCGCATCAAGATGCTGTTGTCGGAGGTCACCAATCCGACGCGGATCGCGCCGATCGACGCGCCGGTGTTCGGCTATCACGGCGCCCGCAAGACCATCCTGATCACCGACGACGATCCGGTGCAGCGCGATTTGCTGCGCGAGGTCCTGACGCCGCTGGGCTTTATCCTGCTCAGCGCGCCGGATGGACCGGCCTGTCTGGCGCTGGCGCAGCACTGCCGGCCCGATCTGTTTCTGCTGGATATATCGATGGCCGGTATGACCGGATGGACGGTGGCCGAAACGCTGCGTTCAAATGGTCATCATCAGGCGCGTATCCTGATGGTTTCGGCGAGCGCGCTGGAAGCCCACGGCGCGCCGCTCGCGCAGCCGTTCCACGACGGCTATCTGATGAAGCCGATCGATATTCCGAGGCTGCTGGAATTGATCCGCCAGTTGCTCAAGATCGACTGGCAATATGACACCGATCGGGTCGCGGTGACGCACTGGAAGCCGGAGACCGGATCGCGGCCGGCGGCAAAGGACGTCGAGGAGCTGATCAATCTCGGGCAGATGGGTTACATACGCGCGATCCAGGTCAAGCTCGATGCACTGGGGTCAGATCATCCCGAACATGCCGACTTCGTGGCGCAAATGCGCGCGCTGATTGACCGCTTCGATCTCGATCAGTACATGGCAACCCTGAAAACCCTGTACAGCTATGACCACTGAAACCCGAAAGCGCGATGTCGCGCTCGTCGTCGATGACTCGCCGGAGACGCTGCGGCTTCTGACCGATGCGCTTGACGGTGCGGGCATGACGGTCATGGTCGCCATGGACGGCGCCGCCGCGATGCGGATCGTCGATCAGATCACGCCCGACATCATTCTGCTCGACGCCGTGATGCCCGGCATGGACGGCTTTGAAACCTGCCGTCGACTCAAGCGCGACGCCGGCCTCAGCAACGTGCCCGTTATCTTCATGACCGGACTGGCGGAGACCGAGCACATCGTGCACGGGCTCGAAGCCGGCGGCGTCGATTACGTGACCAAGCCGATCGTGATCGAGGAAATGCTGGCGCGGATCAGGGTTCATCTGGCCAATGCACGCCTGACCCAGAGCGCCCGCGCGGCGCTCGACGTCTCCGGCCGATTTCTGTTCGCGGTTAACGGCCAGGGCAAGATCATGTGGGCTACCCCGCAGGCCCAGAAACTGCTGTCGGCTAATCTCACGGCCGGAGCGGACGACGAACTCGAACTGCCTCAGGCCATGCTGCAATGGCTGGAACAGGCGCAAAGGGCCGGTACCGTATCCAAAGCGCAGGCGACGGCGTCCTTTCCGGATAACGTTCAGCTCCAGCTGCAATATATGGGCAGGTCCGGCCCGAATGAATTCCTGCTGCGGCTGGCAAAGGATTCCAGCCCGGATCTGCCGGCCAGGTTCAGCAGCGAATTGGGCTTGACCACGCGCGAAGGCGAAGTGCTGTCATGGCTCTCCAAAGGCAAGACCAACCGCGACATCGCCCAAATCCTGGGTCTCAGCCCGCGGACCGTCGACAAGCATCTCGAGCAGATCTACGCCAAGCTCGGCGTCGAGAACCGCACCGCCGCCGCCGCGATCGCGACGAATACGAGCCGGCGGAATTCGTAAGGGACACAAAACAAACTGACGTCGTCCCGGCCTTGAGCCGGGACCCATACGCCGTGTCACCTCCATAGGGCAGTGTGGTGGACACCTTCATCGACCGACCACCGCCAGGGGTTATGGGTCCCGGCGTTCGCCGGGACGACCGCGAGGGGAAGTTCTACGGCGTCGCCAGCACCGATCCCCATTGCTTCGCGGTCTGCGCGATCCAGTCGCGATACAGCGTCAGCGGCGTTACGCCGGTAAGGCCGCCGCAGCCGCCCGTGCCGTTGGGCCCGGTCGACCAGCTGATGATGCCGATGATCACCGGTTTGCCCTGTTGATCCTCGAACACCGGGCCGCCGGAATCGCCGGTGCACGCGCCGAGCCCGGCGCGGGTGCCGCCCGCAGTCGCATCGAGCAGGCGGATCTGCAGGCTGCCGGGCTGGTCGGTCGCGATGAGACCGGCTGTCCGTACCACCCCGCCGCTTTTGCCATCACCGCGAATGGTGACGCCGACTCCGGCGATGGTGAACGCGTTGCCGGCCGCGAGCGGCATCGTGGGCGCACCGATCGGCGACGGATTCTTTTTCGGCAGCTCAAGCTGTAGCAGACTGACATCGGCCGTGGCGCGATGAGCCAGCATGGTCTGCATGTTGAAGCCGGGATGATCGGCGACGTTCTTTACGTTCCTGAGTTGCGGCTGCCGGTCGGCGCCGTATTCGACGATCTTGTACGTCGCCCCCGGCCCGACGCAATGCGCCGCCGACAACACCAGATCCGGCGCGATCAAGGTGCCGGTGCAGAAATTACCGCGCGAGCCGACGATGGTGACAACCGAGCGGCCGACGCCGTCTGCTGACGGCGGCGCTCCGCCGACGATGGCCCAGGCGGGCGCACTGACGACCAGCGCCAGAGCCGCGATCATTCCGATTAAATTCCTCATCGCGGGAGAATTAGCCTCCACGGCGCCGATCGCCAAGGGAAGAGACAAGGCGAGACGAGCCGAAGGCGGAAATGAGGGCGTCATCTGCGCCCCGTCATGCCCGAAACGAGGCTTGTTCTTTGCCGAGAACACAGGCAGAACTTCCCTAAAATCGGGAAACATCCGGAGTTGGAACTGGTGGCTGATATCAGGCCTGCGGCCTCGATCGAGGCAGTCGAAAGCGGTCTTGCCGCGCAAGGCTACATTGCGAGCCGGCAGATTGCGACCGCGGTCTATCTCGCCCAGCAAATCGAGAAGCCGATCCTGGTCGAGGGTCCGGCCGGCGTCGGCAAGACCGAATTGGCCAAGGCGATCGCCGCCTGGCGCGGGCTCAAGATGATCCGGCTGCAGTGCTATGAGGGGCTCGACGAAGCCAAGGCGCTGTACGAGTGGAAGTACGCCAAGCAGCTTCTGTACACGCAGATCCTCAAAGACAAGCTCGGCGAAGTGCTCGGCGGCGCGCCGACACTCGAGGCGGCGTTGGCTCAACTGCACGATTTCGGCGACGTGTTTTTCTCCAAGGAATTCGTCGAGCCGCGGCCGTTGTTGCAGGCGCTGGAGCAGCCGATGGGCTGCGTGCTGCTGATCGACGAAATCGACAAGTCGGACGCCGAGTTTGAATCCCTGCTGCTGGAAATCCTCAGCGATTTCCAGGTCACCATTCCGGAACTGGGGACCATCTCCGCCGTCGCAGCCCCGACCGTGATCCTGACCTCGAACAGCGAGCGCGATCTCGGCGACGCGCTGAAGCGGCGCTGCCTGCATCTGCATATCGGCTTCCCCGAACAGAAGCTCGAGGAGCGCATCGTCGAAAGCCGCGTGCCCGGCATCTCGCAAACCCTGCGCAAGCAGATGGTCAGCTTCATCCATGATGTACGCACGCTGGATCTGAAGAAACAGCCGTCCGTGAGCGAGACCATCGACTGGGCCCGCGTGCTGGTGCTGCTGCAGGCCACCGAACTCGGCCACGAGATGGTCAAGGACACGCTCAACGTGCTCCTGAAATACGAGACCGATATCGAAGCCACGCTGCCCCAGGTCACCACCTTCGTCGCCAAGGCTTCGCGTCAGAACGTCTTCGGCTGAGCGCGATGAGAGAGAACCTGCACCGGTTCTTTCGGGCAGCGCGCGGCGCAGGCGTCCGGGTCTCGCCGGCCGAAAGCATCGACGCGATGCGCGCGGTCGCCAATGTCGGCTTTGCCGATCGGGCGATTCTGCGCGACACCTTCCTGCTGACGCTGGCCAAGACCCAGGACGAGAAGCGCGCGCTCGGCGAATGCTTTGATTTATTCTTTGATCAGCCCGAGCTTTCCCAAAACGCGTCGGAGGCCACAAGCGACGACGAATCCGACGCCGCCAAACCGCAAACGCCAGAAGGCGCGGCAGGCGAAGGCCAGCCGGCCGAAGGCCTCGGCCCGCTCGCGCAAATGCTGCTGGCACAGGACCGCAACGAGATTGCCGCCGCGATGGCCAATGCCGCCAGCGCGGCGTCCTTGTCCGATATTCGCTACTTCACGCAGCGCGGAATCTTCTCCGGCCGCATCCTCGACCAGATGGGCATCCAGCGTCTGCGCGACGATCTCGATGCGCTGGCCGCATCGAATCCCACGATCGCGGAGCGGCTGGCCGCCGCGCTGGAAGCGTTGCGCGAAGCGGTTCGCGACACCGTCTCGCAGGCGCTATTGCTGTACGGCCGCGAGGAGACCGAAAACCTGCGCAACGAGATCCTGCGCAATGCGCCGCTATCACGGATCGAGCCGCGGCAGGTCGAGCAGATGCGGCGCCTGATCCGGCAGATCGCGCGGCGCTTGCGTGAACGCTACAGCAAGCCACGCAAACGACAGCGCCGCGGCCATCTCGATGTGCGCCGGACCATGCGGCGCAACGCGGCGTGGGGCGGCGTTCCCTTCCTCACCGCCTGGAAACGACGCCACCGCGACCGCCCGAAAATCGTGGCACTGTGTGACGTCTCGGGCTCCGTGGCGCGGGTGTCCGATTTCTTCCTGCTGCTGATCCACAGCCTGCATGAAGTGGTGTCCGACGTCCGCTCATTCGCCTTTTCCGGACATCTGATGGAAGTCAGCGCCATCCTGGAATCGAAGACACCGGAAGAGGCGATGGCCGAGATCATGTCCAAGGTCGGCTTCGGCTCATCCGATTACGGCAGTTCGTTCGCCGATTTCGAAAAGCAATGGATGAGCTCGATCACCCAGCAGACCACCGTGATCGTGCTCGGCGACGCGCGATCCAACAACCTCGATCCGCGCGCCGATATCCTGCGCCGGATCGGCGAACGCTCGAAGCGGCTGGTGTGGCTCAATCCGGAAAGCCGCATGGCCTGGGGCTTTGGCGATTCCGAAATGCCGCGCTACCAGACCTTCTGCACCGTCGTGCGGCAATGCGCTACCGCCCAGCAGCTTGAGCGGGCGGTGTCCGATATTGTCGCGACCTATCAATAGGTTTGTCCCCGCTTGTCGTCCCTGCGAACGCCGGGACGACAGGAGCTACGCGTCGATCGCATCCTTGATGCGCTTGCGCGTTAGCGGCAGGTTGCGCAGCCGTTTTCCCGTGGCGTTGGTAATGGCGTTGGCGATCGATGCCGCCGCGGGCCCCTGCCCGGTCTCGCCGCTGCCGAGGAACGGCAGGCCGGGCCGGTTGATGATGTGGACGTCGATGCTGTCGGGCACCGCATCGAAGCGCGCGATCGGATAGGTCTGCCAGTCGATGCTGGTGATCCTGGTGTCGTCGAAAGTCACGCTTTCAAACAGCGTCCAGCTCATCGACTGTATGATCGCACCCTCGACCTGGTTTTTCAATCCGTCCGGATTGACGGCCTGGCCGCTGTCCATGGCGGCAACCGCGCGCACCAGGCGCGGATGCCCGGTCTCGCTGTTGACCTCGACCTCGGTGGCGATGGCGCAGTAGGCCGCGAGATTCTTGTAGCGTGCAAAGGCAAAGCCGTAGCCGCGACCTTGCGGTGCTTTCTGCCCCTTCTTCCATCCAAAGCCTTCGGCGGCCTTGTTGACGACATCGCGGCCGCGCGGATCTTCCAGATGCTTCAGCCTGAACTCGACCGGATCGGCCCCGGCGAGGCCAGCGAGTTCATCCATGAAGCTCTCGATCGAGAACACGTTGTGATAGGCGCCGAGCGCCCGCATCGCCGAGATTCGTACCGGCATCGCCGGGATAAAGTGATGCACGACACGGGCGTTGGGAAATTTGTAGATCGGAATCGCATTGCGGTCGCCGCCGCCTTCGGGCAGCGGCAGCGGCTTCGGCGGGGGCACCGCGAACGGCTGCGCCATGTGCTGCGCGGCCAGCATCGATCCGGCGCCGCCGGGCCGCATCGAATGGGTATTGCTCCAGACCTCGAAATTCCAGTCCGCGATCGCACCATTGGCATCCAGCGAGGCCTTGAGTTTCGTCACCATCGCCGGGCCATACGGCTCCCAGCCATGTTCCTGTTCGCGCATCCACTGCACCCGCACCGGTACCCCCGGCATGGCGCGCGCGATCAGCGCGGCGTCCGCCGCGGCATCGTCGGCGCCGTTATGACCGTAGCAACCGGAGCCTTCGACATGGATCAGGCGAACGCTCGGCTGCGGCACGCGCAGCATTTCGGCGATGGCCTGGCGATCGGGATAAACGCCCTGGGTGTGGGTCCAGACCGTCATGACGCCGTCAATCGATTGCGCGATCGCGCAGGACGGCCCGATCGAGCCGTGTGACTGATAGGGCCGCGTATAGGTCGCCTCGATGGTTTTGGTACCGACCGCCGATGGATTGCTTTGCTGGAAAATCACCGAATCCTGCGACGGCAAATTGGTCAGGACGTGAAGCAGATCGTCCTGCTTCGGCAGGCTCGCCGTCTCCTTCCACTTCGCGGCCGCCGACAGCGCGCGCATCGCCTTGACCGCCTGGAATTCCCTGGTCGCGACCACAGCCAGAAAATTGCCGTCGCGCACCACCTTGACCACGCCAGGCATTTTCTCGATCGCCGACGCATCGCATTCGGTCAATTGGGCGCCATAGCTCGGCGGCCGCACGATTCGGGCGTGCACCATGCCGGGCAACCGCATGTCCTGCACATAGGCCGCGCCGCCGGTGACCTTGGCCGGAATATCGACGCGCGGCACCGGCAGGCCCATCACCTTGAAGGTCGCGGGACCCTTCAGCTTCGAATTCGGCTGCGCCTGCACATGCAGCATGTCGCCAGCGACCAGCTCGCCATAGCCAAGCCGCCGGCCATCGGATGCAATCACCGCGCCGTTTTCGGTGCGCAGGTTTTCTTCCGGCACATCGAGCCGCCGCGCCGCCTCCGCAACCAGCAACGCCCGCACCTGCGCCGCCGCGTTCTGGATCGCGGTGCCGCTGTCCTGCATCGAATGGCTGCCGGACGTATAGCCTTCATTGGCGGTGCGGCTGGTGTCGGCGGTGATCACCGTCAGCGACGCAAAGGGAACATCCATTTCCTCGGCCGCGATCTGCTGGAACGCGGTCTTGAAGCCCTGGCCCAGCTCCACCTTGCCGGTGAATGCCGTGACCTTGCCGTCGGCGTCGATGCGGATCCAGGCGTCGAGATACGGCGCATCCTTCAGGCTGCCGGGCGGCTTCGGCGCCGGCGCGGCGGCAGGCGGCGCTTGATCTTCCGCATAGGCGTTGGTCAGCGAGAAACTGACGATCAGCGCGCCGCCACCGGCGAGCACGCGGCGACGATCGAGAATCACAGGACCGTTCATTGCGCGCTCCCCTGGATCGTTGAAGACGCGTCGGCGGTATCCATCAGCCGCGCGGCACGGTGCACCGCGCGCAGGATGCGCATATGGGTTCCGCAACGGCACAGATTTGGCTCGAGTTCGGCGCGGATCTGTTCATCGGTCGGCTTGGAATTCCGCTGCAGCAGCGCCTGCGCCCGCATCATCATGCCGGCAATGCAGTAGCCGCATTGGGCCGCCTGCTCTTCCATGAAGGCGCGCTGGATCGGCGCCGGCGCTTCGATGGTGCCGAGGCCCTCCAGCGTCGTCACCTGCTTGCCGTCGAGCAGCAATACCGGGGTCACGCAGGACAACACCGCCTTGCCGTCCACGATCACGGTGCAGGCTCCGCATTGGCCGAGCCCGCAGCCGAATTTCGCGGCATTGAGCTTGATCTCGTCGCGCAGCACATACAGCAGCGGCGTATCCGGATCGGACTCGACTTGGTGCTCGTGACCGTTGACCTTCAACGTTATCATGGCTTGTCTCGCTGCGTTGCGTCGGCGGGTGCGTTGTGCGGCCCGGGCGATGTCTGGAGAAAAACGGTCTGGGTCCGCCGTGCTTCCGCCACCGCCGTTTCAACGCTGATCCATGGCGGCTGGTTGCTGAACTGGGACCGGAGATATTGCAGAAGCGACACGATCTGGTCGTCGTTCATGGTGGCGGCAAAACCCGGCATGATCGGGCTGCGTTCGCCTTCGACGGGGCGAATGCCCGACAAGATGATGTTGACGGCATTACGGGGGTCGGGGCTGCTCAACGCCGTGCTGAGCCTGAGATTGACGCCGCCATACGGCAGCGCCCTGCCGGTTTCGTGGCAGGTCGCGCAGGCCGCGGCGTATATCGCTGCTCCCGCCGCATTGATCTCCACAGGCTGCACGGCGGCGGCATCAGCCGAAGCCGGCTTCGCAGGCGCCTTGACCTGCGCCAGCACCTCGGCACCCTGATTTTTGCGATCCGGCGTCGGTGCGCCAAAAACACTGGCCATGTAGGTTGCGATCGCGCGCACGTCGCTTTCGTTGACCGACGACAAATTGCTGACCACCTCGGCCATCGGCCCGCGCGCCGTGCCGTGATCGGGCTGCCAGCCCTGCCGCAGATAGCCGTACAGCGCGTCGGCATCCCACGGAATCGGTGCTGCGGAATTGGCGTTGATGGCATAGGCATGCCAATTGTCGACATCGCCGCCGGCGAACTGGGCGTTCGGGCGTTCCGCGCCCAGACCGTTGCGGGGCGTATGGCAGGCGCCGCAATGCGCCAGCCCTTCGACGAGATAAGCGCCGCGATTCCATTCCGCGCTCTTGCTGCTATCAGGCTCGAAGGTGCCGTGACGAAGGAACAGCAGCTTCCAGCCGGCGATCACAAAACGCTGGTCGAGCGGAAAGGACAGCTCGTTGGCGCGGGCCGGCGCGTTCACCGGCGGCCGCGTCATCAGGAACGCATAGAGCGCCGCATCGTCCTGATCGCTGACATTGGTGAAATGGTCATAGGGAAAGGTCGGGTAGAGATGCTGGCCGTCGCGATTGACGCCGGACCGCATCGCTCGGCGAAAGGCTTCCTCCGACCAGCGGCCGATCCCGGTCTCGGCATCGGGCGTGATGTTCGATGAATAGATCGTGCCGAACGGCGTCGGCACCGGCAGCCCACCGGCAAAGCTCTTGCCGCCCCGCACGGTATGACAATCGTTGCAATTGCCGATCGCCGCGAGTTCGCGGCCGCGCTTGACCAGGGCCGGATCGAACGATGCCGCTGCGGGCAGTTCGATGGCCGCAATCGCCGGCCGCCACGTGACCGCGAAGCCGGCCGCTGCGCCGGCGATCACGACGCCGCCGATGACGCTTGCGATGATGCGTGGCAACCCCGTCATTCGTGCCTTGAACCTTTTATAATTGTTGAGCGCGGAACGCTGCTTAGCACATATCCCGACGAACGCCCTTGCTGCAAGCTTCCGATCACCGCCTGTTGACCCCTCGCCCGATACCGCGGTTTTCGCGAGCATTCGCCCTCGGGAACGAGACCGGCTATAGGAACCCGAACAAATAACCGGGAGAAACCCATGAACCAGCCGTCAGGGCTGCCAACAAGCCTGCCTTTGTCGGGCATCACCGTCGTCTCGCTCGAACAGGCCATCGCCGCGCCGCTGGCGAGCCGGCATCTCGCCGATTGGGGCGCGCGGGTGATCAAGATCGAGCGGCCCGGCAAAGGCGATTTCTGCCGCGACTATGATTATGTGATGAACGGCATGTCGAGCCAGTTCGCCTGGACCAATCGCTCCAAGGAAAGCCTGGCCCTCGATGTCAAAAGCGCGGAGGGCAAGCGTGTGCTCGACGCGCTGTTGCCGCAAGCCGACGTGTTTCTGCAAAACCTGGCGCCGGGCGCCGCACAGCGGCTCGGCCTCGATGGCGCCACGCTGGTCGAGCGCTTCCCGCGGCTGATCGCCTGCGATATTTCCGGCTATGGAAGCGGCGGGCCCTACAGCCAGAAGAAGGCCTATGACCTGCTGGTGCAGTGCGAAGCCGGATTCCTGTCGGTCAACGGAACCCAGGAACAGCCTGCCAAATGCGGCATCGCCGTCGTCGATGCTGCGACCGGCATGTACATCCTCAACGGCGTGCTGATGGCGCTGTTCAACCGCGAACGCACCGGCAAAGGCATGGCGGTCGAGGTTTCGCTGTTCGATTCCATGACCGAATGGATGAGCTACCCGGCCTATTACACCGAAGGCGCCGGCAAGCCCTTGGTCCGCACCGGCACGCGCCATGCCACCATCGCGCCCTACGGTCCGTTTCGTACCGGCGACGGCGGTGTGGTGTTTTTCGGCATCCAGAACGAACGCGAATGGATCGCGCTATGTTCGCAGGTGCTGGACGATGCGCCGCTCGCCAGCGACCCGCGCTTCTGCAGCAATCCGCAGCGGATGCAAAATCGCGATGCACTGGAAGCCCTGATCGAGCGGCATTTCGCGAAATTCTCCGCCGAACAGGTGATCCGGCGGCTCGACGACGCAGCGATTGCGAACGCCACTATGAACACGGTCGAGGCTTTCCTGGATCACCCGCAACTGCACGCGCGCGACCGCGTGCGCAAGGTCGGCTCACCGAACGGACCACTGACCAGCTTCCTGCCCGCGATCACCATTCCCGGTGTCGATCCCGTGATGGGCGATATTCCGGCCGTAGGCGCCCATACCGATGCAATTCTCGCCGAACTCGGCTTGAAGGAAAATGCCGCAACATGACCACATCTCGATTGACCCGAACCTATCTGGCCGTCCCGGCGCACCGCGCGCGGATGGTGCAAGGCGCTGCAGCCTCGGACGCCGACGCCGTATTCATGGATCTCGAAGATGCGGTGCCTCCGGCCGAAAAGACGACAGCGCTGGCGGCCGCCGCCACAGCGCTGACGGAGCTTGATTGGGGCACCAAGACCGTTGCTGTCAGACTGAACGCGATCGACAGCCCATCGATCCAGCAGGAGATCGAACGTCTCGGCGGTATCAAGCGGCTCGATGCCTTTATCGTTCCGAAGGCGGAAAACGTCGCGGATATCGCAACCATCGGCCGCTGGGTCACGGATGCCAAAGGCGCGCGCGATACGCCGGTCGAGCTGGAATTGCTGATCGAAACCGCGCGTGGGCTGGTCAATGTCGAGGCCTTGGCCGCATCGGACCGGCTGGTGAGCGCCTTGCATCTCGGCGTCGGCGACTTCGCGGCGTCGATCGGCGCCCGCAGCGCCGAGGTCGGCGCCTCGCCATCGGGTTACAAACATGTCGGCAATGCCTCGGATGGCTATCCCCAGGTGCCGCTCGATCTCTTCGCCTATCCGATGATGCGGCTATTGGTGGCCGCCCGCGCCTTCGGGCTGCGTGCGATCGACGGCCCCTGCGGTGCGTTCCGCGACCCAATCGCGACCGCATCGACCGCCACCAAGGCGGCCGCGATGGGATATGACGGCAAGCAGGTCATCCACCCAAGCCAGATCGAAGCCACGCGCAATGCATTCGTGCCGTCCGACGATGAACTGGCATATGCGGCGCGTGCGATCGCGGCGATGGAAGAAGCCGAACGCAACGGCCAGGGCGCCGTGACCGTCGACGGCAAGATGGTGGACTACGCCAACATCCGGATGATCCGGCGCCTGATGAGTTTTAAGGGCAACGCCTGAGGCGCGTATTCCTGCAGCGCACAAGACATTCCACACATGCGCTGGCGAAATTCCTGATCCCGTTGAATCCACCTTGCCGCGCTCGACCAAAAGCAGCATGCTCGCAAAAAAAGAGCGTGCCTCCGGGGTCGGTCAAACTCCCCTGAGGCGGGGAGGCAAAATGAAAAAACCAGAACTCGACCGGCGCGATTTCATCAAAGGCGCCGTGGTCGGTGGCGCCGCCGCGGCTGGCGCGACCACAGCGATAGCTCCCATCGACATCGCGCAAGCCGAGCCCGCACCCGCAATACCAGCGGCACCCCCGCAAGCCGCCGGATATGAATTCTTCAATCTCGATGAAGCGGCCTTCATCGAGGCGCTGGTCGATCACATGATCCCGGCCGACGACATCAGCCCGAAGGGCACCGATCTCGGCGTCAACATCTACATCGATCGCGCGCTCGCCGGCGGTTGGGGCAAGGGCGACCGCCTCTATATGCAAGGGCCGTGGAAGCAGGGCGCGCCGAGCCAGGGCTATCAGCTACCGCTGACCCCCGCGCAGCTCTATCGTGCCGGCATCGAGGCGACCAACGCCCATTGCCGCAAGACCTACGGCCAACCATTCGACCGCATTGAAGCTGCGCAGCGCGAGGAAGTGCTGGCCAGTCTGTCCACCGGCAAGATCACATTCGACAGCGGCCTGCCGGTCCGGACGTTCTGGACCACGCTGTACCAGACCGTGGTCGAAGGCATGTATTCCGATCCGATCTATGGCGGCAACCGCAACAAGGCGGGCTGGGCGATCATCGGCTTTCCCGGTGCCATCGCGGTGCATCGCGATCATGTCGAGTCGTTTCGCGGCAAGCCGTTCCCGAACAAGCCGCTCGGCATCGCGGACATGAGCTGAGGGGCTGGCCATGACCACGAAACTTAAAGAGGTCGATGTCGTCATCGTCGGTCTGGGCTGGACCGGCGGCATTCTCGCCAAGGAACTGACCGAAGCCGGTATGAAAGTGGTCGCGCTCGAGCGCGGCGGCAT
>Ga0193717_1000418_pt1 | contig 29537 bp, 27 predicted proteins | sample U2c2metaG_FD_145900 | JGI IMG/M metagenome (GOLD analysis project Ga0193717, IMG submission 145900) | Soil microbial communities from a riparian zone of the East river system, Colorado, United States - U2c2 | ecosystem: Environmental > Terrestrial > Soil > Riparian zone | place: USA: East River...
TAATTAACAACGCCGGAGGCGAACATCTGGACGCGCTTAGCAGTCGTACCGGGGAGACTACTGGCATTCCCGGCCGCACCAGCGGCGCCCGGTGAGCCAGCTCCACCAGCTCCGGCACCTCCTGAAGCAATCATGGCGCCCCCCGCACCGGCAGCGCCTGCAGAGCCCGCACCTGTGTTGCCGGCTCCACCGGCATTGCTTAGAACCGTACCGCTTTGAGCGGTACCGGCAGTACCATTGGCATTCCCGGCATTGCCATCGTTACTGATCGTGCCGGGCCCAGTAACTAACGTGCCGCCAAAGATCGTGTAACCAGCCATATTCAAGCTAACGGATGTGCTAACAGTTAGCGAGGAACAGAAGCAATCCCTGGTCATTGTGTAAACGTTGCCACTCTTGCTGGCCCAGCCAACAGTATTGGTGCCATCGAGCAGGGCCGCGCCATCGGAGCTGTCACCAAAAACACCACCATAATTGACGGCCGAGACAGGCCCTTTGACAGAGGCTGTACTGTTATAACCGCCGACGTTCAGACGGCAATCGGACGTGGTATCTAGGCCGGCAAGGTCAACCAGACTTGTAAATCCACCCGAAGGCATTGTGACCACTGCGCCGGTACTAACTGTTGACCCAGAGGCCGGAGAGCCCTGGGCCACGCAACCGGACAGCACCTCAGGATTCTGATACTGCGAAACGCTAGTAATACCTGTGTAGGTGAAAGTAACTGTGCCGTTACTGGTGACAACCGTGGCCGTACCGCCACCTGGCGGTAAATGAGGCGTGCCGGCCGCATAGCCAGTCTTGTTTAACGACAGTGTGCCGGGCGATCCGCTGGTCCAGTTCGACACATCGGTACCGTTACTATCAGAGTGCACGGTCGTGGCGGGAATATTAAACGCAAAGACCGAGCCCAATACCTGGCTGTATTTGCTTTTTACCCACCGCAGGCCGGCCCGTCGGGACGTATCGCCTGTAAAATTTTGGATACGGGTATCAATAATACAGCCGTTCGCGAATACGGTCTTGGTAGCCGGTTCGAGCGTTTCACTTGAACCGCTGGTTAGTAGACCTGGTGTGGTGCTGTCATCGCCAATCTGGAGGCCACAGCCCCGCATGTAACTGGAACTGGCAAGGTAAAAGATAACACCACCGATCATTGAGGCTGAGGCTCGCAGTAACACTTGGCCATTGGTTGCGCCTTCTGCCTCAAGACCAGATGAGCTAAAGCCGGCATCAGCGACCATTCCCCAGGTGTGCGTGTAATCCAGGCCCCAAATATGCAATTTACCAATCTGAAGTCCACCGGCATTCCCCTTTGTCCAGAGGCCAATACCGGTAGTGTTGGACTGGTTCTGGCGGTTACCCTCGATCGAAATGTCATCGGCCCGGGCATCGGAAGGCCCCCGATGTACCCAGCCATGACGTCCGTTTAAGCGAATTTTGAGACCTTGGTAGCGCGCTTCGAACGCCTGGCTAGGCGTTGTATTGCCGGGAGCTCCCCATTCGGTCCAAAGCCCATTACCATAACAATTTTGAATGGTGAGGCTGTCAAGCTCATAGTTGAAACCGTAAAGACGTACGCCTTCGCCACTAGACTGATTAGCACGATTGCCATCAAATGTAAGATTGCGAACCGCGAACCGGCTAGGACCGGTTGCCTCACTGGCCGGATCCATATTAGCCTGGCCGGAGCCTGTCAGAGTCGCAAAATTCGGCACGCTCAGGATATCCTTATTAGCACCACTGGCAAGCGTTATGGTGACAGCCTTGCCAACGCCAATGAGTTCAACGCCAGATCGCATCAAGATAGGCCCATTAACTGTGTACTGCCCGCCGGCCATACTAAGATAAACCCGTCCACCACCGGCAGCGTAGGCGGTGTTTATGGCGCTAGTAATAGCGGTGAGATCGGCGGCGCCAGAGGTATCGCCAGAGGCCGCAAGAACGACTCCTTCATTGGTCAGCGAAAGCTGGGATGACGGAACTTTGCCGTCGCTTCCCAAAGTAGCTACCCCGCTGGCAGCACCTTTCTGAGTTGTTGGTATAAAGGTGCCATCAGTACGGATTTTAAGCGTACCATTGGCATTGTGCTCCTGGAGAAGGTAGTCATTAAGAATATCTCCCCATTGATTATCATCTGAACCAGTTGTTGGTAGGCGCGACATCTTAAGTGTTTGTTATCTTACCCATTTACTTTACTAGGCTTCATTATAATTGGTAACGAACGTTAGCGCAATGGTGCGGGTGCGGAGGATCGAACTCCGGTCACTAGTTTGGAAAACTAGGATAATAGCCATTATACGACACCCGCACGGAGGAGCTACTCAAGTATTTTAATACACTTTGGTCAATTACTGGTACCTTTACTAGTGGTAACGATTTGGCGCCATGGTCCGGCTGGAACTTTATCGGCTGATATGAACGCCCATGAAGATTTATCAACGTCTTGCAGGCCTAGGTAGCTACTTACGGCTGGCGACACGTCCAGGCCAGCTTTAGCTTCTTGCTGGTTCTTGGGCGCCGCGCTACCAAATACATAGGCAGTGTCATTTTCCTCAAAAGGCCCAACGTCTTCCCATTGGGCGTAAGCAGTTTTGTTGCCATGCTTTATAGCGATCCAAGTATTTTTGCACCAAGAATAGTGACTTAGGGATGGATTGCCGCTGTTGGCGCATAAGGTAGCCGATGACTTGCGATTGCCGTTATTAGTGAAGTCATTGTAAGGCAAGGCAAAATAGAAAGGATTCTCTTTTGGCGTAAAGGCGGCTGGGTAATAGCCATTGCGTGGACTTTGGCTGTCCACTCCACCATAGTGGCTCTCCCATTGCTCGTCCCAGGCACTCGGGCTATTGGATATAAAGCCGTTATCGCCGTCAGCCGGCTCGCCGGCCCAGAATATTGTGGTAATGATGTTAGCGTGCTGTAGAGAGGCCGTTGAAGCCAACGCGCTAGCAGTACTGCCTGTAGACTGGGCGGCTTGGCCGCTGCTGCCATTCTGGCTTTTTGGTGATGTGCTGCCGCCGGGTTTTGAACCTTTGCTGTTACCTGGATTACTACTACTAACTTTGGTTACCCCTGATTGATTAGAGGGTTTTTGCAGTGTGGCTGCTTCTATGCCAGCTGAGGGTTTTGTTACTTGCTGCAGCATCACCAAGCTGGCCGCGGCCAAGACTACCGCTACTGGTAGATAGATCGAGTAATATGGCCGGCTTTTTTTAATTCCTTGTCCGTATATATATTTTTTATGGCTGGGAAAGTATTTCATTTATAGCCTGGTTGACTGTGACCGTAGCCACGCCTGAGTTTTTGATGTAGGCAAGTTCGGCGTCTAAATCAGCAGGCTGGGTGGTGTACAGATCGTCAGTCGGGTCAGTTGGCGTGGTTGCTGTCTCATGGTACACCAAGACCAACCAGGACTTCTGGGCAATCGCCGCGTCTATCCAGCCCTTAACCTGGGCTTGGCTAATATTGCTATCGACTTCGTAGATTTTCAGAGTGGTAAGATCAAAATTATCTTTGGTGTTAAAACCGCCATTAACGGTGCGTTGGCTCTGGTAGTATTGTTTGCCAACCGCGATAGTATTAGCGTTATAGGCGCCGAATGGATAGGCAAAGTCAGTTACTGGCTTGCCTACAAGATTCTGCAAAACTGTTTGACTCTGCGACATTTCCTTAATCAAATTGGCTTGCGAAACTGTAGTTAGGTCAGGATGGGTTACGGAATGCGAACCAATTTCATGGCCGGCAGTAGACAGATTTTTAACTTGGGCGGCACTCATGTAATCTGGCTGGTCAGTCAATTCGTCAGATATGATGTAGAACGTTGCTGGTAGTCCGTACTTGCCTAGCAGTGGCAAGGCGTTGGTGTATTGGTTGGCCCAGCCATCGTCAAAGGTCACGCTAACCAGACCGCGATTTAGAGGTACTGGAGTGTATTCGCCTAGTGAGTAATCATCACTTACAATGTAGCCAGTCTTGGCCAGGATCTGGTAAATGGCAATGCTTTTAGCGCCAGCCGGAGCCGTGAAAGTAGTGCTAAACTTTGCCCAATTAGTACTGGCAAAGACAGTACCAAGCCAGGCGTACTGGACAGTGCCGTCATTCATGACTATTTCAGCGTCGACTTCAGTGTCCACGTTTGATTGGTACCAGTTTTCGTACTTATAGGTTTTGCCAGTCGTGACAGGTATATCCGCATAGTACCAATTAGCAGCCCCATTGGTGTAGTTCGTAATCTCCGCTTTAACACTGTGAGAGCCAGTATGTCCGGTATTCAAGTAGCTGAATGCGGCCGTGTTAGTACCCCAATTACTAGATAGCCAGTTGGCCGGAGCAGCGCCATTAGCTGTCTCAAATGAAGGGTTGGCGATTAAGTTTGGTCCAGCTGGTGGAGTGGCAGGGGGTGGCGTAACAATATTCTGAACGGTAACTGGCACGGGCGTAGAAGTTGTGGCTAAGCTCGACTTATTAGTGGCGACCGCCGATAGGGTATGGCTACCGTTGGCCGTTGTAGATGTGTTCCAGGTTGCGGCGTATGGTGCCGTGGTGTCAGGGCTGCCTAAGTTATTGCCATCCAGTTTGAATTGCACGTTGGTAATACCTTGCGCGTCAGAAGCTGCCGCGGTGACTTGCTGACTGGTGCCGCTAACTGTTGCGCCGCTAACTGGATTAGTGATGGAAACGCTAGGCGGGGTTGGGTTTTTAACCGTTATTGTCCGGGTGGCAACAGCAGTCAAGCTACTAGCATTACGGGCTGTTGCCGTAATAGTGTGCGTGGCATTGGTTAGGGTTTTGGTATCAAGATTAACGCTGTAAGGAGCCGTTACGTCTTCGGCGCCAATGTTAGTTCCGTCAACTTTAAACTGCACGCCTGATACGCCTACTTTATCTGTAGCTGTGGCGCTAACAGCTTGTGTTCCGCTAACTGTAGCGTTAGCGGCTGGTGCCGTGATTGTTACAGCCGGTGCGGTTGGAGCTGGCGGAGGCGTGACGGTGCCGTCACCTTCTACCAGGTTGAAATCGTCAGTTTGTAACCAGCCAACCTTGTTTATAAGATGAAATACAGACAGGGTTTTGATATTGGCTGGAGTCGTAAAGGTATAAGTCTTGGATTGCCAGTTGGTTGGGCTAGCCGTGACTGAACCCAGAGACTTAGTAGCAACCTTGTTGGCCGTAGTGGTAGTCTCAAGATCAACTGTAGTGGCAACATTAGATTTGTAGTATTCGGTATAAGTGTATTTTTGATTTGGCTTAACAGCTACGCTTGTAAATTTCCATTCGGCATTGCCGCCAGTACGTTTTGTCATGTTTACGTACAGGCTTTTTGTACCGGCATGGCCTTCAGTTGTTTTATAGCTAAATGTCGTAGTGTTCGAGCCTGATTTAGTCTGGCTCCAACTTGTTGGCGCGGTGCCAGCCGCGTTCGCGGTTTCAACTGACGGGTTATTAATTAGATTTGTGCCAGCCGCGATTGCCGTATAGACAAACGTTAAACTGCCAGCTAACAAAGCTATGGCTGATAAACTTAGAACAATTTTCTTAAACATATGACTCATAATTCATCTCGCTTATGACAACACTATTACATAATTTATGCTAGCATATTAACCTACTAAATTAATTGTGTCAAATTACTTAACAGGGGTAAGCATAAGCAAAAAACCAAAGAGCTCATGCTATTGCTAAATAAGCAATAATGTAATTTAATGCTTGACAATCATATTTTGAGAGTTTATAATCTCGAATACTCAATTTAATGAGAGGAACGAGGGATAAGGACATGAGTGGAACAGGACAAGTTTTAGGTGGTATGGGTTCCAGCGTAGCCGCTGGTGCAGTTGTACTACCAAACACCGGTGGAGACACCGCTGTTACTATGGCTTTTGCTGTTGTTGCCGGGCTGTTGACGTGGGGCGCCCTGTACACCTACGCAAATCGCTAAATTAGCTTCATTGCTAATTAAGAGACACTAAGGTTGCTGCTATGAGTAAGAAAAAGCGTCACGCTCGCCAGAAAATAGCCAAAACCTTGGTGTCTCTTTTGGTATTGCTGATATTCATCGCGCCGGTTTTCCTCTGCGTTAAATGGGCGGTTGGCGCCGTCAATGAGCGTGATCCCAGGAAAGTATCGCAAACCGTTTCTTTTAAATCCCGTACCCTAGATAACAAAACGCCGTTGGCTCCTTTCCAAGAGCCATTAGTAAGCCTGTCTTTTGATGATGGCTGGGAGTCAGTCTACACCAAAGCCTTTCCTATACTTCAGGCAAACGGTCTGCGCACCACCCAGTTTATTATTAGCGGCAGCCTAGATAACTATTCTTATATGTCCGTAGCCCAACTACACGCCATGCAAAATGCTGGCACGGAAATTGCCTCTCATACGATCACCCACCCAGATCTTACAACTTTGGACGACGCGGCCCTTAAACACGAATTGGCCGGCTCCAAGAGCCAGCTAAGCGCCGAATTCGGTGAAATCAAGGACTTCACTTCACCGTATGGCGCCTATAACGCCCATACCCTGCAAACGATTGGTAATTACTACCGGTCGCAGAAAAATGCCGAAGGTGATCCTGCCGCTAGTGAACTTGAAGCCATCAACACCAAAGACAGCTTCAAGGCCCTTAACATTAAGTCCTATTCCGTGCGCCAAAGTACCACCCTAAACGATATTACTAAATTACTGAAAGCCGCCCAGCAAAACAATGGCTGGCTAGTGCTGACCTATCACCAAATAGATTACAGCGGCGAGGAATTCAGCGTTTCACCGGATGTATTCAAGCAGCAAGCCAAGCTTGTCAGTTCCAGCAAAATGCGTGCTCCAACCATGGGACAGGTACTCGATAAATTAGTGCCTAAGCAAGCGGGGCAGCAATGAGTAAAAGCATACTAGCGCTTTTGATCGCCGCTCATAACGAAGAGCTGGTGATTGAAAGAACCATTAACTCGGCGATTGAGGCTGGCATGAAGCCAGAGCATATCTACGTGGTTGACGATAATTCCTCTGATACCACCAGCCGGCTGGTCAAACAGATCCTGCCTAAAGTCAACGTCATGAAAGTCCGCCGCAGCGGTAAGGGTTTGGCCCTGAAAAAAGCTACCAAGAAATTTGAGCTTACAGATAAGTACCGCTGGATTCACATTGCTGACGCTGACGGCGCCTTTGCCTCAAACTATTTTTACGTTTTTCGCAGGGATTTGAGGATAAAATACGCGGCTGCCACTGGCTATGTGCGCAGTTTCCCTGGCAAACGTGTCAGCGAGTACCGGGTATTCGAATATACCATGGGTATGGAGCTACATCGCCGCTTGCAAACCTTGCTCCACGTGGTGCCAGTCATTCCTGGTCCAACCTCTTGCTTCCGGGCCGATGTATTCAAGCAAGTGGACTTTGATAACCGGTCCCTGACTGAGGATTTTGACGTTACTTTACAGCTTCACCGCAAAAAGTTAGGCAAGGTCCAATTTATTCCAAAAGCGGTTGCCTATACCCAGGATCCACTGACTATCAAAGAGTACACCAGGCAAATTACTAGATGGAACCGTGGCGGCTTACAGAGCATGATGCGCTACAAAATTGGTAGAAGTATGACCCGGATTGACGCTTATTTAAGCTATCAGATATTGCAGAATCTCTTATTCTTTTTCAGCTATCTTATCTTTGTGCCATACCTGGCTTTGATCCGGCACAGCACGTCCGTCATCGCCAGTGCTTTCATTGTTGACGTCATGATAACTTTCATTCTAAACGCTTTTGTAGCGATTCGTTCCAGACGAGCCGATGTTATTAGTGCCTTCCCGCACGTTTACTTCCTGCGCTGGGTAAGCCTGGCGGTTTTCCTGCGGGCCTTCTTTGAGGTGATTATTCTACGCAAGTTCCGTAACAGCAACGGTATCTGGGATAACAGCCGTTACGTTATGGATTCAGAGCTACAGCCCAAGAAGCTCGCGTAAATTGTGCCAAAACGAGGAGTCGCTACTCGGTAAATTGCCCGAGGCCGCGGCTGGCAGCGTGGCGGCTTTAGTATAAGTAAGACTGCTACCCGGTTTAGGCGAAATTTGCTGGGCTTGTACTATTAGGCGGCGCGCGCTCGTGCCTACTGGCGTACAGGTTATAAGGGTGAGGGAATAATTGCCGCCTTGGTTTAAGACCGACAAGTCAGTTGGGTCGACAACAAAGAGATTATTAACTTTGTAAATATAGCGTGTTCCCTGGTAGTCCAAGAATATCTTATCGCCGTACTTCACTTTATCTAGTAACGTAAAGACGAATTTATAATCGCCAGGCGCCCACCATTGGCCGCTGGAGTGTCCAAAGATGACAACATTGCCGCGCTGTCCTGGCATGGCGGTGTTAGGATAGTGCACCACGCCGCGCTCCAAGGCATTATGGAAAGCGGTTTGGTCAACCACCTTTTGGTCAAAGACAATTGGCGCGTTCACGTTGATAGTATTAATTTTTATCTGCGGCGGCGCGTTTTTATCAATTGCCGCCGACGCGCTACTGGTGTCCAGCTGGCTAACAGAAGCATGCTTCTGGTAGAAGTAGTAGGCGATCTTGCCTGATATCAATCCTGAGTTGAAGAAACCAAATACTAGGAATGCTACCAATAGGCCAGCCAACGGCGGCAGAATGTGTTTCCTGAACTTTATATTTACCCGGCTATTAGGCGGATCGCTGTTTTTCTTTTTCTTCTTACGATGCTGTGCTTTTTTGGCCATAATATTTATTATATTTCATGTAGGACTGTTATTTTAGCGCCAAGAGCATTAAGCCGCTCGGCCAAGTCCTCGTAACCACGGTTAATAGTATAGACATTTCTTAGTACAGAAGTGCCCGGCGCGGCTAACATGCCAATTAGTAGCGTTACGGCTGGACGGATACCGCTGGGGCAGACCAAGTCAGCTGGCTTGAAACGGGTTGGCCCTTCAATGAAAACGCGGTGAGGATCAGCTAGTTCTAAGTTGACGCCAATCTTCTTCATCTCGGTGTACATCAAGGCCCGGTCTTCATAAATCCAGTCGTGGATTAGAGTCCGGCCTTTGGCAACGGCGGCAATTGGCACAAAGTAGGGCAGGTGATCAATGTTAAGGCCAGGGAAGACGTTCGGGTGAATTTTATCCACGGGAGCTTTTAGGCCGCCATCGTGTTTTTTAATTTTTAAATCCACTAGATCAGTGTGGCCGTTACCGGCTTTATAAGTCTCGCTGATTGTATATTTGAGGCCCATTTTTTCAAGCTTCAGTAGCTCAAGTTCCAGGAATTCTATTGGCGCCCGCCGGATAGTAATCGACGAATTGGTAGTAATGGCGGCGGCAATGAATGTCATAGCCTCAACCGGATCTTCAGCCGGCGCGTAAGTGACATTTTTACGAATATCAGCCACGCCGTGAACCCGTAGCGTACTGGTGCCAATGCCTTCAATTTTGACACCGAGTTTTTGCATGAAGAAACACAAGTCCTGGACCATGTAGTTGGCGCTGGCCATTTTGATAACCGTTTCACCGGGGGTTCTGGCCGCGGCCATCAATATATTTTCAGTGGTCGTGTCGCCCGATTCATAAAGTACGACCGACCGCGTAGGCGCCCGTGGTTTAGATGTAACCCGGTAATGTCCAGTTTTGGTTATAACGTCAACGCCGAACTCCTCCAGCCCATATAGGTGAGGTAATACGGTGCGGCGCCCCAGTTCGCAGCCACCGGCGTAAGGAATTTCGAATTCACTGAACTCGTGCATGAGGGGACCAATAAACATGACCACGCTACGGGTTTTACGAGCGGCTTCTTTATGCATCTTGCTTAGATCAATCTTTACCGGCGGTTTAATTTCCAGGTCGTTCTCGCCAACCCATTTCACCTGCACTCCAATACTTGTCAGAACTTCAATCAACCGGTTAACTTCTTCTATCCGGGCGACGTTTTTAAGGCGGGTCGTACCTTTATTTAATAAGCTGGCACAGAGCAGGGCTACCGTGGCGTTCTTGCTAGTCTTGAGCGTGATTTCACCCTTTAGTTCCTGACCGCCCTCAATATGCAGGTTAATAGCGCCGCTATTTAGGCTAATTAACTGCTTGTTGAGTACATCGCTAATACGACCGAGGGTTTCCATGCTCAGGTTCTGGCGGCCGTGCTCCATCCGGTTAACGGCTGACTGCGATGTGCTGAGACGGCGCGCGAACTCGGCCTGGGTTAAGCCTTTTTCTTGCCTTACTTGAGCAATTAATTGCCCGATCTTCTGATTAGTAGATGACATCTATCCAGCGATTATATCATCTATGATATTTAATTTTCAAGTTGACTGTGAGTTTCGCCAATCTGTTACAATTAAATGTAAATATAGGGGAGACGCATATGATTGACACGACTGTGGCCGGTTTAATCGCCGCTGAGGAGAAACGCCAACGCGAAGGCCTGGAACTTATCCCGTCAGAAAACTACGTCAGCCGGGACGTGTTAACAGCTATGGGCAGCATCTTTACTAACAAATATTCAGAAGGCTATCCAGGTAAACGTTACTACGGCGGCCAGGAAAACACCGACTTGGTTGAACAGTTAGCAATTGACCGGGCTAAAAAGCTCTTTAAGGCCGATCATGCCAACGTCCAGCCCCACTCCGGCGCGCCTGCCAATGAAATCGTCTATTTCTCGTGGCTAGAACCAGGCGACACCGTTCTGGCTATGGATCTTAGTCACGGCGGCCACCTAACTCATGGCAATCCCATGACCCGTTCGGCCAAACTGTACAATTTTGTCCCTTATAAAATGAAAGATCCTTCTACCGGCGAAATCGATTATGACGAACTGCGCCAGCTTGCCCTCAAGCACAAACCAAAAATAGTCCTAGCTGGTTTCAGCGCCTACCCGCGCGAACTGGACTACGCCAAATTTGCCGCGATTGGTAACGAAGTCGGCGCTTTACGTATGGCGGACATGGCGCATATTGCCGGCCTGATTGCTGGCGGCATAGCCAAAAATCCTTTCGATTACGGCTTCCACGTCATCACAACTACCACCCACAAAACCTTGCGTGGCCCACGTGGCGGCATGATTTTGAGCAAGGGCACAGTCAGCACGCCACTTAAAGCACCAGAGAAAACTTTGGAAAACATCCCAACCTTGATTGACCGGGCTACTTTCCCGGGTATCCAAGGTGGCCCGCACGAGCATATCATTGCCGCCAAGGCCGTAGCTTTTGGCGAGGCCCTCAAGCCAGAATTTAAAACTTACGCCAAGCAGATCGTTAAAAATGCTAGCGCCCTAGCTGACGCCATGATAGCCGAAGGCTTCTCTTTAGTGACCGGCGGTACCAGTAATCACCTAATTCTTGCCGATGTTCACACCAGCTTTGACTTAGACGGCAAAGTAGTTGAAGAGGCCTTGGATAAAATTGGCTTAACCCTTAACAAGAACTCAATAGCGGATGATACTTTGCCACCATTCCGCCCCAGCGGCATCCGTCTGGGCACGCCAGCCATTACTACCCGCGGGCTTAAAGAAAAAGACATGATCCAGATTGCCAAATGGATGAAATTAGCGATTGATAACAGGGAAGATGAAGCAAAGCTTAACAAGTTAAGGAATGAAGTAAAAGCCTTTGCTCTCAAGTTCCCATTGCCAAGCGACAGCTAAAGAAGTTCTGGTTCTTGTTCGAGAGTGAGATTGAATTTGGCCTGGACGGCATCAACAATTTTTTGCTTGAACGCTAGTAAGTCAGCCGTGCTTTTGGCGTGCTCGTTAACTAGAACCAAAGATTGCTTGGGCCATGTGGCCATACCTGTCTCCGGATCATGAAAATCTTTAAAGCCAGCCTGCTCAATCAACCATGCTGCCGATAGTTTGATACCACTATCAGTTGGCCAGTGTGGTATTGGATCATATGCCTGAGCTAGCGGCGCGAATTGATCCTCGGTAATTATGGGATTAGCAAAGAAAGAGCCGGTATTTTTAACTATAGCTGGATCAGGCAACTTACTGTTGCGAATCGATATAACGGCCTGCCGGACGGACGCTGGCGTGTATTCGTTTATTCCATTAGCTTCAAAGTAAGTTTGCAGAGCGCCATAAAAAGGCGGCTGTGGATTACCTTTCATCAGATGAAGTGTCAGGCTGGTGATAAAAAAGCGGCCGCGATCGGTTGTCTTGAAGCGGCTAGACCGGTAGCTGAAGCCACAATCACTGCCTGGCAAGGTAACAAAATCGCCTACTTGGGTGTCAAAAGCCTCAACGGTTGTAAGGGTCTGAGCAATCTCCTGCCCGTAAGCGCCCACGTTTTGAACCGGCGTGCCGCCAGCGCTACCCGGAACTAGGCTGAGCGCTTCAATTCCTGTCAAACCAGCCGCCACGCTGCGTTCCACCACGCTATCCCAGTTCTCGCCAGCTCCAATTGTCAGGTAAACATTGGTTTCATCTTCTTCAAAAGCCTGGTAACCCAGAACTTTATTAATAATTACCAAGCCAGAAAAGCCCTCGTCGCTCCAGATGATGTTACTGCCACCACCAATCATAACTACTGGCAATTGCCGCTCCTGGGCCCAGCTGAGAGCCCCTAAGACCTCCATACGGCTAGTTACCTCGCATAGATGAGCCGCGGTCCCGCCCAAGCCCATAGTTGAATAGGCGCTTAGGCTGGCCTGATCTAGGATGTTCATGCCTATATTATAGCTTACGCTTGCGCCTACTAGCCGCTGGGATTATTATGGGAGTATGAGTGAGCCGTTTAAGCCATATGTCAGTTTGGGTAGTCACCTCCGGTACGTCCGGGAGCAGTCTAAACAGAGCCTGTCAGAAGTATCCGGTGCCGTAGAGATTGAAGAAAAACACCTGGAACAGATAGAAGCTGGCGAAGATCGTCCCGCCGAAGATATCTTACTGTTACTTATTAGCCACTTCCGGGTCAAAGACCATGAGGCGGTCCAGTTATGGGAATTAGCCGATTATGACAGCGACATGCCAGACGAAATCCGCCTGGACGCTGACGCGGGGCATAATCACAAACAGCAGGTCATGTTACTAGCGCTAGACGTACGAACTATGTACAGTGACGGTCTAGACGTTGTGGTCAATCCGGCCGGTGTAACTCTTCACTTTAACCAGACAACTGGAAAAATCCAGACAGCCCCAATCGCTAAAATTGGCATGAGCCATCAACAGGCTGAAATGGTTATGAAAACTATCCAGCAGGCTTTACTTCATGCTAAATACAACGATGGAAACCGTCTTTTGCCACCTCCCAGCTCTGAAGCATAAGCATATTGTAAGATTTTTTACAGACTATAGGGATAGAGGGGACTACAGTCACCAGAAGTGTCAACAACGTATAAAACAAATAGGCAGATCTAATGACTATTGAACGAATGCTCCAAAACCTTCACGATATGACCCTCAGTACAGCCACCTCAAAACCAGCTCCCACAAAAATCAAGAAGTAAAAAATTATCCTAAGAACTCTTTAGAGACCTAACAGGCCTCTGTATTTTTATAATAAACTGACGATAAATATTCTTGGTACACCCGGCAGGATTCGAACCTGCGACCCCTTGGTTCGAAGCCAAGTACTCTAATCCGCTGAGCTACGGGTGCGTAGTATCGTATACTATTCTAACAGATGACACTCCATAACATTCAGGAAGCGGAGTCGGCACTGTTGCCATACGTGCCGTTGGTGGGACAAGTTAAGGCTGACACGACGCTTGAACGTGTCTGGCCGCTCATGGAATTACTTGGCAATCCGCAAGACCAATTAAAGACTATACACATTGCTGGTACCAGTGGTAAAACCTCCACGGCGTACTATATGGCAGCCTTGCTGGCTGCTAGCGGAAAGAAAGTTGGCCTGACGGTTTCACCGCATGTTGATAGCGTTACCGAGCGGGTTCAAATTAATGGCCAGCCAATTCCGGAAGAACTCTTTTGCCAAGAGCTTGGCGAATTCCTGGAAATCATAGAACAAGCCGCTCAAAAACCATCGTATTTCGAATTACTGTACGCTTTTGCTATCTGGGTGTTTGCCCAGCAAAAATTGGATTACATCGTAGTCGAAACTGGCATGGGCGGACTACACGATGCCTCCAATGTTTCCCGCCGGGCTGATAAGCTATGCGTAATAACGGACATTGGCCTGGACCACACTCACATTTTAGGCAATACCCTGGCGGATATTACTGCCCAAAAGGCAGGAATTATTCATGAGCATAATCAGGTATTCATGTACCAGCAAGCTCCAGAAATTATGGAAGTAGCAGAGCGGCGGGTTAAAGATCATAACGCCACGCTTAATATAGTTGCTGGCTATGAGGGCGGGAAAACAGACCTTCCAGACTATCAACTCCGCAATTGGCAGCTAGCCCACGAAATCTATAAATATTTAATTATCAGAGACGATTTGCAACACTTAACAAGTCAAGTATTACAAGAAACACAGCACGTTTTGATACCAGCCCGCATGGAGACTAAACAAGTAAAAGGTAAAACAGTAATCATGGATGGCGCTCACAATGCCCAAAAAATGACCGCTTTCCTGGAGAGTTTCAAACATTTATATCCAAACGTAAAACCGGCTATTTTACTGGGCCTTAAGGAAGGTAAAGAATACCAGGAGCTAATACCAATACTGGCACCAATTGCCAGCCGGGTTATTACAACTGTATTTAATACTTCCCAGGATTTGCCAGCCCGCTCAATTGACCCAGCTATATTGTCTAAGCTGTTTATTGACCAGGGTATTGAGGCAGAAACAATTACGGATCAGAAAGCTGCGGTCCAGGCATTATTAAACTCGCCAGAGTCTGTTTGCGTCATCACTGGCTCGTTTTACATGCTCAGCCAAATAAGAAATAATGGCTACTTAGAATGATTCGTTTAATAGTCGCTATTGATTCCAAACGAGGCATGGCCAAAAATGGCGGCATGCCTTGGAGTATTCCAGATGACGAACAATACTTTACTGACCAGACCAAGACCTTTGGTGGTAATGTCCTGACTGGCAAAACCACCTTCGTCGAAGCTTATAAAAATAAACCCTTATCTGATAGACAAGACTTCATATTAACGCACGATACCGAGCCAATTGAGGCCGTAACGCTCGTGCATGATCTTGACCAGTTCTTAAACGGCTTTAGCGATAAAGATCTCTGGGTGGCCGGTGGCGCCAATGTATTCGACCAGGTTATGAAGGCCGGTAAAGCCGACGAGCTATATATAACGGAAATTGAGGGCGATTTTAGTTGCGATCAATTCTTTCCTGATTACAGCGACTTCAAATTAATTAGACAAAGTGAAACTAAAGAACAAAACGGTTTCAAATTCACTTACAAAGTCTACGCCAGGACGACTACATAATATCGGTTTCTTCTTGTTCTGTGTTCTGCAGCCACGGCTGGACAGAATCTAACACGATTCCCACTTTTTGTGCTGCTAATCTAGTCCGCCTCATATCTTAATTCTAGTCCGGCCAGGTCCTACCGCAGTACAATAATTAACATGTCGTGTTACTTAACTGTAAAGCAGCACTCCAATAACAACTGACAGGTTAACTACTTCCCACAAGATAAAGCTGATAATAATGTTTTTCTCTTTATGGGCTAGGCCGTACAAAATCCATGGGAAAGTTACAATGAATATAAGAGACCAAGTGGCCAGTGAAACGCCTTCGGCAGATTTTGTCGAGAAGATTGCGTAAGTTTGTGGCAAAACCGTGAAAGGGCCAATTACACCTACAACAAAGGTGAGTCTATCAAGGAAAGCAATATAGGCTGATGATTTTTTCTTTTTTGAGCTTTGTTTGCGCTCGAACTTATGGCGAAGTCCCAGATAATGCATGAACCAAGTATAGCAAACACGTGCTAACTGGGTATAATAAGCATATGCAAAAAGATTCATCCGGCGGAAAGTACGTTCTGGCCGGGTACACCATCTGGATGATTATCCTGTCCGTGGTTTATTTCGTGCTTATCCATGCTGGTGACAATAAGGCTTTGCCTTTTGTCTGGCTGGCCATTGGGCTCAGCGGCGTAGCGGCAATTATCATTGGTATCATTAAATACCGTCCTGCTGCCTGGCGGGGCTGGGCCTTTCTTGCGGCCGCCAACCTGTTTTTTATAGGCGGCGACACCTATTACAAAGTCTCGCATTACATACTCAATGTCACGAATCCTTACCCTTCATTTTCCGATGCGCTTTATTTAATGACCTACCCATTGTTCGCGGCCGGTGCCTATATATTCATAAAACACCGTTCGCCAGCCAAGAGTGACCGTGGCGCGATTATTGACGCCGCCACCTTTACGATTGGATTACTGTTATTAGTCTGGGTCTATCTAGTCATACCAAACGCGACTGTTAGTGATACCGCGCTAGCAGCTAGGATGACTTCTGTAGCCTATCCATTGGGCGACGTATTGGTCTGGGCTATGCTAGTTCGCCTATTGGTTATAGATGTCCGTACTAGGTCAGTACAGCTGTTGGCTTTGGGCGCGTCCGGGCTTATAGTCGCTGACATTATTTATGGCCTAGGGCAGTTTTATGGCTGGTGGCATGAGGGCAGTTTTGTAGATATAGGCTGGATAGTATTTTATGCCAGCTGGGGCGCGGCCGCTTTGCATCCTTCTATGAAATTAATAGATACGCCAATTTCCAAATTGCCACCAATTCGTACCCGCCGCCTAGTGTTGCTGGCAGCTACCGCGCTGATCGCGCCAGCGCTGCTGTTAGTTGAAACGGCCCGTGGCAACGCGTCACGTGTAGCCAGCGTCGTGGCGGTTTTCGCGGCCATACTTTTCATATTAGTTGTGCTTCGCATGTTCACGCTGCTTCGTGAAATTAGTAGCCGTGACGCCGAAATCGCCCTGGAAAAACAGAAAAACGAAGTTATAGAGATCGTATCGCACCAGTTGAGGACGCCTCTATCTATAATTATGCTTTATACCGAGGAACTGCTAGGAACCGTCACTGACGCTAACCGCAAGGACGTCACAACCATCAAACAAGCTAACCAGCGCCTGATTGAGCTGGTCAACGCCTTGCTGTACTCCACCCAGCTTGATATGGGCACCAAAGATTTTGAACTTACCCCGCAGGACCTTGGTGGCATGGTCAGCGAGGCTGTAAAGGATACCAAGAGCCTACTAGACGAAAAGCAAGTGACCGTTGAAATAACTACGGAGCCAAATATGGCACCAGTTACCACTGACCACGAAGCCTTAAAAACGGCCATCAGCTACTTAGTGAATAATGCCGCCCGCTATGGCCAGGATTCTGCCAACAATAGAATCTCGATCACCGTTAAGCACGAAGGCGGCAAAGGCGTTGTAACGGTCCGGGACTCCGGGGTTGGCATACCTGACGAAGACCAGTCCAAAATCTTCACCAGACTCTTCCGTGCCAACAACGCCGTTACTAGTTTTCCAGACGGCGTAGGACTAGGCCTGTACGTTGCCAAGACTATAGTCGAGCGGATGGGTGGCCACATTGGCTTTAATTCCAAACTCGGGGAAGGCTCCGCCTTTTACATAAGCCTGCCGCTAGACAATACCCCGCGAGCCAAAGCTATCGCCGAACCGGACGGCAGCGTTATCTAAGCTTCTTGGTGTAAAAGATGGAAGCGATTAAAAAAGAAGCACCTATCGGCGAGGATAGATGCTTCTTGTCTGGAGGGCCAGGAGGGACTCGAACCCTCGACACCCTGCTTAAGAGGCAGGTGCTCTAACCAGCTGAGCTACTGGCCCGTCGCGCGAACTTATGCTCGCAATGAAGAGAACTTTATCAAATTACCTCTGTTTTGGCAAGGCTATTAACCTATTCTATGGCTGGTTCGGCTTTAGTTGGAGCAGTGTGCTTATTGATGTATTCGTAAACTACCGCGAATGCTGCGGTGTACATAACCAGGAAGTAAATGGCGAATGGTATGCCAATTATGGTAATCATCAATAGTGCCATTGCTATGTTGGCACCAACGACCCCCCAGACTTTACCGGCGTGACCCTTGGTGTTGTCAATACTGGCCTGGAAAGCGTCCATTACGCCCATATCTTTATCAACTAGGTAATAGGGAGCAAGTATGACCCGGGGTAGTACAAAGAAGAACGGTATGACTAACAAGATTAAACTAGCAACTAAAGCTAAAACTACTAGAAGTTCCAGAAGTACCATCTTGATTAACAATTCCCAGCACTTTTTAAGGGCAGCTTCAAACTGTAATTTTTGTTTGCGAACTCCTGCTAAAAACAGCAAGATAAAGCCAGTGGTGGCAATAGCGTTAACGAAAAACGAAGCCAGCTGGCCAAGAACGCCAGTTTTGTACTGGACTATGCCACCTATGACGGCAGATAAGATCCAGAAACAAGCCAAGGCAGCCAGATTCAATCTAACAGCGTCACGTGATTGCTTGTATATACCAAAAGCACCTGGCCAAACTTGGGTCGAAGATGTTGTATCAGCCATATTAATCCTTATGCCGCAGCTGGCGGAGTAGCCGCAGGAGCTATTGGAACTTCTGGAGCTGGGGCCGCTGCTGGAACGCCAAGCTTGTTAAATTCGTTCTGGAGGATGGCCGCGCCAATAAAGCCCAGTAGAAAAAGCAGGATAAAGGCCATGACAGTAGAAGTGCTGCCCTTGGTAACTTCGTCAACGCCTTCGCTGTACTTCCATAGCCACCAAATATTTACGATAGGTATGATGATGAGCCAAGCGGTTGGGATTTTAGCTCCTTGGGTGTTGAGTTCAATTTTGGTTTTGACCTGCCAAACTAAAGAATAAATTCCAAATGTTACGAATGGTAGTAAAAGTGGTGCTGCTGGACTTCGATGTTTCATCGAGGAACTCCTAGCTTAAAGTTTAATTAGAATTACCTGAAGTTATCTTAAACGTGTTTATGCCTTTATGCAACGGCATAAGTTATACTAGGGGTAATGCGACTACTCAACGGAAGTGACCTCGCCAGTTATATCAAAGAACGCCAGGCCGCTCAGGTGCGTGGTTTGAGGCAGGCGCATGGCATTAATCCCAAGCTAGCCATAGTCGTAACAATTGATAATCCGGTCACTAATGTCTATTTACGGCTCAAAGAACGTTATGGGGCCGATATTTTAGTTAGCGTGGACGTTCATAGAGTGTTCCAATCAGAGGTAAAAGAATTACTTAACAAGTTAAGCAAAGACGATAAAGTTCATGCGATTATTGTCCAGTTACCGCTAGAAGACGTTACTGCCACGGAGGAGGTCGTCAATTTAGTGCTACCAGAAAAGGACGTTGATGGCCTGAGTATTGATCCTAAATTTGATCCAGCCACACCTCTGGCAATCCTGTGGCTACTATCTGGTTACAACATAGATTTGGTAAATAAGTCAGTCCTATTAGTCGGACGTGGCAAATTAGTCGGTGCGCCGTTAGAGAAAATGCTGCTTGCCCAAGGCGTCACCCCAGAAGTGGCAGACAAGCAAACGGCCGATCTTAAAGCTGAAACCTTGAAAGCTGACGTTATTATCACTGCTACTGGCGTCCATGGCTTGATCCGCCCAGATATGCTTAAGCACCAGGCTGTGGTAATAGATGCTGGCGTAGCCTCAGAAGGCGGCAAAACCGTTGGTGACGTGGCGCCAGAAGTCTACCAAGAGCGTGACGACCTTACCATCACCCCCCTAAAAGGTGGCGTTGGACCCCTGACAGTCTGCGCCCTTTTTGATAACGTTATCCGGGCTGCCCAGCGAGTTGTTGAACAGCAGACTTAAACTGTTCGCCGCGGTCTTTGTAATCTTTGAACATGCCAAAACTGGCGCAAGCCGGTGATAGTAGAACTACGTCGCCACTTTGGGCGGCTGATTGGGCGGCGGCCACGATTTCTGTCATAGAACTTCCGCCAGCTGTAAAATTCGTAAATCCAGCCGCTTCCAAGGCAGTTTTGATCCGCCCGGCCTGGTCTCCTACCAGAATGGCTGTTTGGACGTTCGACTGAGTAACTACTTGGGCGAGCCCGTCATAGCTGGCACCCTTGTCAGAGCCACCCAGAATAATAATTTTAGGCTGCTCAAGCGCCTGTAAGGCCACAATGGCCGTCTCAGGGGTAGTGCCAAACGAATCATCATAATATTTGACTCCGTCCAGCTCCCGGACGAGCTCCAAGCGGTGTTCCAGGCCAGTAAAGCTGGTTAGGACTGACCGGAGCGCTTCAATGTCCTGGGTTATCTGCCACACGGTTGTTACGGCGGCGCAGGCGTTTTGCCAGTTATGCTCGCCCAGCAGCTTCAGCTCGGCGGTATCGCAGATGTACTGGCCTTCAATCGCGATGGCTCCATTCTCAACAACCGCGCCTGGCAGGGTAAAGTAGGGTACTTTTTGGCCGGAACTGGCGCTGGCTATCTGTTGGGACAGCTCGTTTTTGCCAAAATATATAGCTATATCTTCGGCTATCTGGCTGGCAAATAGGTTAGTCTTGGCTTCAGTGTATTCGTCCATATTAAGGTGCCAGTTCAGGTGTTCCGGCGCCACCATCAGGCAAACACCAATATGCGGGGAAACTTTCAGGTCAATTAACTGGAAACTGGATAACTCTAGTACTACCCAAGAATCAGCGTCCAGCCCGGATAGAAAAGACAGGGGCGGAATACCAATATTGCCACCCAAGCTGACAGTTTTGCCGCTGGCTTCCAGCATCTTGGCAATCAGCGTAGAAGTGGTACCTTTGCCCTTGGTTCCAGTGACGCCAATTATATTTTTGGTTGGAGTAGCCTTAAAAAATTCATTAATATTAGTGGTAAGCTTGCTGGCAACAGATGGATTTTTGTCCAGGATTAACTGGGGTGGCAGGCCGGCCGTGCGCACTAGCAGGTCGTACTGGTCCAAGCCGTCCAAATAACCATCGCCAAGAACAGATTTAATGTCTGCTGGCAGCTCCAAATTGGCGTTCTGATCATGAGCCGTTAGTTCGTGACCACCTTGGGACTGGAAATACTCGTAAGACGAGCGGCCTTCAACGTCAAAACCTAAGATAGCAATCTTCATTAGTCGCCCAGGTGTTTTTTGACGGTTTCAGCGACTTGGCGCGGGGTCATGTCGGCCTTAAGGATGACATCGATGACACCAAGCTCACGGACATGTGGCGGTATTTCCTGTTCGCCAACATTGGTCAGAACAATCACTTTGATCTGTTTGCCCCAACTGGTTTTACGTAATCTCTCGAGCATGACATCGCCCGTTACCTCTGGCATCATCAGGTCCAGCAAGATGATATCCGGCTTCATCTTCTCGGCCAGTTCCAGGCCTAGGCGGCCATTTTCGGCGGTTTCAACCGTGTAACCCTCGGTCTCGAATTTGAAGCGGTACATCTGGGCAATGGCCTGGTCATCTTCGATAATGGCAATTTTTGTCATATTAATCCTCTGTAATTAGTATAGACACTTAAATCTCCAGTACAAACAGGCATTTAGCCTCTTGATAGCGCCTTGGATAAGACAGTTTTGGCGCTCATGCCACGCCAAGGAGAAGACTGGAATACGGCTACAACTAGGGCGCAAACTGGTAAATCCGTGCACTTAGTTCCAGCAACTTTCATATGGATTGGTCCGAATTCCGTGTTGCGGTTGCGAGCTAAAGCACCCAGACTGGCATTAATATTGCCCTTTACTTCCGCTTCGCTATGACCCTCGTGCTCAACCAGTAAGCCCTGCTTTGTTTTAAGGTCTTGTATCCAGCCAATGCCTGCCCAGGCTTCTTCATTACGCTGGGAAGTCCTTTGCTGGGCCATTACTACGTAAAGGCGGTCACCCCAAGATCCGTCCGGCCGTTCGCCCGGCTCGGCATTAATTATTTTACTGTTTGGCGGCAGTACCGAGCTCAATATAATAAGATTAAAATTAGCTACGCCAGCTGCCACCAAAGCTTGGTCAAAAGCTGACAACTGGGTTGGTCCAGTACCAATTCCTTCAGATATTTTTATGTTCATTTTGTTCTTTTTGGATAACTGCTGACAACTATAACATAATGATTTATATTTTGCATTGGGTCTTACCTGAGCTATTACTTAGCACTAATAGTGAATTTTTTTAGAAATGTTTCCGGGTGAAGCAGCATTTTGGAATATCTAAGCTTTTCAATTCCCAGATCTTGTTCATAATTTATATGAGTCACCCCCCGTTTATTTAAGTTTGCCGCTGTGGAATGTTTTAAAAAATCGTAGAGTCCATTATGGCTTTTTAAGGCTTTTTCAAAGTGTCCAATCGCGTAATTGTTAGGAAGCATCTCATATATCGAGAACCCTACCATGTCTTCGTCTATATAAATTCCTAATGTGTCGAGATTAAAATGGGAGGCGTTCTTTACGAGTTTTTCTATAGCCAATAACTCGTTCTCGCTATCGTCCAGGTTTTTACTAGACTCCTTCCTCCAATTATGAAAGGTTTCTATAATTTCCTTAGCTACTTTTTCATCTATCTCTAGTTTTTTTATTACGGCATGATGCGAGTGCTGGGCCAAGAACTTATTAATACCGTTGCGCTTAGAAGCGTAGTCAGAGCCTTTCAGTTCGCTGAATTTTAAAGCCAGAACTACATAATCATGCGAATCCCTATCTTCCTTTATTACGTAGTCTTCCGGATTCTTTATAAGCCCCACAACGTGCTCAGGTATAAGATGAAGGCTCGGCGAAAGACCATTTCTGGACGAGTATTCTAATAGTTCCTTGATTGTTTGATCAACATTAGTGTCGCCTATGAAGGAGAGGAATGCCGCGTCTGACGTGTAATCTTTAAACTGAACGACTATATTGTCGTTAAGCTGCGATACCAGCATTTTATTCTGAACATTCCAACTATACATACTAACGAAGTTAAAATCAGAGTAAGGCGGAAACTTGGCTATAACTTTCTCAATAGCCTCTCGGGATTCTATAGATACGGGCTGAAAGCCGGGAAATTTCGCGAGCATGTGCTCATGATATCAAAAAGAACCCACATCCAATCCCTACTATAAAACTTGGCAACTTGACAGGAGTGCTAGCATAAGGATAATTAAGGATAAATATGAACCTAACAAAAAACAAACTGCAGATATTAGTCACACTTCTTTTCTTGGGGTTCTTTGCTTGGTGGATTAGCTTCCAAACAGTAGTAGATAAGCAGGGTCTTTCCGTTCAGTGGTTTGGCGGCACTTACGGAGTAGTTGCTTTAATAGGCGCTTTAATAGGTTTCTTTGCCGCCAGAAAATGGGGAGGCTTCAAAACTGTCCTTGGTAAAGCCCTAATGTTCTTCTCCTTTGGACTATTAGCCCAAGAGGCCGGCCAGCTCATCTACACTTATTACGTCTATGCGGCTAAGATCGATATTCCTTACCCGTCTTGGGGGGATGTTGCTTATTTTGGAAGCGTGGTGCTATACATACTCGCGGCGTTTTTCCTAGCCAAAGCCGCCGGCGCCAAATTTTCCTTGAAAGAGGCAAAATACAAAGCTGTTGCCGTCATTATACCCGTAGCCTTGCTTGCTATTTCTTATTGGGTGTTATTACACGGCCATCAATACGACTCCAGTAAGCCACTTACTGTATTCCTCGACTTTGGCTATCCCTTTGGCCAGGCTATCTACATTTCAATAGCAATAACTGCGTACTTACTCTCCAGGAAATTACTGGGTGGTCTTATGAGGGGCGGCATAGTACTGGTCATATTGGCACTATTCGTACAGTATATTGCTGATTTCAGCTTTGTTTACCAAAGCAGCCGGGGTAGTTATGTTGCCGGTAAATACGTTGATCTTCTATACCTAGTAGCTTATTTTGCTATGGCTACAGCTATGATTAAGTTCCATACCATCTATAAGAATATACGGAGCAAATCCGAGACACCCAAGCCTGTGGCTGAAAAAGCGGAGGCAGGCTCATGAGCATGGATGTCTACGCCCAGATTGCCGTTAAGATTATTGCCGGGCAGGAGGCTATCATTGGGCCGGTGGCGGTCGAGCAGGCTGAACGTGTGCCTGATTTGAAGATTGACTGGCCAAACCATGAGATAACCATCACTGGTGACAAGGTTTCTGCCATCCAGGAATTAATCGAAAAATATAAGGAATTATTTGGCCAGATCTCAGTTGAGGTATCAAAACAGGCCGCCGCATCCTTAATGGAGCAATTACCAGAGAACGCCCAGCCAGCGATCTTAAGGTAGGCAAAAAGGGTGGGGAACATGGAAAAGACCGAGCCTCAAGACACTGCTCCCAAAAAACGGACACGACTGCCCTTCCAGAAACGTAAGCAGCTAGAGCAGGATATAGAGCATATTACTGCCGAGATGTATAAGCGCAACCAGGAGTTGGCAGATACCAATAAGACGTTGCTACTACTTAGGACAATTGATGCTCTGGTTCTGGAGTCTCACGCCTCTGTCAAGATGGTCTGCGAGCATATATCCCAGGCTATCACCCAGGCCACTGATTACCCCTTGGTGGGCCTGTTTACCCGGACTCCCCATGACCAGGACCAAATGCGCCTGTATGGTTTCAGTGGCAAGGAGTTACTGGGGGGGTCATCATCGCCCTTGAGCCGGCCGCTACACCTTAAAATTTCTGATGAATGGCTGGCCTCGGCTAATACTAGTCGTATCTTATCGCTTGATGGCATGACCCCCAGAGAAATGGCTGAAAACCTGGATATATCGGCCACCGAGATTGGCCGGCTGCTAAGACTAATGCCCTTGAAATCGCTCTACGAAGTTAAATTAGTGGTTAGGCGTAGAGTCGTAGGTGTTTTAATCATTGGTTTCCACGGTGACGCCAATAATATCAGCCAATCTGATAAGACCCTGATTGACCGCTTAACAGCAAGATCCAGGCCCTTGATGAGGCAAAGGACGACTTCATTAGCATGGCCAGCCACCAGCTTCGTACGCCGCTCACAAGCATAAAAGGCTATACCAGTATGGTTCTAGAGGGGGACGCTGGCGAATTAACACCTACGCAGAAGAAATTGCTGACCCAGTCGTTCTACAGCGCCCAACGGATGGTTTACCTGATTGCCGATCTGTTAAACGTGTCCCGGATCCGCACCGGCAAATTCCTGATCGAGCCTACGCCAGTCAATTTAGCAGAGGTGGTAGACCAAGAAACCGCCCAATTAAAAGAGCTGGCTGCCTCCAGGTCCCTGGAAATAACTTATGAAAAGCCTAAAAACTTCCCTGATCTGATGCTAGACGAGACTAAAACCCGCCAAGTTATCATGAATTTCGCAGATAACGCCATCTATTACTCTTCACCTGGCGGACGCATTGAGATTAAAGTTATAGATAAGCCTAACACCGTAGAACTACGAGTTATAGATAAAGGCATGGGCGTGCCTAAAGCCGAGCAGAAACACCTATTTACTAAGTTTTACAGGGCTGGAAATGCCCGTAAGGCTCGTCCAGACGGCACCGGACTAGGCTTATTTATGGCCAAAAAGGCGGTGATTGCCCAGGGTGGCTCGATTATCTTTGACAGTAAAGAAGGCAAGGGCAGCACCTTTGGCTTCATGTTTAGCAAGGCTAAGCTTTTAGTACCAGAAAAACCTACTAAACCACAATAAATGTAATAATTTTTACATTATTATGTGTAAAAAGGGCGTGTAATGGCCTTGTATCAAGGTGTTAGAAACGCTTATGCTATATTGTTACACCATAATGTTGACATAACTCGATTGTTGTGATATATTGTAGCCATAACACTTTTTGTGCAGTAATGCATAAGCGGTGTGGGAAAGTAAGAGTAATAATTCTAATCTGCGTGAGAACAGATCAGAGGAGGCACAATTTTTATGTCAGAAGCAATCGCACTAGCACCACAAACAATGGAGCAAGCTCCATCAAACATGTTTAGTAATGCAATAGAACGTATTAAAGAACTACCTAAGTCGGCTAAATACGCTAGCGCAGTATTAATGGGAGCATTAGCTTTTGGCAGTGCAACTGAACTTTCTACTGCCGAAGCTTCAGCTGATACTACTCCAACCGTTACCTCTCTAACTGAGACTACTCAGGTCAGCATTGCCGGTAGCAGCATGTCAGAAGCAAGCGCAGCTAGCGTTACCGTTCTTGGTAACCACCGCGTTGTTTCTAAAGCAAAGATTCGCAAAGCTAAGAAAGCTGGCGACTGTGAAACTGTTGATGGCAACAAAGAAACTGTCTACACCCAAGGTCACAACGAAAAGGGCTACCCTTACGGCCGTGACCACCGCACTTCAGTAATTTGTAACATTGGCGGTAATGCCTACCGCGCAGCTTGCGGTAACCGAGTTAAACTACATCGCCCAAAGAAAGCTGTTGAAACCCCTATTAAGTGGGTTAACGCCTTCAACAAGGCCAAGGCTAGCGTTACTGTAACTTCAGAAGCCACAGCTCTTGCTATCTGCAAGACAGAAAATACCTACGCAGGTGCGTACGGGCACGGCAAAGCTTCTGCATATGGCGAAGCTAAGATAAGTACTTTACTTAAAGCTAAGGGCGGAGGCATTAGTGGTCTTACTATCAAGACTAAGAATGGCCTTTCACTTTCTGCTCAAACTGCTGCTAAGGCAGATGCCAAGGTAATTTGTGTCGAAACTATGCACGGGGAAGTTGTTCCTCCTAAGGATGGTACGCAGGGTCCTGGTACAGGTACTCCAGGCCAGCCTGGTGGTCCAGGTTCAGGCGGTACTCCAGGCAGCTCAAATACTGGTGAAGTTTGCCGAGACACTACTCAGACATCTAACGGTGACGGTAAAGCTGAAACTCAGGGCGACCTATATTACGGCCCAGCTGACCAGTTCGGTAACTGCAAAACATTAACTAGCCAAAAAGTTTAACTAAGGAATTAAGAGGAGCAATCATGAAGATTAAATCACGAGCAAAGACTTTCCTAGTTAGCTTACTAGCGCTAGTAACCCTAGCTGGTTCGCCACTAGCTGTATACGCTGGTTACGCGCCATCTAGCCGGCCAACCTACCAGTGTATTACGCCTACCAACTGCCCAGGCGCAGACCATGTAACTTTCAACTCATTTACTAACGCCCCTAACTATGGTGACGAACGAGCTTTCTTTGACGGCAAAGACGCTGGCATCACCGGTTCTGGCGGCTACCAAGACGCTATTACCGTACATGACGGCCAGAAGTTAGTACTTCGTACTTACATCCACAACAACGCCAACCCTAACGCTATTGGTGAAGCTGCTGCTACTGCCCATAACACTCGTATGCAGGTATTACTGCCTACTAGTAAGAAGACTACTAACACAGCTGCTTCACAAATTACTGCCGACAACGCCAGTCCTGGTACTGTTAGCGATACAGTAGACTTTAGTGGCGCAAGCCCATTCACGGTTGAGTTTGATAAGAGCGCTCCAGTACAAGTAACTTACCGCCCTAACGGTGCAGGAGACTATGTGACTAATAATCTTCCTGGTGCCTCATTCTCAAATGACCAAACTTTGAACGCTAACTTTGGTGACTGGAAAGGCTGCTTTAACTACGCTGCTCTTGTTACCATGACTATCACAGTTCACATGGACAACACACCACCCGTAACACCTGCTTACACATGTGACGCTTTCAACATTACCGCTGACGTTAATCGCTCAGTTAAAGTAAGTACTTTCAGTACTACTGCTACTAACGGCGCGGTTTTCAAGAACGCTACTGTTAACTGGGGCGACAACAGCGCTGAAGTAACTAACACCAACATTGTTGGCCTAACTCACCAGTACGCTGCTGATGGTACATACACCATTACCTCTACAGCTCACTTCACGGTCAATGGCCAAGAAGTTAGTGCCGGTGGTCCACAATGTGCTAAGGTTGTTACCTTCAAGGGTAATACTCCCCCAACAGTTACTCCTCCGCCAACCACAACCACTCCAGGTACACCATCAACTTTGGTTAACACTGGTCCTGGTGAAGTTGCAGGAATCTTCGCAGCCGTATCAGCTGCAGCCGCTCTAGCTTACCGCAAGGTGCTGAGCCGACGCTTGAGCCGACAGTAATCGATCTGTGGATAACCACTAGCGCAAAGTCCAAATTTGTGCTAAGGTAAACTCAGTTTTGAAGATCGTAGACTGATCGCTCTAGAGACAAAAATCTCTCGGAAATCCCCCTCCATTCAACAGAGGGGGATTTTCATGTCCAATCTGTTATAATTTGAAGGCACTAAATTAATAGCAAGCATGGCCTCATCGTCTAATGGTTAGGACACCAGGTTTTCATCCTGGCAATCGGAGTTCGATTCTCCGTGAGGTCACCACTTTCGAGTTATTGCTCGTCAGCGGTATACTAGAAGCATAAAGGGTGGCATGTTCTCTAAGCTGACAATTCGTGATATCAATTTGAAGGGTAAGACCGTTCTATTGCGGGCTGATTACAACGTGCCGGTCGATGGCGGCATAATCACAGACGATTATCGTATAAAGCAGTCGCTCCCCACGGTTAAGTATTTATTAGACCAAGACGTTAAACTTATCATTTGTTCGCACTTAGGCCGGCCAAGCGGCCCTAAGGATACCAAAAACAGCCTATTCCCGGTTGCTAAGCGTTTGCAGCAGTTGCTAGACCGTGACGTGGAGTTCGCGACTGACTGCGTTGGCGATCCGGCTAAGAAAGCCGTGGCTGGTCTCAAGCCAGGCCAAGTCCTGCTGTTGGAAAATTTACGCTTCCATCCGGAAGAAGAAGCCAATGATGATGGCTTTGCCAAGCAGCTGGCTAGTTTAGCTGACGTATTCGTTCAAGATGGCTTTGGCGTGGTGCACCGGGCGCACGCCAGCACTGAAGCTATTACGCGCCACTTGCCGAGCGTGGCTGGCCTGCTGCTAGAGAAAGAGGTAGATACCATTACTAATGTCATGGAAAAGCCCAAGAAACCGTTGACGGCCATCATTGGCGGCGCTAAAATCGCCGATAAGATTGACATGCTTAGGCAGTTTATTAAAATCGCCGACTTTGTGGCGGTTGGCGGCGCCATGGCTAACACGTTTCTGGCGGCCCGCGGCATTGACGTGGCCGGTAGCTTGTATGGCAAAGACGACATAAAGCTGGCAAAAGAAATTGAAAAAGCCGCCGAAGCTGAAGCGGCTAGGCGTTCATTCGTGTTCGCGGTTCCACAAGACGTGGTCGTAGCTGAAGCTATCAGTAAAACCGCCCCAACCCGCATAGTCGAGCTAACTACCCACACCATTGGCGACATCGAGAATTATCCTAAGCGAGTACCAGCTAAGGCTAGCCAGCTTGGCGCCAAAGAGATGATCCTGGACATTGGCCCATTCAGCGCCGCTTTCATTGCCGGTGGTATCCAGTCTGCCCAAACGGTGATCTGGAACGGCACCATGGGCGTGACTGAAACCCCAAGCTTGCATGGTCCAATTGGCCCAACCGCCCATGGCACGGAAACCGTTGTTGAAGCCCTACTAGGTGATCTTGGCCACAAGCCTTTCACGGTGGTTGGCGGTGGCGACACGGTTGGTTACGTTGAATCACGCAAGCTCGTGGACCACTTTGGCCATGTTTCAACTGGCGGTGGCGCTAGCCTTGAGCTGATGAGCGGCAAGAAATTACCAGGCGTGGAAGCC
>Ga0193717_1000419_pt1 | contig 29516 bp, 28 predicted proteins | sample U2c2metaG_FD_145900 | JGI IMG/M metagenome (GOLD analysis project Ga0193717, IMG submission 145900) | Soil microbial communities from a riparian zone of the East river system, Colorado, United States - U2c2 | ecosystem: Environmental > Terrestrial > Soil > Riparian zone | place: USA: East River...
GCCGATATCGGTACCAAAATAGGGACCGGCTACATTGTTGTTGGTACCGATATCGGCCTGGTAATTGAGTTTGAGGTTGGGTAGCCAACTGCTGTGTGTTTCGGCTGCCTGGGCCTGGCGAATGTTGATGGCTGCCGAGTCGGTAAGCAGGGTAGGTGCATTTTGACTAACCCTGTTGAGTAGCATTTTTAAACCAATTGGCGGCTTACGCTGCTGAGCATAAGTATTGACGGCAATGAGCAGGCCCATAACCATGAGTACTTTTCTTTTTAAACTTTGCATATTTATTTCCTGGAAGGGATATATCGTATACCTGCTTGCGTAATGGGGGGCTATAATGCCGTGCCAAACAGCAAGCTGGTTAATACCGGTAAATAATGGATAAACTAATGTGAAATACGTGATCTAAGCATAATTGCTTAAGCCTGAGCCGGCTGTCAGATCAAATTTTGAAGGTGCAGAAAGACAAATAGGAGTATTGGTGATTAACCGCCGACCAATGAAACGCGCGGAAATGTTTTGGATTGAGTTTCCAGATGAGCCTTGCAAACAGCAACAGGATAAAGCTGCCCACCACGATATTCAACAGGTCAATGGCTGATTTTTTATCGTTTACGATGAACTTATCGGTACGCTGAAAAAAGTTGATATGACTAATAGTAGCAATTGTAGTTTCTGGCTTACGCTTAAAAATGGAGTTTTGACTTAAGGAAGCCTTGCCATTCAACTCCGTTAACCTCGGCAGGAAAAACATGTGCGATACAGCAATAAAAATATAACAGGCTGATACTAAAAGCACCTGTAATTTTTTAACCTTATTTATATTGCTGGTCTGCACTCAATAATTTTTAAAGAACAAAAGTGAAAAAAATCAGATTGTTCTTTTGCAAAGATATTGTTGCATAATGAAGTACTGATGAATTTAAAGGATATCGTAAGAAGCTAAAAAAAAGCGTCATTGCGATTGCGAAGCAAGCACCAACTTACAGAGTCGCACTGTATAGCCTAGAGATTGCTTCGTCGCAATGACGCACATAGTTATAGGTGCCTTTTAATAAGAAGTCTATTGCCTTGCAGCCCAGGCGTCCATTTTTCCTTCAAATACGGCAAGTGGCATGGCGCCGTCTTTTAAAACCTGGTTGTGGAACTCGGCCAAATTAAACTTGCTGCCCAGTTGCTTTTCGTATTTAGTGCGAAGCTCCCGTATCTTAAGAGCTCCCATTTTATAGCCTAATGCCTGGCCGGGGATGGCCATATAACGCTCAATTTCGGCAGTTGCTCCTTGTTCGCTAATAGCTTCATTATCCATCATGTATTTAATGGCCTGTTCGCGGGTCATGCCTTTGGTATGGATGGCCACATCAACCACCAAACGGATAGCGCGGTGCATCTCATCGCCCAGGGCGCCCATATATTGATATGGATCGGTATATAAGCCCAGTTCTTTACCTAATGACTCGCAGTATAAGGCCCATCCTTCTACATAAGCATTTTCATTGCCATCAAACCTTCGGAATTTTGGCAATGATGTGTTTTCCTGCGTTAAGGAAATTTGGTAATGGTGACCTGGGATAGCTTCATGCAGGAATAATGACTCCATACCCGATGTAATGTTAAACTTGGTGGCATCAAGTATCGGCACATAAAATATACCCGGCCTGCTGCCATCGGCCGAACCCTGATTGTATTCGGCACTTGCCGATGCTGCACGGAATGCCTCGGTTTGCCTGATCTCGAAAGGCGTTTTTGGCACATGGTTAAACATTTTTTTCAGGTTGGGTTCCATGCGTTTGTGGATGTTCTCAAAAGCATCTAAAACCTCCTTGGGAGTTTTATAGGGCGTAAACTTTGGGTCGGTTTTCATGTATTCAAAAAACGCTTTCAGGTCGCCTTTAAAACCAACGCTGGTTTTAATGCTATCCATGATACCACGAATGCGGCCTACTTCCTTTAAGCCTATCTGATAAATTTCTTCGGATGTTTTATCGGTTGTGGTTTGTTGTTTTACGAGATAAGCATATTTGGCAGCGCCATCAGGCAGCGACGAGTAGCCCGATGTAGTACGTGCATGGGCAAGGTATTCGGTTTTTAAATAATCAGCGAGTTTTTTGTAGGTAGGACTTATAACGGTGGTTATGGCCTTCTTATAAGATTCTGTTAACTGCTTTTTATCAGCATCCGAAAAATCTTTCGGCAAATTAGTTATAGGGCCATAGAACAAACTCTTGGTTGGATCGGTAACCGCAAGGTCCTGTAATTCAGGAATGGCTTTTACAACCAGTGCCTTGGGTAAAACCACGCCTGCTTTAATGCCTTTGTTAAAATTGCTGATGGCGGTATCGGCCCAGACAGAAAATGCCGACACGCGTTTTAGCCAGTCGTTATAATCTTTAACGGTTTTAAATGGCTGCGCGCCTGAACCCGAACCTAACTGCCCCATAGTGAGTGGCAAAGCATAAAATTGGTTAAAAGGCATGTATTCAAAATGATTTTTGAAACCATCAATGGCCAGTTGTGTCTCGTAGATAAAAATATCATACGAAAGCTGATCAGCCTCACTCAGGTCCTGGCGGTTAAAGCGTTTAACCTGATCAAGGTAACTGGTATAAAAAGTTTTGGCTTTTGCTAAAAATTCTGCCGAACCATCATTGGGAAGCTGGTCGTTATAGCGGTTATCGCCAATGTAAGTGGCATTAAGCGGGTATAGTTTTAATGACTCCTTAAAGTAATTATCAAATACTTTGGCCAGTTCTTTACGCTCTGTTTTGGTTGAATTTGTTGTTTTGGACTGATTACAGGCCGCTAATGTGGCTAGAGCAAAAAGGATTAGGAAGGTTTTTTTCATTTTAGTGATGCTTTAGAAGTAAAGCTAATAAAATGAAATTAATAATGATACCGGCATTGAAGTATGATAATAGATCCGTTCTCCACTTTGTAAACTACACGATGTTCAAGATTGATCCTACGAGACCACCAGCCAGCCAAGTCATGTTTTAGCGGTTCGGGTTTGCCATTACCCTCATAAGGAGCCCGCTCTATTTCTTTAATTAAGGAATTGATTTTTCTTAGAACAGATTTGTCTGTGGTTTGCCAATACAAATAATCATCCCAGGCAGGGCTCATGAAAATAATTTTCACTGCTCAGTAAGGTTTTTTTCCTGACCTAATCCCTTTTCATATTCTTCAATACCTTTTAAAAGCCGTGCGGCATTATTGGGGCTTTTAAGGAGGTAGAAAGTTTCTTCCATGCTGTCATAATCAGCTTTCGAAATTACAACCACATCATCGCCAGTAGTGCTGGTTACCAATAACGGCTTATGATCATTGCGTACCTTATCCAGGAAGGATTTTAATTGCTGCCTGAAGGCGGTATAAGTGGTGATTTCCATTTTTCTTAATTTATGTAAAGGTATTAAACAAAAACAACATGTACAGTATGTTGTACATGTTGTTTTGTAATGTTGTAAGAGGAGACTATTTTATCCCCATTTCCTTTTTCAAAAACTGACCGGTAAAGCTATTTTTCACTTTGCACAATCCCTCGGGCGTGCCCGAAAACAGTATGTTACCACCGCCTGAGCCACCTTCGGGGCCAAGGTCAATAACGTGGTCGACCACCTTAATCACATCCAGGTTATGCTCAATCACCAGTACGGTATTTCCTTTATCAACCAATTGATACAATACACCTAACAGTACATTGATATCCTCGAAATGCAAACCGGTTGTAGGCTCATCCAGTATATAAAAAGTGTTACCGGTATCTTTTTTCGAAAGCTCTGTTGCCAGCTTAACGCGCTGCGCCTCGCCACCTGATAAGGTGGTTGACGACTGACCCAAAGTGATATAACCCAGGCCAACATCGTTCAGGGTTTTTACCTTACGGTATATAGCCGGGATATGCTCAAAAAATGGCGTGGCATCCTCAATGCTCATGTCCAATACATCGCTGATGGATTTGCCGCGGTAACGCACTTCCAGCGTTTCGCGGTTGTAACGCCTGCCACCGCACTCTTCACATGGTACCTGTACATCGGGTAAAAAGTTCATTTCAATCACTTTCATACCGGCACCCTGACAGGTTTCACAACGGCCGCCTTTTACATTGAACGAAAAACGACCGGGTTTATACCCCCGGATCCTTGATTCGGGTAGAGCCACATACAGGTTACGGATATCTGAAAACACCCCCGTATAAGTAGCCGGGTTTGAGCGTGGCGTACGGCCAATAGGTGTTTGATCTATCTCAATAACCTTATCAACATTTTCCAGTCCTTCAATTTTTTCATAAGGCAAGGGGTGCTTTTTGGCCCTGAAAAAATGATGATTCAAGATAGGGTATAATGTTTCGGTGATCAGGCTTGATTTACCGCTGCCGGATACACCCGTAATGCCTATCAATTTACCCAGCGGAAAATCAACAGATACTTTTTTAAGATTGTGGCCAGTTGCTTTTTTAAGGCTTAATATTTTGCCGTTGCCCTCTCTCCTTTTTTCGGGGATAGCTATGGAGCGCTCACCGTTAATGTAAGAAGTGGTAAGTGTATGTTCTTTCATGAGTTGAGCCGGGGTGCCCTGCGCAACTATCTGTCCGCCGTGTACACCGGCGGCCGGGCCCATATCAATTACATGGTCGGCTTCCAGTATCATGTCCTTATCATGCTCAACCACCAACACGGTATTACCCAGGTCGCGCAGGTTTTTAAGGGCATTTATTAAACGCTCATTATCGCGCTGGTGCAGGCCGATGCTTGGCTCATCCAGAATGTACATCACGTTCATTAGCTGCGAGCCAATTTGCGTGGCCAGCCTGATACGTTGCGCCTCGCCGCCCGAAAGGGTTTTGGCCGTACGATCAAGTGTTAAATAGCTCAGGCCAACATCAAGCAGGAATACAATACGCGCCCTGATCTCTTTTAAGATCTCTTTGGCTATAACATTCTGGCGTTCAGTCAGCCTGTCTTCCAGGTTGGTGAACCACTCCTGCAGGGTACGGATATCCATACAGGCCAGTTCAAATATATTTTTGTTATCAACCTTAAAATGCAAGGATTCCTTTTTCAACCGGGCGCCCTCGCAAACCGGACAGGTTCTAAGTACGCGATAGTTTTCCATATCGTCCATACCTTCGTCACCGCGGCGTTCCTGTTGCTCTTCCAGCATCCTGATGATGCCATCAAAAGTGATCTGGTAGCTTTGTACGTTCCATTTATTATACTCCACGGCAACGGTAATCATCTCCTGCGATCCGTTCAGGATAATATCCAGGTGTTCCCTGGTCAGTTTTTCGATGGGTGTTGATAAAGAGAACTCATATTTTTTGGCCAGCGATTTCAATACCTGGAATATCCAGGTCTCGCGGTATTCGCCAATGGGGGCAAGGCCCCCGTTCAGGATGCTCAGCTTTGGATTAGGGATAACTGACGCTTCATCAACCTCAAAAATATAGCCCAAACCATTGCATTTTTCGCAGGCGCCGTAAGGCGAATTAAAGGAGAATGTATTAGGCTGAGGCTCATCGTAGGATATGCCCGATACCGGGTCCATCAGGTATTTACTGTAATAGGCTACATTATTGTCTTTATCGCCCACCCGGATAATGCCTTTGGCAATTTTAAGGGCGGCTTGAACTGAGGTATATAAACGTTTGCTATCCTTTTCGCTCACCACCAGGCGGTCAACCACAATATCAATATCGTGTATCTTGTAGCGGTCAACCTGCATTTTGGGTTCCACATCGGCCATGGCGCCATCAATCCACACCTTAAGGTAACCTTGTTTGCGTATTTGCTCAAAAAGCTCACGGTAATGACCTTTACGGGCTTTTACCACCGGGGCCAGGATATTAACCGGTTGCCCGTCGAATTTTTCGGTAATGGTTTTCAGGATCTGATCTTCAGACATGCGCTCCATTTTCTCGCCGGTAGTATAGGAATAAGCATCGCCGGTACGGGCAAAAAGCAAACGCATAAAATCATAGATCTCGGTAATGGTTCCTACGGTTGAGCGTGGGTTTTTGCTGGTTGTTTTTTGCTCAATAGCGATAACCGGACTCAGGCCCGATACCTTATCCACATCGGGCCGCTCCATACCACCCATAAACTGGCGCGAGTAAGCCGAAAATGTTTCCATATAACGGCGCTGCCCCTCGGCATAAATGGTATCAAAGGCCAGTGATGATTTTCCGCTGCCGCTCAGGCCGGTAATTACCACCAGCTGGTTGCGCGGAAAAGAAACGTCGATATTTTTTAAGTTATGTACCCGGGCTCCGTAAACTTCAACTTCACTTTGTTCGCCCAGATCAACAGGTTTTGTATACATATTTTTTAATTATTGAATTAGTGAGCTATTGAATTAATGAGTTTTTTTGGGTAACGGGAAGGAATTCTGTCTATTCTTGATTTCAAATCAAAAGGCAAATAATTCACTAACTCACTCATTCGATAAGTCAATAATTAGCGCGCAAATATAAGCAAAAAGGCCGACCTTCCATCCTGGAAAGTCGGCCTTGGGGTGCTCCGTAATGTAATCTTTAATTAATTATGACACTGAATATCAATATTAATTAAAGTTCAGCAACAGTGAAGGCTGGGTCATAGCAAAATAATTTTTATACCCATACTTTTTAGGTTGCTGGATAACTGCTTTCATAGCAATAAGCTTATAAACATATGAACCGGTTTCGCGGTTCAGGCTCATGCGGAAGTAATTATCCTCATTTTGTTTGTTAATAGCCTTTTCCAGCTTAATAGAGCCGTTGTTGTAAGCGGCGGCAGCCAGTGTCCAGCTATTAAATTCACCGTATAGTTCCTTGATATACTTGCAGGCCGCAATGGTTGATTTGCGCAGATTGCTACGCTCATCAACGCCATGACCTACTTTAAGTCCATAAGTACGGGCTGTACCGGGCATAAACTGCCACATGCCTGAGGCCCCCTTGGACGAGGTGCCTTCACAAAGGCCCGATTCAACCAGCGGGATGTACTTAAAATCATCGGGGATGCCATAAAGCCTTAAAATGGGTTCAATAATAGGGAACCATTTTTCGGCTTTGCGATGTAAAACGTTTGACTGGACGGTTTTAAAGGTGTGCTGATAAAGCGATCGTTTCAGTTTACGCGTAACCCTGGCATCATTAACAGGTAAAGCTTCGTTTGCAAAATTGTATGCATTTGCATTGCTTTTTATAAAAATAAATTTCGAGTTCCGATGGCTTATATCCCCAGTTTTTACAACCTTTTCGGTGAGGGTTGTGCTGAAAATATTAAGCGTTGAAATGAGAACCAGCACCAGCATTACGGAGCACGTAAGTAAGTGTTTTTTAATCATTTCTTTTTTTATCATTAACTATACATTATGTAAAATGTGCTGCAAAGGTATGTCATACAATTCACATAATCAAATACTTAGCTTTTTGCTAATGTTTTTAGTCGCGGTTTTCGGTTCAAAAACCAACTTTAAAAGTGTTTAAACACAGTTTTTGAACCGTATAAAATTTTTGCTTTTTTTGATCAGATTTTGCCAAAAAAGCGTACCTTTGATCCTCACGCTGCGAAAGCGCAAAACAAAAAAATATGGTATTTAAGAGACCAACAGGTAGTCGCGACGACAAGCCCAAGAGAACAGCGGGCCGGAGCTCAAGAGGCGACGATAAACCCAAAAGACCTGCAACGGCTAAAGGCAAAGCCACTCCAAACGGAGAAAAAAAGAAATTCACCAAGCCAGAACCCAAACCTTTTCAAAGCAACAGGTTTAGTGATGACAAACCTAAAAGCAGTTTTAGGGAAGGAGCATCATCCGGGGAAAAAAAATCATCATCAAGACCAAGACCTTATTCAGGACGCCCAACCGGCGAAAGCAGCAGCTTCAGGGATGGCGCTTCATCTGGCGATAAAAAATCATTTTCGCCACGCAGCAAGCCTTACTCAGGCAGGCCAACCAGCGGCGATGATGAAAGACCAAAAAGAAGCTTTGGCTCAAGTTCGGCTGCCGGCGACAGGAAACCGTACTCTGGCAGACCATCGTCAGGCGAAGACGACAGGCCAAAAAGAAGTTTCGGAGGCAGCTCTGCCGGCGAAAAGAAACCCTACTCGTCACCGCGTACCAGAACATCATCTTCTTCTGAAGACAGGCCCAAAAGAAGTTTTGGTGCTGAATCGAACGGTGACCGTAAATTTGATGCCGGTTCAAAACCAAGGGAACGCTCAACAGCTAAAAAATTTGGCGACAGGCCAGCCGAAGGCGGATTTAAAAAACGCGAAGGCGCTGCTAAACCATATTCGGGCGAAAGGCCGCCACAACGCAAACCGGTATACGATAAAATAACAAAGGACCTTGATGCCCCGGTTAGAACTTTGCGCGGCCGTAAGAAACCGGCCGAACCAAAAACCAAGGATGATGGGCTTATCCGCCTTAACCGTTATATTTCAAACGCGGGTATTTGCTCACGCCGCAAGGCCGATGAGCTGATTATTGCCGGTGTGGTAATGGTCAATGGTGTTGTTGTGGATGAGCTGGGTGCCAAGATCGATCCGATGAGGGACGAGATCAAATACAATGGTGAAACCCTGCGACGCGAAAAAATGGTTTATGTATTATTAAATAAACCTAAAGACTATATAACTACTACCGAAGATCCGCAGGAACGCCGTACTGTAATGCACCTGGTTGAAAAAGCCACGAAAGAGCGCATTTACCCTATTGGCCGTTTAGACAGGAACACCACCGGTTTACTTTTAATGACCAATGATGGCGAACTGGCTGATAAGCTGTCGCACCCACGCAGTAATGTTACCAAACTGTACCAGGTTGAATTGAGCAAAAGCTTAACCCAGGGCGATCTGAATAAGATAGGTTTCGGTATCGAGCTGGAAGATGGTTTAATAAAGCCTGATTCCGTATCATATGTTGCCGGCGGTTCAAAAAGAGAAATAGGTATACAGATACACAGCGGTAAAAACCGCATTGTACGCCGTATATTTGAAAGCCTTGGCTATGAGGTAGTGAAGCTTGACCGGGTGGTTTACGCCAACCTTACCAAAAAAGATCTGCCACGCGGCAGGTGGCGATACCTGGATGAAAAAGAGATCATTCAATTAAAACACTTAATAAAATAAAAAAACGCCCTGTTTATCAGGGCGTTTTTTGTTGGTTTTATTAACTTGCGCTTTGAAAACCAATTTCATCTCATATGAAAAAAATTGTTCTGTTCATCGCCATGTTATTGCCTTTGTTTGCCCTGGCGCAAAATAAAAAGAAAGGCCCATCAACTTATGATCTGGTCATAGGCACTTACACCACTGGTACAAGTAAGGGGATAGCTGTTTACCGCTTTTATGCCGAAAATGGCCGGCTGGCCTACCTGAGCCAGATTGATGGCGTTGATAATCCTTCCTATTTAACGTTAAGCAGTAACAATAAATTTATTTACGCGGTAAATGAACTGCCTAAAGGCGAAGTAAGTTCCTTTTCTTTTGAGCCCAAAACCGGTAAAATGGTGCTGATCAACAAACAGCCCTCAGAAGGTGCCGACCCATGCTATATAGCGGTTGATAAAGCGCAGAAAAATATTTTTGTAGCCAATTACAGCAGCGGCACTGTAGCCGTATTGCCTTTAGGTAAGGATGGCTCCATAGGCAAAGCTACCCAAACCCTGCATGATGCGGGTCATGGCCCGAATAAAGAACGGCAGGAAGCGGCGCACGCACACATGTCTATACTATCGCCCGACGAGAAATACCTGTTATATAATGACCTGGGTACTGATAAAGTAAATGTGCTCCGTTATAAACCATCAAAAGATAAACCGCTTGAGCCGGCGACTCCTCCGTTTGTGAGCGTGACCCCGGGTGACGGTCCAAGGCACCTGGAGTTTTCGCTGGATAAAAAGTACGTATACCTGGCAACTGAAATGGGCTCGAATGTTCATGTGTTTGATTATGACAACGGAAAGCTAAAGCAAAAACAAACCGTAAGCCTGCTGGCCGAAGGGTTTAAGGGCCAAACCGCTGCTGCTGCCATACATCTATCTCCCGATGGACGTTTCTTGTATGTTTCAAACCGCTTACAGACCAATGAAATTATTGTTTACGCCATAAACCAGGCAACAGGCGAACTTACCTTTGTTCAGCGTCAATCGTCTTTTGGTAAAAACCCGCGCGATTTTGCAATTGACCCGACCGGTAAATTCATGATCGTAGCAAATCAAAACAGCGATAGCATATATGTATTCAGAATTGATAACACCACCGGCAAGCTGACACCTACCGGCTTTAAGCTGGATATAGGTAACCCGGTATGTTTAAAATTTGCGCCGGCCCTGTAAGCTGAAAGCTTAAGGCAGCGAGCCAAAAGCTTTAAACGATATGAACAGAAAAAGCTCAAAGCGAAAAAGACGGTTACCTTTTTGCTTTGAGCTTTCTGCTTTAAGTCTTCGGCTTAATTAATTGCTTTTTGTAAACGAATAGATAATATATCCTGTTCCGCTGCCAACGGCAACGGGCGACTTCAGGGTCATCGCTGATCCATCATTACTGGCGATATCCAGGCGGTAACCTTCGGCAACATTTTTGGCTTTGTCGCCTTCAAAAAGTTTTTTAAACTGAAATTGCGTGCCGGTGGTGCCACCGTTGTAAACAGACCAAAAAATAGTTTGTGAATTACCGTTTGCTAAAGTATACACCCCATTGCCGCTGTTTGTTAATTTCCATGTGCTGCCAACAAAGGCTTCGGGAGGTGCCTGATCAAATACATTTTGAACCGCGTTTTGAACCAGACCATCGTAACTGACATTGTTTAATGTCCATGTGCCAACAAATTTACCACGGGATACACTTGTTGAAACCGTGTTTTTAGGAGCAGAACAAGCTGATAAAACAATAATAAGTGACAGGATTGCGATGGAGGTTTGAAATATTTTTTTCATGACTGAGGTTATTTTTAATGCATAAGAGCATAAACCCTGCCAAACATGATTTTACATCTTAATTGTTTTTGAGTTTAAGTTTCTTTTGAATTTCCTTTAATCGCCTGTTAATGGTTTCGGTTACCAGGTCGGCTTCTTTAACTTTGGTAAGGCTGTTGGCAACACTTTGGTTCGTCTTTTTTGAAAATAAGGCACGGCTTAAATTTATTACTCTTTTCATCGGCTATATATAGGTTATAGGTAAATGTTGTTATACGAATAGCCCAAACTAAGGTTGCACTTCCATGGAGTTAACGCATGGTACCGGCTAACCCTGAACTGTATTCAGGAAACTGATTAGCTGGTCCATAGCTCTGGCGCGATGGCTTATGCTGTTTTTTTGTTCCAGGCTCATTTCGGCAAAAGTGATGTTGTAACCATCCGGCTCAAAAATCGGGTCGTAACCAAAACCTTCTGTGCCACTGGTGCCGGTACGGATTTGCCCTTCTACTGTTCCGTCAAAAAAATACTCCTCCCCATTCCATATTAATGATATAACCGTACGGAAGTGGGCTTTACGGTTGGTTTCGCCGGTTAAATTTTGAAGCACTTTGCTGATGTTGGCTGAATGGTTACCATGCTCCCCTGCATACCGGGCCGAATAAACGCCAGGTTCGCCGTTTAAAGCGTCTATTTCCAGTCCGCTGTCGTCGCCAAAACAGTTCAGCTTATACATTTGATAAATGTAGTGGCTTTTGATAGATGCGTTTTCTTTAAAGGTTGTGCCTGTTTCTTCTATATCATCGGTACAGCCAATATCATTTAGGGTTAATAAGTTGAACTTACCTTTTATTTTAGCAGCCACTTCTTCCAGCTTGTGGCGGTTATTTGTTGCAAAGACTAATTGCATTTTTTAGATTTTTAGACGATGGATAAAAGATAAATGACTTTGGACTTAAAACGTCAGGCTCAGGATTTACAAAGTTTTCATTTGCTCCCAAAAGGCTTTTTTGTGATCAACGCTATCCATCATTTCGCCAAAGCTAAAACTATATAAGCCGGTGATACCGCTTAAAGGTTTGGGGGCATTTAAAGTCAATTGGGCAATGCCTTGCGGCAGGGCGCTTTTGCCTAATACTAACAGTTTAGCCGGTTTAAAAAACTTTACCAGCTCATCGTATTGCACATTGGCATGCCTGGCCAGGTTTACAATGGCAATATCATCTACACTTAAATCTTTCCGTTTAATAATATTGGTAAGTGCCGCTAAGTGGCTCTCGTCAATAAACTCTAGGTCGGGATAATGAACCAGTATCAAAAAGCTTTTTAAATTTTGGCCCAGATAATTAAAACTAGCGGCCTGCGTTTTTACTTCAGGTAGCGGTTCTTCAATAAGGGGATCAACAACCTGTGCTTTTACTTCAGGTATAGGTGCTTCAATTACGTGATCAGGTATGGCCTTTTCTTCATACAGCGTTTTATCCGCACTTAAAAGATAAAGCTCATCCTGTAATATAAAGCGCAGGGCAACCGGATTTTCAACTTTCACTTTAACAAATTTTAACCAAAAGTAGTTAAACGGTTCCAAGCTTTATAACCATATTAGCACAATTATAAGCTGTTGTATTTTAATTGACATTTTTTGTTCAGCTATAATTAATAAATTTTACCGAAATTCGAAGTTTTTAACGGACTATTGATCCGTTTTATTTAGAGTATAAGCGCATTACATGAGAAAGTTAGGGATAGTCATTTTAAGTTTTATTTTAAGCATATCAGTTGCCAGGGCACAAACCAAGCCCGATTCAACGGCAAAAACACTTGCCAAGCCCGATTCAACGGCAAAAACGCTTGCCAAGGCCGATTCAACTGTTGCAAGCGGCCCGCGCCGTACGCTTGATAAAATTGCGGCCATTGTTGGTAACAGCCCCATATTGCAATCAGATATCGAATTATCATACGCTCAATACCTGGTGCAGGGTAACCAGCCCAATCCGGATGTTAAATGCCGGATACTACAATCATTATTAACCCAAAAACTACTGGCACAACAGGCCGCCATTGATAGTATTGAGGTAAAAGATGATGAGGTTGATAATAATGTGGACCGCAGGATGCGCGAAATGACCCAAAGGGCCGGCGGGCAGGAAAAACTGGAAGCATTTTTAGGCCGCTCTGTTATTCAGTACAAAGATGAGATACGCCCGGATCTGAAAGAGCAGTTGGTTGCCCAGAAAATGCAGCAGCACATTACTGAAAAATTAAATGTAACCCCACAGGATGTTAAAGACTATTTTGAAAAAATTCCCAAGGATAGCTTACCATCATTTAATAAAGAGGTAGAAGTAGGTCAAATAGCCTTTCAGCCACAACTGAACAAGGAGGAGAAGGAACTGTATAAGCAGAAGGCCGAAGAACTGCGTGAAAGGGTTAAAAAAGGAGAAGATTTTGGAACACTGGCCAGGCTATACTCGCAAGATCCCGGATCGGCACCCGATGGTGGTGACCTGGGTTTTGCCGACCGTACTACTTTTGTAAAGGAATTTACAGCCAACGCATTTAAATTAAAGGCAGGCGAAATATCCCCGGTGTTCGAAACTGATTTCGGGTTCCACTTTTTGCAGGTAATAGAGCGCCGTGGTGAGCAGATACACGTAAGGCATATATTAATCACACCCGTAGTAACCGAGGCAAGTTTGGGGAGAGCAAAAAGCAAGGCAGATAGTATTTATACGCTGATGATGAAAAACAGGAAAATTGATTTTTCAAGCGCGGCAGCTTATTACTCGGATGATAAGGATACAAAATACAATGGCGGTATGATGCTAAATGCAGAGAATGTTCAAAACCGGTCAACCTTTATCCCTACTGATAAGCTTGACCCTAAAGTTGCCCTTACTGTTGATACCATGAAAATTGGAAGTATTTCAAAACCGGATTTGTTTGTTGGTGCCGATGGTAAAAAGAGCTATAAAATTTTGTACCTTAAATCGGCAACAAACGCACATAAGGCAAACCTGGGCCAGGATTTTCCTAAAATAAAGGAGCTTGCTTTTGATGATAAAAATAACCGCATGGTAACGCAATGGTTTGAAAAACGCAGGAAAGAAACCTTTATTAAAATTGACCAGGGATACCAGTCATGCGATATATTAAAAAAATGGATCACCACACCATCTGCTACTGCTACTGCGGAAGTTAAACCTTAATTAAATATGCAACACCACTCTGATGTGGAAGCTGCTGATGCTCTAAGGCAGGCATATCAGCAAATACGCTCCGAAATAGGCAAAGTTATCATAGGACAGGATGAGGTGGTGAAATTTGTGCTGGTGTCCATTTTCAGCAACGGCCACTGTTTGTTGGTAGGTGTACCCGGTTTGGCTAAAACCTTATTGGTGCAAACTATTGCCCAGGTGCTTGACCTTGACTTTAAACGCATACAGTTTACACCCGATCTGATGCCATCAGACATCATCGGGTCTGAGATACTGGGCGAAGACCGGAATTTTAAATTTATACCCGGCCCGGTTTTTTCCAATATCATTCTGGCCGACGAAATTAACCGCACACCGCCCAAAACACAGGCAGCTTTACTTGAGGCCATGCAGGAGAAGGCAGTTACAGCTGCAGGGGTTACCCACAAGCTTGCACAGCCATTTTTTGTACTGGCCACACAAAACCCTATTGAACAGGAAGGTACCTATCCCCTGCCGGAGGCACAGCTCGACCGGTTTATGTTTAGCGTAGCATTAAACTACCCAACGTTTCAGGAGGAGCTGCAGGTAGTTAAAAACACAACCAGTACCTTGCAAACAACTGTTAACAAGATTTTAAATGCCGGCCAGATCATTTATTTTCAGCAATTGGTACGCAATATCCCGGTTACTGATCATGTAATGGAATATGCCGTAAAATTGGTATCAAAAACAAGACCCAACAGTGAATTTGCAACACCGCAGATCAATCGTTTACTCAGCTGGGGCGCTGGTCCGCGTGCTTCGCAATTTTTGATTCTGGGGGCCAAATGCCATGCTGTTATCAAGGGAAAGTATTCACCTGATATTGAAGACGTACAGGCCATTGCTAAACCTATTTTAAGCCATCGTATCGTACGCAGCTATCACGCCGAGGCCGAAGGCCTGTCGGCTGATGATATTATTGAACAGCTTTTCTAATTAACGGATGAAGTCATACCGAACTTGTTTCGGCACCTCACACCTGAAGTTGTATCATATGGCAACTTACCGTCCCGAGCGGTCCTGAAACGAGCATGACCTCAGGTATAAAAAAAGGGAGATGTATCTGATACTTCTCCCTTTTTATTTATAGTCAATTACTATTTATTCGTTTTCAACTGCCGAAAACACTTCTAACAGAATGTCCCATTTCTTTGTCTTATCCAGCTCCCAAATACGCACATAGTTGTAATTGCTTACGACGTTGCCTTTTGTAATGCGTGCATGGCCATAGCTATAGGCCAGGTCATTGCTGCTTGAGCGGCCTGCGTCGGTAGTTTCGGCAGTGATGCTGATCGCCTGGTTATTTATAAATTTCATAATTACATCAGGGCCGGTCATGGGCTCAAAACCAGGAAAATAATAACGACCCTGAGGGCTCAAAAACTCTTTATAACTGGCTAATGCCGATATGGTTAAAGAATGGTTGAATATTTTATCGGTATTTATAATAATGCTTTTCCCGGTAAATGGGTCTTTACTTGGTGCTGTACGGGGTGCTGTAGGCTCTTTAAAATCAGCTGTTACATCCTGCTCGGCCTCTGGGTGCTGTATGCCCAGATCAATTAGCAATTTTAGCTTATTCTCGGCATCGGCCCGCCAAATAGAAACATAATCGCCATATACCTTATCGTCTTCACTTTTACCGTTCGAGTAAACGTAGGGGCCGGCAGTAAATGCCAGATCGCCGTTGGCCGAAATCCGGGCAAATTTTGGTTGCCAGCTTAGTTTGCCTGCTTGTTTATCAATGTTATTATAAAAGTCGGTTATTTTAACGGCATTGGGTTTAAAAACAATACCCTCGGGATCAGTGACAGCTAAAAAGCCGTCTTTTATACCTTTTCGGTCCACTAATTTATTAAAAGCTTCTTCGGCACTAACTACCGTATTTACTTGAACAGCGGCCGTTTGCGCTAAGGCAAATACGCTATAGCCAATAAATGTAGCAGCTAATATTATTTTCTTCATGTTATATTAGATTTTGGGGCAATTTAATAATAAATTTTAAGTCAGGAATGTAATTTGAGCCGTTGCCAGCGTAAATCCTATTAGAGCATTGCAGCTAAATATCTTTTTATCTGAAACGGAGATGATTATATTTAATTGTAATTGTGGGGAGTTTACCATGCAAAAACTTATACATTATACAAAACGCTAAACTATCAACTTAAGCGCTGGAATAAAAACTAATTAACCCAATAAGCATCATTATGTTTGGATTAAAAATAGCATCATGCGCATATTATAAAAAAATTACGGTGTGATGAATAAATGCATCTGCTGTTTTTTGACAATTAGTAATTTGGTTGCCAGGGCTCAGTATTTAAATGACATACAGGGCAAGCCCTACATGGAGCAATCCTATACCAGCAGTTGAACGAAACCCTTATCTTATTGCTAACTGGGCTACAGGTGCCGTTAAATTAGTTAACCGGAAAAGCGTAACAGCTAAACTTAAATATGATTTAATAAAAGATGAACTTTTATTTCAAAACAAGCGTGTTTCGGCAGCTTTGCGTTTTGTTGACCCCGTGCAGTACTTTAGTTTTAACGATGTTGCGATAGCTGAAAGTAACCTAGCGCCTTTGGTATTCGGCCGGGGGGTATCCGCCTGTTGATAATCAAACACAAGCTTGGTTTTATCAGGTAATTGCCGATGGTAAGGGTAAATTGCTAAAACATTACAAAAAAACAATACGTGTTGATCAGGCCTTTAACTCATAAACATCAACCAAACATTTGTTTTGGCCGATGTTTATGACGTGTTTGCAAATAATCAGATCACCAGAATTAAACCCAGCCAGAAAAGCATACTTGCTGCCCCGGGGCGGTAAGGTAGATCAATGGCAAAGCGATGTGAAAAGTAATACAGTGAATTATAAAAGCCAAATTGTTCAGTTATTACCACGCGCTTTAAAAATTCAGGACTTACTCCAATGGGTACCATCTTTGCTGTCTTTTAGCTGAAAGCCTATTTTTGACAGGCCGTCACGTATTTTATCAGACATGGCATAATCCTTATTGGCTTTTGCTTCGCTCCTCAAATCAACTATCAGGTTCAGGATGTTTGGCAGGTCATCATTGTCAGCCTGTTCGTCCTTTAATCCCAGCACATCCAGCACAAAGGTGTTCATCAGGATTTTAAGTAATTGAAGGTTAGGTTCGTCTATCTTCATTTTGCCGTCATGCACGGAGTTAATAATGCGCGATGCCTCAAATAGCTCGGCAATAAGTACCGGGCTGTTAAAGTCATCGTTCATAGCGGCGTAACAACGGTCCATTAAGGGCGCTATCTCAATTTCTGTAGTGTTGCCGGCCTTTAAGCCATGAAGCAGGGCAAAAGCATTCATCAGGCGCTTAAAACCTTTCTCAGATGCTTCCATGGCCTCGTTGCCAAAATCAAGCGTACTGCGGTAATGCGCCTGCAGCATAAAAAACCTCACGGTCATGGGGCTGTAACCCTTGTTGAGTATAGCGTTATTGCCTGTGAAAAGCTCATGGGGTAAAAAACTATTCCCTAATGACTTTGACATCTTTTGCCCGTTGACGGTAAGCATATTGGTATGCACCCAGTAATTAGCCGGGTTTTTACCGCAGCATGCTACGTGCTGGGCAATTTCATTGGTATGATGTGTTGGCACAAGGTCAATACCCCCGCCATGTATATCAAACTGGTTGCCCAGGTATTTCTGGCTCATGGCCGAGCATTCCAGGTGCCATCCCGGAAATCCAACGCTCCAGGGCGATGGCCATTTCATCAGGTGTTCGGGTTTAGCCTTTATCCACAGGGCAAAATCAAGCTTGCCATGCTTTTCCTGCTGGCCGCCCAGTGTACGGGTATTGTTTAACAGATCTTCCAGGTTACGGCCGCTTAATATGCCATAATTCTGGGTGTTGTTATATTTTTCAACATCAAAATAAACGGAGCCATCAACCTCGTAGGCATATCCTTTTTCAAGTATAACCTTGATCATCTCTATCTGTTCAATAATATGACCTGTGGCGGTAGGTTCAATACTGGGGGGCAGTGTATTAAATATCTGCATTACGTCATGAAAGCCAACAGTGTACTTCTGCACAATTTCCATTGGTTCCAGCTGGGCTATTTTAGCTTTTTTTGATATTTTGTCTTCTCCCTCATCCCCTGCATCGCCCTCCAGGTGACCAGCATCGGTCACATTACGAACGTAACGTACTTTATAGTCGATATGAGTAAGGTATCTGAACATCAGATCAAACGATATATAGGTACGGCAATTACCCAAATGCACATCGCTGTAAACAGTTGGGCCACATACGTACATGCCAACATGTGGCGCGTTAAGTGGTTTAAATTCTTCTTTTCTACGTGTTAAAGTGTTGTAAACAAACAAATTTTGTTTCATGAGCGCAAACTTACGATTTTTTCAATTTCAAGCTAATGCAGTAATGGGAAATGTATTTGGGCTGACAAGTGTTTTTTTTAACTTGGAATCAAGCGTCAGGATACAACAATCAGGATAAAAACAAGATAGAAGACCGTTGGTAATCGGGATGAATTACCGCGGCCATTTTTCCCGACGCTTGATGCTGATTAAGTTATTAATTCAGCACCACGTCGCTGCGCAGGGGGTAATGGTCAGATAGTTTTTTTTCGATGATCTTGTAGGTCAGTACATCAAACTGCGGACTGGCCATGATATAATCGATCTGGTAATTTGGAAAATCGCCATTATAGGTTCGCCCAAAACCCGATCCTCTTTCCCGGAAGGCGTTTTTCAAACCTTTAGCCATTTGGTTAACAGCAAATGAGGTAGGCGTATCATTAAAATCGCCGGTGATGAGGTAAGGATATGGGCATTTGGCGGCATGATCCTTTACCGTGAATACCTGCTTACTTCTTTTTATAAAAGCTGTTTTTAATTTACCGCCCAGCCTTTTGGTTGATCCCATATCTGCTTTGCCCTTTTTTGAAACGCTGTCGAGATATTTATAATCTTCAGGATCAAAACGGATGGATTGCAGGTGTACACTATATAAGCGAAAAATCTTTTCACCTTTTTTCACATCAACATACAAACATTCATTCTCTGATTTGGTATCAGAAAAATGGATCATGCCTTTAGCTACTATGGGGAATTTGGAGAATATAGCCATGCCTATGGCCTCGGTATTGTTAAAACTAATAGGCTCAAAATAAAAATTATTGGCACCCATAATTTTTATAATGGAGTCGCGCATTTCATACTGACCCCGGTTTTTGGTATAAAACTCCTGGAACCCAATGATGTCGGGTTGCTGCTCATTAATCATGGTCAATATTTCATGTTTGGTTGGTATATCATTGCCTGATCCATAACGCTTAAAATTGTGTGCATTATAGGTCATTACCCTGATGGAATTTTCCTGTTTGGGTTTTGCTACATCGGCCCCTGAAAACCGGAAGCCTATATTATTGAATAATACATTATACCCTAATAAAATAGCGATAAGTGATAGTGCGAACTGCCATCTTTTACGCAGTAACCAATAAGCCAGCATAATCAGGTTGGCTAGCAGCAGCGGAGGGTATGCTAATCCGAAAAAAGCAAAGACCCAAATTTTCTGAGGGTTAACATTAGGAGCTAAATAGCTGAGAAGTAAAGCAAAACAAAGCAACAGGTTTATCCATAGTAATATTTTACCAAGAAAACTTTGCTTCCTTTTAACTCTCATTATTGCTTGCGCGAAATAAAATTTCCTTTTCCTGCTTACTCAGGCTTTCGTAGCCCGATTGTGATATTTTATCTAATATACGGTCAATTTCCTCCTGGCGGGGATACTCACTTGAGTTTCTGTTGGTATTTTTGGTCACTACCTTAAGTTTCGATCTGGATCTAAAAATACTACTGATAGCTCCGATCCAGTCGTGTCCTTTTTTTAGCTGCTTAATGTATACAAAACCCAATAATGCGCCGCCCAGATGTGCTATTTCGCCACCGGCATTGGGGCCAACAATGCTCAGAAAATCAATAACCAGGAAAACAAACACCAGCCATTTTAATTTTACGGGGCCTATTAATATTAATGATATGGTATAGTTGGGTAATAAGGTAGCCGTGGCCACAACAATGGCCATCACACTGGCTGATGCCCCTACAATTGTACTGTTTACAGCGGCATGTAAGTTTGTAAAAGCGGGAATTGTATTTAAACAGAGTAAGTAGGCTACTGCGCCCGCAAGCCCTCCCATGATGTATAAACCTATGGTGCGTTTATTACCCAGGTATTCTTCAAATATTTGCCCCATCCAATACAGCCAAAGCATATTAAACAGGATATGAAAAATGCCCGCATGCATAAACATGTAGGTTAAGGGAGTCCAGAAACGGGTAAGCAGTTTTGGTAAATAGGCAGGCAGGCGCAGGTATTCATTAGCATAAAAGGCAACAAGGCTTTCATGATCAAATCCTGTAAAAAGAAGCTCAAGCACTGCAGGGATATTAATACCTAAATAAACAATAACGTTAATACCGATAAGCAGGTTTAACTTATTGCCCGACCGCAGCATTTTGTATTGAATATTTTGCCAAAGGGTACTCATAATAAAGCGCTATTTATTTTGATAACTCCTGTTTATTAATAAAAATTGTCGGGCCGCTGCATTCTCCAGTACTTTAGCAACAGGAAGCCAAATAAAGCTCCCCCGAGATGTGCAAAATGTGCTACCGAATCGCCGGCAAACTGCCCAAAACCACCAATTAATTCTAAAACTATATATCCGCCAATTAAGTATTTAGCTTTAATAGGAACAGGGATAAACAGTACCATCATTTCCACATTGGGGAACAGAAACCCGAAAGCGAGTAACAATCCGAATATGGAGCCTGATGCTCCTAAAGTGATCCCATAATATATCTCTTTCAGTTTATTAAAACCCGCATAATTAACATAAGGACCAATATCCCTGTTTGCAACCGTGAACGAGCCAATTACGCCGTGCACTTCTATGGCCTGAACCAACATTTGCAAAGCCAGCGCGCCTATGCCTGTAATAAAATAATACTGCAAAAAACGCTTCGGCCCCATAACATATTCAAGAGTTGGGCCAAACATGAACAAGGCAAACATATTAAAAAATATATGTGCAAAATTGGCATGCATGAACATGTAGGTAACTACCTGCCAAGGACGAAATAATGGCGAGTTAAAGTAAAATGCGGAAAGCAACACATCTAAATTAATACCTGCTCTTTCTAAGACATAGGAGCCTATAAAAAACAAAACATTAATGATCAGCAGATTTTTTACAACTGGAGTAATACTGGCAAAAGGTGATTGATTCATAGTATAATAAAAGCCCAATGGCTATTTTTCAAATCGTTCTAATAATTCGGTTAATGTAAAGGTACTGATTACGGGCTTACCGTTCAATGCCTGGTTAGGCATTTGGCAGGCAAAAAGTTGATCAATCAATTGGTTCATTTCTTCTAATGATAATTTGGTCCCGGTTTTAATAGCCGCGTTGCGCGCAAGAGATCTGGCCAGGTTATCACGTTTATCTAATTTCAAAATGGCCATATTGTTTTTAAAGCCTTCCAGCAAATGCTCCAGCAGCTCATGTTCGTCCACATTGTTCAGTTCAGCAGGCACACCTTCAACAACTACGGTGTTTTTGCCAAATTCGCGTATATCAAAACCAAGTGCTTTTATATCGGGTAAAAGTTCTCTTAATAACTCAAAATCGCTGCCGTTTAGTGTTACCGATTGCGGAAATAAACTTTGCTGGCTCACCCCCGAATGATTTTGCAATTGCTGCAAAAAACGCTCGTACAAAATACGCTCATGTGCCGCCTGCTGACCTATCAGCATAAAGCCCGATTTGATTTGCGACAAGATGAAACGGTTATGGATCTGGAATAACTGCCGCTCGCTTGATTTACTTATTTCCTGCTCATTAACGGCGATGCTCTCCTGCTGGTGCATTTCGTGCTGCCGGCTGGTTTCCTTTTTACTGATCTCGTATAGCGTATCCCAGTTTTTAGGTATGGGACTGCTATGATAGTCGTTACTATCCTTAAAAAAGGGATGTTCACGCACAGGTTTCTTCTCGGCAGCAAAAGGGTTAAAATCAGGATTGAATGAAATGGTTGGCGCGATGATCTCCTCAAATGGCTTAGGGGTAATCAGGTGTTCAATACTGTTCTCCTGGTCAAAATCAAGGCTGGGCGTAATGTTATATCTGCCCAGTGAGCGTTTTACCGCCGATCGTATAATAGCATAAATAGCTTTTTCGTCCTGGTATTTGATCTCGGTTTTAGTTGGATGTACGTTGATATCGATCTTGGAAGGGTCAATATCAATGAACAGCACATAAAAGGGGTGGCAATCATCGGGCAATAGCTCTTCAAACGCGGTAAGCACCGCATGGTTTAAATAAGCATCGCGTATAAAGCGATAGTTCACAAAAAAGAACTGTTCGCCCCGGGTTTTACGGGCAAATTCCGGCTTGCCAACAAATCCGCGTAAATTAATAATGGTGGTATCCTCCTCAACCGGTACCAGCCTTTGATTATAGTTATTGCCGAATAAATGCACAATGCGCTGTTTAAGGGCGGCGCCGGGCAAATGGTAAACCTCCTGCCCGTCATGGTGCAGCGTAAAAAATACCTGCGGATTGGCTAAGGCCACCCGTTGAAACTCGTCAATAATATGGCGCATTTCTACCGGGTTGCTTTTTAAAAAGTTACGGCGGGCGGGTGTATTATAAAATAAGTTTTTAATGGAGATAGATGTACCTGTATTGGCCGAACACGCCTCCTGGCTTATTACCGCTGATCCTTCCATAAAAATACAGGTGCCCAGCTCATCTTCATGGCGGCGCGTTTTCATTTCAACCTGCGCTATAGCGGCAATGGATGCCATGGCCTCGCCCCTGAAACCCATGGTGCGTATGGCAAACAGGTCATCGGCCTTGCGTATTTTTGAAGTGGCATGGCGTTCAAAACACATGCGCGCGTCAGCAAGGCTCATGCCGCAGCCATCATCAATAACCTGTATCAATGATTTGCCCGCATCTTTTACAATGAGCTGGATTTTTCCGGCTCCCGCATCAATCGCATTCTCAATCAATTCCTTTACGGCAGATGCCGGCCGCTGCACTACTTCGCCCGCGGCTATCTGGTTGGCAACGGCATCCGGTAAAAGCTGTATTATGTCTGACATTTAAAAAAAATCCCTCCAATTTCGAATTCGATGCTAAATTAAATATTTGAAGGCATAACTTTATGATTTGATACTTGTATATACATTTAACATTTAATAATTACATTACCAATATATTATATAAAGCTGCCTATGAAGAAATTATTGCCAGCGCTGCTCCTTTTTGCTGTAGCCTGCAAACAAAAACAATACAATGCCGACCTCCTGGTTAAAAACGCTGTGGTTTACACGGTTGATAGCAACTTTACCACGGCCAATGCATTTGTAGTAAAAGCAGGTAAAATTTTAGCCATAGGCAATACAGACACGCTGGAACAAAAATACCTGGCACATGAAGTTGTAGATGCCGGGGGGAAGGCTGTATACCCTGGATTTATTGATGCACATGCTCATTTTTATGAATACGGCCTGGGCCTGCAGGAAGTTAACCTGGTGGGCACACACAGTTGGGACGAGGCTGTTGACTCGGTAGAGGCTTACTCTACCCGCAATACCGAGGGCTGGGTAATAGGCCACGGCTGGGACCAGAACGACTGGACAAAAAAACAATTCCCGGATAAAGCCCGGCTCGATTCGCTGTTCCCGGTAAGGCCGGTGATATTAAGCAGGGTTGACGGCCATGCGGCCATTGCCAACCAGGCCGCCCTGAACATTGCCGGGGTAAAACCAGGGCAAACCATTAACGGCGGGGAGATAGAGACCATTAACGGCAAACTTACCGGTATATTGGTGGATAACGCTGTGGGTATTGTAACCCGCAAGATCCCCGAACCGCCTGCTAACATTGTGGAGAATGCTCTTTTGGGTGCCCAAAAAAATTGCTTTGCGGTTGGTTTAACCACCGTTGATGACTGCGGCCTGCCCTATACTATGGTAAATACCATTGCCGAGCTGCAGCATAAAGGCTCCCTGAAAATACGTATACCTGTTTAAGCGCGGAGCCTATAAAACGCCGGGTTTAAATGTAAGGGCATTTAAGGTTTATGCCGATGGCGCCCTGGGCTCAAGAGGCGCCTGTTTATTAAAACCCTATGCCGATCAAAAAAACTGGAAGGGTTTTTTGCTGAGCAGTCCGCAGCATTTTGCGGAAGTAGCCAAAAAGATCTATGACCGGGGCTTCCAGATGGCTACCCATGCCATTGGCGATTCGGCCAACCGGGTAATGTTAAAGATCTATGCATCCGTACTAAAAGGCAAAAACGACAAGCGCTGGCGCATTGAGCACGCGCAGGTATTATCGCCCGATGATATCAAAATGTTTGGCGATTACAATATAATCCCGTCGGTACAGCCAACACATGCCACATCAGATATGTATTGGGCCGGCAAAAGGCTGGGTGCAGCACGCTTACGATCGGCCTATGTGTATAAACAATTATTAAAGCAAAATGGCTGGATCCCTTTAGGTACTGATTTCCCGGTAGAGAATATTAACCCCATGTACACGTTTTATGCAGCAGTGGAACGTAAGGACCTGAAGGGTTTCCCGGCCGGGGGCTTTCAACCCGAAAATGCGCTGAGCCGTGCCGAAGCGTTGAGGGGCATTACCATTTGGGCTGCCAAAGCCAACTTTGAAGAAAAAGAAAAAGGCAGCCTGGAGCCCGGCAAATATGCCGATTTTGTGATCCTGGATCAGGATATTATGAAAGTAAAAGGCGCTCAATTACCAAAAGTTAAAGTGATCAAAACGTATATAAACGGAGTTAAAGTATATGATAAAAAATAAATGGGGCTGTGTTCCTTTAGTGTTGCTAGGGTTTTCACTATTTAATACGGCTTGTGCACAAAACCCACCTCTTGTTATCCCTACAGGACAGGCCTATGTTAACGAAGAGCAATTGGTCGAACACTCAACTGTATTGTTTAACAATAGTAAATACCTGATACCGCTGCAAAACCTTGACCAGTCAAAAATTGCAAGCGTCCATTTTTCAAACCAATACGCTACCGTTTTTGATAGCTTGCTGAACAAGTACAATAAGGTGCAGACCTTTGATGGTAACATGTACTCCGGTTCAAAAACATTGATCGATCTGTCAGCTGATCTCAAATGGTATAATACCATTATACTGCAGTTAACTGATGCCGACCTGGCAAATCCGCAGATCATTGATTTTATCAGCAGTAACCAAAAACTAAAAAATGTGATCGTGACCGCCTTTGGTGGTGGCGGTATGCTGGGTAAGTTGAATAATGTAACCGTGCCCATTTTATGGAGCGAACGATTGACACCGGTTTCGGTATTGTATAGCGCCCAGGCTATTTTTGGCGGGATGCCTGTTACACAAAAGCTTACCCGCACCTATTCGCCGCAGTTTGCCACGGGCATGGGTTTTATTACCAATAGAATAAGGCTGCAATACACCGTTCCGGAAGATGCAGGGATTAATGCGAATAACCTTAAGGGTATTGACGATATTGCCCGGGAGGCTATATCCGAGCATGCTACCCCTGGTTGTGTAGTATTGGTGGCTAAGGATGGCAAGGTAATTTTTAATAAAGCCTATGGTTACCATACTTATGATAACGCCATACCCGACAGGATAACCGATATTTTCGACCTGGCTTCCATGACCAAGGTATCGGCCACTACCATGGAGGCTATGAAGCTTACCGACGAGGGTAAATTGAGTTTGGAAGGCATCGTTGGCGATTATATCCCGCTTGCGCGTAAAAGCAATAAGAACGATATACAGATCCGTGAACTGTTAATGCACCAGGCCGGTTTGATACCGGATATTAAAGGTTTTGAAAAGGTAAAACCTACAGACCATAGTACCGATTCGTCGGCTGCTTACCCCATTCATGTATCTGATCATTATTTTTTAAGGAAAGATTATTATAAAGATGTAATGCTGCCTGATATGCTGAGCTCTCCGCTTAAAACAAGGGGGCAATATGTATACAGTGATGTAAGTATGTTGCTGATGATGGAAGTGCTTGAAAGTATCACTTCTATCCCCGAAAATGTATACGTTCAGCAACAATTTTACAACCCCCTGGGTATGCAAACCGCCGGGTTTTTACCATTGTACCGCTTTAACCAAAATCAGATACCGCCTACGGAAAACGACCAGGAATTCCGCCAGTCGCTGCTGGATGGTTATGTGCATGACCCAACCGCGGCCTTAATGGGCGGTGTTGCCGGGCATGCAGGTTTGTTTGCCAGCGCCAATGATGTGGCCATCTTGTACCAGATGGTGCTAAACCGCGGCACTTACGGCGGCACCCAGTATTTTAAACCCGAAGTGGTCGATCTGTTCACCTCCAAACAATCGGCTGTAAGCCGCCGGGGACTGGGCTTTGACCGCTGGGACCCGATCGTTGACCGTCATTATCCTTCAAAGTTAGCCTCACCGCAAACCTATGGGCATACCGGCTTTACGGGTACCTGTATCTGGGTAGATCCTAAATATAACCTGGTATACATATTCCTGTCAAACCGGGTGCACCCCAATGTCAGTAATAAACTGGGCAGCCTGAACATCAGGCCGAGGATACAGGATGTAGTTTATGAAGCGATAACAAAGGGGATGTGATCTGGGCTGGATAGGGGGTAAATGCTACTTGTGCCTTACAAAAAGGGCCATATAAGCTGTCGCGCGCGTGTCGCGTGTGCCCTTATTAGCTAAGTTTATTTGCATCATGTAATTTTTATAATAGATTTGGTTTGGTTGAATTGCCTGACTATTAGTTTGACATTCACAAAACATGCCGCCTGATTTAGAATGCTAATTTTGCGGCATCTATGATCACGTCTACATCAAAAACAACAGCTATTAAAGAACACCATCAGGGAATAGCAACCTTGGTGGCCTTTGCCTTGATCCCATTATCCGGTTTCGCGACAGACATCTATATTCCTTCCTTACCTACCATGGCTGGCGAAATGCATGTTGGCAGTATTCAGGTGCAGTTAACATTAAGCATTTTTTTGATCAGCTACGGGGTGTCACAACTATTTATCGGTAGCATATTAGATAGTTTTGGCCGGTATAAGGTTAGCCTTGCCTCATTAATTATTTTCGCGGTGGCCAGTGTAGTGATAGCCATCACCCATAATATTTACCTCATATACCTCATGCGGGTTATACATGGCGTAACTGTTGGCGCCATTATAGTAGCCAAGCGGGCCTATTTTGTTGATCTGTTCGCGGGCGAAAAATTAAAGCACTATTTAAGTTTGTTCTCTATCATTTGGTCAACCGGACCTATTGTAGCCCCGTTTATAGGGGGCTATCTGCAAGCCGCTTTTGGCTGGGAATCTAATTTTTATTTTTTGGCCGGCTTTGCGCTGGTGTTTGCCATTTTAGAATTCATGTTTAGCGGGGAAACCTTGGTGCACTTTTCAGATTTTCATCTCCCAAAGATCGTAAAGATCTATACCGGTATGATTAAAACCACCAGTTTTACCCTGGGCATTGTTATGCTCGGACTGGCTTATTGTATGGTAATGACTTATAACATGACCGGGCCTTTTATCATCGAACACCATTTGAATTTATCCCCTGTAATTGCAGGCTACAGTTCCCTGGTGCTGGGGTTTGCCTGGATGGTGGGGGGCTTTATAGGTAAAGCAACTATTAATCGCCCGTTTTTCAGGAGATTAGTGATCAATGTAGTGCTGCAGTTCCTTTTTGTACTATTGATGATCATCAGCCTTAATTCTATAACCAATTTGTATTCGCTCATCTTTTTTGCATTTATTATTCACATAGGTGCGGGCTACACATTTAATAATTACTTTACTTTTTGCCTGAGTAAATTCCCTAAGAATGCTGGTATTGCAGGTGGCCTTACCGGGGGTATTACTTATGTGATTGTTTCTTTTTTAAGCTACGGTATCGTTAACCTGGTTCCTGCAAAGGATGAGCGGAACCTGAGTTTCAGTTATTTGATACTCATTTTGCTGTCGGCACTGGTTATGTTTTTCATTTTTAGAATGAAAAATAAGGATAAAGTGGTATTAGCAGAGACTACTTAATGAGGTGGTTTATAAGCCGCTTAATTTTATAAAATTAACCAATATTTAAAACAATTTTACTTGTGGGGCGTTCTAATACCTTTTACGAAATTAAATGTTAAGTATGAGAAATATGTTCAAAATCACCCTAATTGCTGCGAGTTTATTATTTGTCGGGACGTTTTCCCAGGCACAAACAAAAGTTGGTTATATAGATTTTCAATCATTAATTGGTCAGATGCCCGAGGCCAAAACAATTAAGCCACAAATTGATGCTTACCAAAAGCAGTTTGTTGATCAGCTAACAACCATGAACAATGAGCTGCAGACAAAAGGGAAGGATTTTCAGGCACAAAGCAAAACAATGACCGATGCCGTGCGTACAACCAAGCAAAACGAGTTGCAGGATTTGCAGAAACGTATGCAGGATTTGCAAACCAGCGCCCAGCAGCAGGTTGAAGCTAAATCAAACGAACTTGTAAAACCATTGTCAGATAAAGCCCGTGCAGCTGTTAATGATGTTGCCAAAGAAAAGGGTATTACCTATGTATTGGATGCCTCACAAGGCTCACCGCTGCTTGTTTCAAATCAGGGTACTGATCTGATGGTGCCTGTTAAAACCAAGCTGGGCATCAAATAAAATTCATTTTTCTACTTATTAACAATTGTTTGATTATGTAAGCTGCAATGACCTCTTTACATGAAGAGCGCTTGCGGTATTGTGATTAAAAAACATAATTAGCCCCACCCAATTAAAAGTCTCCCCTACCCGGGGGGAGATTATTCACGTTATTATATTTTATTTTTTGTGTTCATGATGGCTGCGCCGTTTAGAGGGGCTAATCTCATTGACGTGGTAATTGCGGGCAATTCTGCCATCAAAGTAAGTTCCTGATGATCAATTTTAAAATTAAATAATTAGCGCTAACTTTATAGAAAGGATAATTCCGAAACGTCGGAGCCTTCCCGAACGCCTTGATGGCAAACCAAAGTGAATAACCGAACATCGGATATCCGAAATAAAATGAATTACTACACCATTCAGCCACCGGATATATTAAAACCTTTTGTAAGGTTTTTTTGGGTGCTGGAGCATGAACTGTCGGCAGATGACCCGCAGTATGTTTACCGCTCCATAGCCGATGGGTGCACCGAAATGGTGTTTCATTACCGGGCAAGTTTTGACGAAATTACTGACGAAGGCGGCCGAAATGGCGGACCCTCGGGT
>Ga0193717_1000420_pt1 | contig 29485 bp, 29 predicted proteins | sample U2c2metaG_FD_145900 | JGI IMG/M metagenome (GOLD analysis project Ga0193717, IMG submission 145900) | Soil microbial communities from a riparian zone of the East river system, Colorado, United States - U2c2 | ecosystem: Environmental > Terrestrial > Soil > Riparian zone | place: USA: East River...
GCCGTACCATCTTGAGCAGGGCGAACGGTCCTTCGTCCTCGGTGACGGACGGCCAGTAGACGACCGAGAGCCGACCGCAGGGCCGCAGCGCCTTGAACCAGGACTGGATCGCAAGGTCAGGCTCCGGCAATTGCTGCAAGCCGAAAACGGACACCACAGCAGCGCAACTGGCCGTCCAGCGAGGGTCCAGACTCGCCGCGTCGCCCTCGATCACGCTCACCTGCGGCCAGGCGCCGGCCCGGTCCCGGGCGAGGCGGACCATGCCGGCGGAGAGGTCGATGCCGACGATCTCCCGATCAGGAAACCGCTCGACCAACAGCGGCAACTCCGGGAACGTTCCGCAGCACGGCACCAGGATCGGCCCCGCCGGAACCGTCCCCACCGCCTCCACGGCCGCCTCGACCCAGGGCGCGAACCGCGGCACGAAGTACGCCTCATACCCCTCCGCCGCCTCATCCCACCCCCGCGCCAACCTCCCCGCGTCACTCACAGGTTGTCTCCGGGTCGATGGCGTTCAGGCGGCGCTGGAGGTGCGCTCGTTCGGGTTCGGTACCGGCCAACTCGAGCGCTTCCCGGTACGCCGCCGCGGCCTCGGGCAGGCGGCCGAGTCGGGAGAGCAGATCCGCCCGAGCCGCGCGATACGGGTGATACCCCCGCAGCAACGGCTCGTCGGTGAATTCGTCCAGCAGGGCCAGACCCGCCTCAGGCCCGTCGCGCATCGCGATCGCCACCGCGCGGTTCAGCGCGACGATGGGAGACGGCGTGAGCGCGAACAGTACGTCGTACAAAGCAACTATCTGCGGCCAGTCGGTAGTCGCGACGTCCGCCGCTTCGTCATGCAGAGCAGCGATTGCGGCCTGTACGCCGTACAGCCCGGGTGATTCTCCAGAGAGCGCGACGAGTACCAGCGAGCGACCCTCCTCGATCATGGAGCGGTCCCACCGGCCCCGGTCCTGATCATCGAGCAACACGAGCTCCCCACCCGGCCCGGTCCGAGCGTCCCGCCGCGCGTGGATCAACAGCATCAGTCCGAGCAATCCGGCGATCTCCCGCTCGGCCGGCAGCAACCGGCGCAGGATCCGCGCCAGCCGGATGGCCTCCTCGGCGAGGTCGAGCCGTTGGAGCTCCGGCCCGGAGCTGGCCGCGTAGCCCTCGGTGAAGATCGAGTACACGACCTGCAGTACGCCGGGCAACCGCTGTGGCAACTCATCAACGTCCGGCACCCGGAACGGGATCCGCGCCTCCCGGATCTTCTTCTTCGCCCGGACGATCCGCTTCGCCATCGTCGGCACCGGGACCAGGAACGCACGCGCAACCTCAGGTGTGGTGAACCCGGCCAGGCACCGCAGCGTCAGCGCGCCGCGATCCTCCGCGTGGAGAGCAGGGTGTGCGCAGGCGAAGAACAACTGCAGCCGATCGTCCGGCAGCCCACCAGAGACATCCGCGGGCTCGCCCTGCTCGGCCCGGGATGCGTCCACCTGCAACACAGCAAGCCGGGCGGCGTAGGTCTTGTCCCGCCGCAGCCGGTCAACAGCCCGCCGCCGCGCGGTGGTCAGCAGCCAGGCCCCCGGCTTGTCCGGAACCCCGTCGACCGGCCAATGGATCATCGCCGCCTCCATCGCCTCGGAAGTGACCTCCTCGGCCAGATCCAGGTCGCCGAACCGCCGGACCAGCGAGGCCAGCAGCAGCCCGCGCTCCTCCCGGAACACCGCCTCCACCGAAGCGCGTACCGACTCCGCGGGCTGCTGGTCCACCGTCAGACCTCGAAGTCGGCGATCGGCCGGACGACGACCGAGCCACCGTCGAGCGAACCCGGGCAACGAGCGGCCCAGTCGATCGCAGTGTCGAGATCCGGTACGTCGATCACGTAGTACCCGCCAAGGACCTCACGGGTCTCGGCGAACGGGCCGTCCGTCACGAGCCGCTCGCCGGCCGCCGTGACGCGGACCGTGGTCGCGGTGACGAGATCGGCCAGCGAGTGGCTGTCGACCAGGATCCCGGACTCACGGACCGACTTGTCATAGGTCATCCAGTCCTCCGGGGTGCACCCGGGCGCTCCACCCTCTGCGTCGATCGCACCGCTATTGATCAGCAACATGTATTTCACAGTCTGCCTCCAGTCGTCGTACCGACGGCTGCTCGCCGTCTGATCAGGACGACGAACGGCCCACCCCCGGATGGACACCCACCCCGAGATTTCTTTCCCGAGGCTAGATGAGGACGGCGAAGATGGCTGCTGAGAGCAGCAATTGCGCCGCGCCCGAGGCCGCGCGGGCGCGGGGGCATGCTCACCTTTCTAGGGCGACCAGGATCGCTAGTAGCGCGACCACACGTGTCGGGGGAACGGCGAAGACGCCGCGGCTGGGGCTGTGCAGCCAGCCCTCCGCGGTCAACTGCCGGAGGTGGTGGTAGATCTGCCCGCTCGTCCCGAGGCCTTCTACTTCGCTCAGCGCACTGACCGTGGTCTGGCCGTGCATGATCTCGCGGAGCAGCGTCAGGCGCACCGGGTTGCCCAGAGCCGCCAGGGCCGAGGCGCGTTCCGCCCAGTCGGCCTCCAGTACGTCGGATGTCGAGCGACCGTATTGCCAGTCGATCTGGCGCTCGTCCGGCAGCGTGACACTCCCGGTGTAGAGCACGGCTCCCGGCGCACTCACGCGCTCCTTGAGGGCATCCAGCGCGAAGAACACCTCTGGATCAACGGCTGTAGACACTCCCGTGGGCGTGGAGGACTCCAGAGCGGCGATGCGCCGCTCCAGCTCCGCGAACCGGTTATCCACAGCTTCTTCCACATTGTGGATACTACGTAATTACGTAGTTATTGTAAACAAGTCAGGTTCTAAAGTTGGCGGCGTGCGTGACGAAGAGGTGCCTGGGTGGTGGCGGCGGTTGGGGCTCGACGGGCTGGTGGATGTGCATGTTCACTTCCTGCCGGACCAAGTGATGGATGCGGTCTGGGGCTACTTCGATCAGGCTGAGAAGCACTACGGCACCGCCTGGCCGGTCACGTACCGCACGCCCGCGGCGGACCGCCTGCGCACCTTGCAGGAGCTGGGGGTGAGGGAGTTCCCCGCGCTGGTCTATCCGCACAAGCCGGACATGGCTGCCTGGCTCTCTGCCTGGGCCCGGGACTTCGCAGCGAAGACACCAGGCTGCGTGTCGAGCGGGACGTTCTACCCGGAGCCCAGCGCCGCGCAGTACGTGAAGGAGGCGCTGGAGCTTGGGACGCGGATCTTCAAGGTGCATGTCCAGGTTGGCGACTACGACCCGCGCGATGACGAGCTCGACGCCGTGTGGGGTCAGCTGGCCGACGCCGGCGTACCGGTGGTCGTGCACTGTGGCTCTGGTCCGATCCCCGGTCGGCATACCGGACCTGGGCCGATTGGCGAGGTACTGCGGAAGCACCCGCGGCTTACCGCGGTCATAGCCCACCTGGGGATGCCGGAGTACGCCGAGCACCTCGCGCTGGCCGAGACGTATCCCAACGTGCACCTGGACACGACGATGGCCTTCACCCCATTTGTCGAGGCCATGAGCCCACTGCCCAAGGACCTGTTGCCCCGGCTGGCCGCCGTACAGGACAAGATCGTGCTGGGCTCCGACTTCCCGAACATCCCGTACGAGTACGCCGTCCAACTGGAGTCGCTCGAACGACTCGAGCTCGGTGATGAGTGGCTCCGAGCCGTCTGCTGGCACAACGGCGTCCGGCTGCTCAACGGATAGCGCCTCGCTGCAAGACCATTGCTGGCAGTGATTGCAACGTTGTACTGTCGTTGCTCGACCGCCCTCACTCCACCTCACGGGAGCCCTCGATGCCCAGCCAGCAGCCCCGCCCCGAGCACCCCCGGCCGCAGTTCATCCGCCCCGACTGGCTCAACCTGAATGGCGAATGGCAGTTCGAGATCGACCGCGCCGACTCCGGCCTCGAGCGCGGCGTCCGCGACCGCGAACTCCAGCAGCGCATCGTGGTGCCGTTCGCACCGGAGACCCAGCTGTCCGGGGTCGAGAACGTCGACTTCCTCGAGGCGGTCTGGTACCGCACCACCGTGACGATCCCGGCCGACTGGTCCGGCAAGCACCCGATCCTGCACTTCCAGGCGGTCGACCAGGACGCGACGGTCTGGGTGAACAACGTCGAGGTGGTCCGGCACCGCGGCGGCTTCACCCCGTTCAGCGCCGACCTCTCGGCCGTCGCAGCACCGGGCGAAGAGGCCGTGATCGTGGTCCGCGCACGCGACAGCCGGTACGGCGTACAGGCGCGTGGCAAGCAGACCACCAACTACTTCAACAGCGGTTGCCACTACACGCGGACCACCGGCATCTGGCAGACGGTATGGCTGGAAGCCGTTCCGGCGGTGCACCTCCTGCGGCCGCGGATCACTCCGGACGCCGCGGGATCCGCCTTCCACGTGTCCGTGCCCCTCTCGGCGAACAAGCCGGGCTGGAAGGTTCGGGCGGTCTTGTCTGACGCCGACGGCGACATCGTCACCGCCGAGGTTCGGGCCGATCTCGACCTCGCCCCGCGACTCGTGCTCAGCATCCCCACCGAACGCGTCCGCCTCTGGGACACCACCGACCCCCACCTGTACGGCGTACGCCTGGAACTGGTGGATGCCGACGGCAACATCACGGACTCCGCCGACAGCTACGCCGGGCTGCGATCGGTGTCGATCAACGGGCAGGCCGTGCTGATCAACGGCAAGCACGTCTTCCAGCGCCTGGTGCTGGACCAGGGCTATTGGCCCGAGAGCCTGATGACGGCGCCGTCGGACGATGCTCTCGTCGCGGATATCGAGCTGAGCATCGCCGCCGGGTTCAACGGCGCCCGGTTGCACCAGAAGGTGTTCGAGGAGCGGTACCTCTACCACGCGGATCGCCTGGGTTATCTGGTCTGGGGTGAGTTCGGCGACTGGGGCGGAGCCGTTGCCGAGGGCACCCAGAACAACAACCAGCAGCCGAGCGCGTCGTTCGTGACGCAGTGGCTGGAGGCGGTCGAGCGCGACTACAACCACCCGTCGATCATCGGTTGGTGCCCGCTGAACGAGACGCACCAACTGCTGCACGACCGGATCACCCAACTAGACGACGTGACCCGGGCGATGTTCCTGGCGACCAAGGCTGCCGACGTGTCCCGGCCGGTCCTGGATGCGTCGGGGTACTCACACCGGGTGCCCGAGACGGATATCTGGGACTCGCACAACTACGAGCAGGACCCGATCGAGTTCGCCCGGCAGATGGCGGGGCTCGCGGACGGAGCGCCGTACGGGAATCGGGGCGGCGAGGAACAGCGACCGATCTCGCAGGACTACGCCGGACAGCCCTATTTCTGTAGCGAGTTCGGCGGTATCTGGTGGAACCCGGAAGCGGCCGCGGCTGCCGGGACCGACCGCGACGAATCTTGGGGCTATGGGCAACGAGTCAAGGATGTCGAGGACTTCTACGACCGCTTCGCCGGGCTGGTCGACGTGTTGCTCGACAACCCGTTGATGTTCGGCTATTGCTACACGCAACTGACCGATGTCTTCCAGGAGGAGAACGGGATCTACCGCTTCGATCGCAGTACGAAGCTTGATGTTCCCCGCATCCATGCCATCCAGGCGCGCACCGCTGCGTTCGAGGAACGCTAGAGGGTGCCGGTAAGGAGTTGGAGGCCGAGGCTGCTGAGGGCCACCGAGATCCACAGGATCGCGCCGAGCAGCAGCGGGCGGAGGCCGGCTTGACGGAGCTCGGAAGGCCGGAGCGAGAGGCCGATGGCAACCAGGGCCGCGGTGATCAGGCAGGTGCCGGTAAGCGCCAGGCCTGACTGCCACGCCGTCGGCACGAAACCAGCACTCCGGAGACCGGCCGCGGCGATGAAGCCCACCAAGAACAACGGCACCATCCGCCGCCACGGCAACCGCGGGCCGCTCTGGCCGGCGGTTGCCGGCTTGCGGGCGTCGTGGCGGGATTTGAGGATGACGAGGCCGATGACGATCGGGACGAGCATCAGTGAGCGGGTGAGTTTGACGACCAGCGCTTGGTCTCCCGCCGAGGAACTGTAGGCATAGCCGGCGGCGACCACGGACGAGGTGTCGTTGATCGCAGTACCGGCCCACAGTCCGAAGGCTTCCGGGCCGAGACCGAGGAGATGGCCGATCGGCGGGAACGCCAGGACAGCGACCACGTTGAAGGTGAAGATCGTGGCGAGCGCGTACGCCACCGAGGACCGCTTCGCCCCGATCGCGGCCGTCGCGGCGGCGATCGCGGAAGCACCGCAGATCGCAGTACCGACTCCGATCAAGGTCTGGGTGTCGCCGCGCACCCCGAGCAGCCGCCCGAACAGCCAGGCGCCGCCGAGCGCGACTCCCAACGTCCCCAGCATGACCGGCAGCGACCCGCCGCCGACTCGGACCACCTGCTGAAGAGACAGCCCCGTGCCCAGTACGACGATCGATAACTGCAGGAGATTCTTCGAGGCGAAGTCATAGCCCGCGCGATTCCGCTCAGCCCGAAACGCCGGCACCAGAACCCCCGCCAACACACCCAGCACGATCCCGAACACCGGCCCACCCACGACAGGCACCACCCGCCCGAGCAACACCGCCCCCGCCGCCAGCACGAGAACCACAACCAGCCCAGGCACCCGTCCGACCACCCCAGCGCGGAGACGCGCAGTACGGCCTGGTGCGGCGGGCCGCGCAGGTGAGGTCCGGGAGTGAGTCAGTGACCTAACCTCGACGTGCAGCACGTCCGGAACCTCCCTAGCTAAATGTACGCACATTTAGACTAAGAGATGACCGGACATTTAACAAGGTGGAAGGAACGGATGAGCGAGCGCGGGCTTGATCGCAGTGGCGGCCAGCCGCTCTGGAAGCAGTTGCAGCAAGACCTGGTCCGCCGGTTGCGCGCCGGGGAGTTCGACGACGTCTTTCCCGGCGAACTCGCGCTGGTCGAGGACTACCAGGTGAGCCGCCACACCGTGCGCCAGGCGCTCGGCAAGCTCCGGACCGACGGACTTATCGTCGCGGAGCGCGGGCGGCAACCCCGAGTCGCGACCGCCCCGGAGATCCGGCAGCCGATGGGGGCGTTGTACAGCCTGTTCTCCTCGGTGGAGGCGTCCGGCCTGACGCAGCACAGCGTCGTACGGGCGCTCGACCTCCGCGCGGACGGCGTGATCGCGAGCCGGCTCGACCTCGAGGCATCCATCCCGCTGGTCTACCTCGAGCGCCTGCGCTTCGCCGGAGACGAACCGCTCGCCCTGGACCGGGTGTGGTTGCCGGCCTCCCTGGCGAGCGGACTACTCGACGCCGACTTCAGCCACACCAGCCTGTACGCCGAACTCGCCGCGCGAACCGGACTCCGCCTCGACCACGGTCGCGAGGACATCCGCGCGGTGAACCCGACCCCGGCGGAGCGAGCCCTCCTGCACTGCCCCGCCGATGCCGCCGCCTTCTCCATCAACCGCCTCGGCCACGCCCAGGGCCGCAAGTTCGAGTGGCGCCACACGGTGGTCCGCGGCGACCGCTTCGCCCTGTCCGCCGAGTTCTCCGCCCACGAGGGCTACCGCCTCACCCCCGCCACCACCGCAACCACCCTCCCCTGACCCGAACTGCTTGCGTCCGAAGAACTGGCGGGACGTCCCTCCAGTTCTTCGGACGCAACGAGACCACACCGAAGCTTCGGCCGGTGCCGAACTGTTGGCGAGGCAGGATGTGATGGTGAGCACCTCGACGGAAGGCCAGGAACTGGCTGCGTGGGCCCGGATGCTGGCCGACGGCACCCGCGCGACCGTCTGCCTGGCCTTGCTGGACGGCCGGGCGTGGACCGCGACGGAACTCGCCAAGCTGGCTGGGGTTTCCCGGCCGACCATCAGCGAACACCTGAACCTGCTCGTGGATGGCGGCCTCCTCACCGAGCTAAGGCAGGGCCGCCACCGCTATGTGAAATTGGCCGGCCCGGAAACCGCTGAACTCCTCGAAGGACTCGCCGCGCTGGCGCCCCGGCGTACGGAGGTTGCCAACAGTCTCTCGGCAGCGAGCAGGCGGGACGCCTTCGCGCGGGCCCGCACCTGCTACGACCACTTCGCCGGCCGGCTGGGCGTGGCCTTGACCGACGCGATGACCGAACGCGGGCTGCTCGATTGGTCCTCGGGCGTCACGTTGACCACCGACGGCGTTCAGTGGCTGGACGACCTCGGCATCGTGGTCGAGAACAAGCATGGCCGACCAGCCGTCCGGTCCTGCCTGGACGTCACGGAGCGACGACCGCACCTGGCCGGCGCGGTCGGCTCGGCTTTGTGCAGACATGCCATGCAACAGGGCTGGGTCACCCGGATCACCGGTGGTCGGGCGCTGAAAGTGTCCGGTGCGATGGAAGGCCTGGGGCTACCGTCCGGGGTGATAGAAGATCTCGTCTCCAGGTGAGATTCCCGACAGAGAACACGCGTTCGAGGGGCGCAGGTCACTTTGACCGCCTAACCTGCGCACATGACTGGATTCGAGCCCGATACCGAACTGGTGTCCCGCCTCCCTCTGCCCAGCCATGTGGTCGTGCTCGTCGACGGCCAGTGGCGGCGCGGCTGGTTGATCGGCCGCGAGCACGAGGACGCGGGCTGGACCGGCACGGTGCAGTACGAGGGCGACGACGGCGTCGAGCGGACGGAACGCCTGCCGGCAGACCTGATCGCACTGCCCGAGTCGGACCGACCGACTGAGCGTCGCGGCAAGGCCGCGTCGTAGGAAACCGCGTCGTAGGAAGTAGGCATGCGTCGGCCCCCGGGAGAAACCCCTCCCGGGGGCCGACGCATGTAACGGCTCTGGTCGGGGCGCCTCTAGCGACGAAACGATCCCGCTCCAGGCCCTTCGGGCGGTTGACCTGGAGCGGGATCAGGCGTTACACACGGTGTATCGCTGCTCACGGCCTGAGCGTTACAGAATTCAGGAAAGTTTCCTGGTGTGGATCAAACGCTGGGCCACCTCGCGCAGCTTGACGTTGTTGTCCTGGGAGTAGCGACGCAGTACGGCGAACGCCTGCTCGTCGGTCAGGTCGAACCGCTCCATCAGGATCCCCTGCGCCTGGCCGATCAGCTTCCGGGCATCGATCGCCTGCCAGAGAGTGGACTCGCTGCGGGCGTTCGCGACCGCTACCGCGGCGTGGTCGGCGAACACCTGAGCGACCGCGTCGTCCGCCTTGGTGAACCGGTTCTTCGCCGGATCGAACAGGTTCAGCGCCCCCACGGTGGTGGTCGGCGTCCGCAGCCGCACGGTGAGCACACTGCGCAGGCCGACCGGCACGATGCCGGCGGACCAAGTCGGCCAGCGGGAATCGTTGGCCGTGTCGCCGCTGACCACGCTCGTCTCCTGCTCGATGGCGCTGAAGGTCGGACCTTCCCCGGCCTCGAGCTGCAACCGGTCGGCCTCTTCGACCAGCGCGTCGGTGGCCGCCGCGGATTCCAGTCGGCCACCTCGCTGCACCAGTACGACGCTGGCGTGGTCGGCGCCGATCCTCGCCAGGACATACTCGAGGAACCGTTCGGCGGTCTGTTCCACATCGGCTTGTTCATGCAGGACGAGCGCCATCCTGGCCAGGTCCTGGGCGAATTCGTCGCTCACTCGGCTACTGCCGAGAAGGACAGGGAGAGTCGTCGCACCGGACGTTCATCCTCAACAGGTCGGAGCAGTCTTCGCGGGTGGCATGCTGCGCCACCGGCTGACTTCCCAACCGGGATGAACCCTAACACCGGTCAGCGTGGCCTCAAGCCGAACAAGGAGCAGCCCCGGCGCACATGGCTGAACGCCGGGGCCTGGAAACAACCAGCCTCTCGAGCGACCGAGCTCCCTTGGCCCTCAAGTGCCCGTTCGACCTGCGGTCAATCACGTTCTTCGGGCCGGCGACTCTCAGAAGTGCACGGCCAACAGGATCCTGCCGCTCTCCGAGCTCCTGATGTCGAGCGCGCGGATCTCGTCGCGGTGCAGCTTGGTGGTCGCCGCCGGTTTGACCGTAGTACCGGGTGACGCGTTCCAGCTGGCGATCAAGGTGGACTTGCCGGACTGGTCGGTCACGTACATCTCGTACCCACGAGCGCGCTCGCTCGGGGTGGCCAGATCGTCGTACCGGCAGCTGATCTCGATCGTGGTGCCCCAGCTCTCCTCGATCAGCCGGGCGTCGGCCGTCAGCTTGCTGGCCACCGTCTGCGCGAGCACCACGTAGTCGCCCTGCGGCTCGTCCTCTCCGACCGAAGCGGACACCACCGCGCCGACCGCGGCCGCGGTTGCGGCGACGCCCGCGACGAGCGCTCCGAGGCGGACCCGTCGGCGCCGACGGTCCCGCTGGACGTTGCGTACCAGGCCCGGCAGCAGGTTCGGCGGGATGTCGGTGATCGTCGCGAGCGCCCGGTCGTCCGGCACCATCGCCAGGGTCTCGGGCACGCTGCGCAGCGCCGCCACCTCGGCCGAACAGTCGGGACAGGTGCGGAGATGCTCCTCGTACGCGCGCACCTCCTTCGCCGACAAGGCGCCCAGCAGGTAGGCCGCGTCCCACTCCCGATACTGATCGCTCATACCTGCGTCACCCCCCTCTCCTGCAGTGCAAGCTTCAGCGCCCGCATCCCGTAGTGCAAGCGCGATTTCACCGTGCCGGCCGGGATGTCCAGTTCCTCGGCGATATCGGTGACCGTGCGCCGGCCGTAGTACGCGCGCACGATCACCTGCCGATGATCGTCCGACAACTGAGCCAGCGAATCGGCCACCAGCCACGCATCCAGTACTGCGTTCGCGTGGTCGGCGCTCGGCCGTTCCGGCAGCTCGTCGCTGGCCACCTCCCGGTTGACCCGGGCACTCCGCCGATCGTCGATGACCAGGTTCCGCGCCACCGTGAACAACCAGGCCCGGGCACCCGCCTCGTCCTCGGTCAGAATCTGCGGCCGCCGCCAAGCCCGCAACAAAGTCTCCTGTACTACGTCCTCGGCGAACCGGGTGTCGCCAGTCAGCCGGACCACGAACCGCCACAACGACGAGGCATGCACATCGTGCAGCTCACGCAGAAGTGCAGCCCGGTCGTCGGCCATCCGCACTCCTTCAGTCGCTGGAACTCATCATCCTGGGGCTTTCACTCTTTCAGCGCCAGCAAGAACAGGAGAACGTGTCCGCAACGAGTGGGTCTTTCGAGTGGATCCGTGCCCGACCACGGGCATCGGGCACGGATCCGACCCCGGCTAGTCGGTTGCCGGTTCGAGCTGCCGCGCCCCCTGCCGCTTGAGTCCGGGCAGCCGCTCGAGTCCCCACGCACCGGCCCCGAGGAACGCGATCAGCAGGAACGCGAACGAGAACAGTGCCGCCTTCTCCCCACCGTTCTGCACCGGCAACAACGCACCGGCCTGGTGCACGGTGAAGTACGCGTAGGCCATCGACCCGGAGCACAGCAGCGCGGCGTACCGGGTCCCGAACCCGACACAAACGAGTGCTCCCGCCACCGTCTGGATCACCGACGCCCACCAACCCGGCCACTCCAGCGCCGGGGTCCGGTCGACCCCCAGCACCCCGAACAGGGCAGCAGCCCCATGACACGCGAACAGGAACCCCACCACGATCCGAAACACACCCAGTACCTCGTCACGCCAGCGCTCCAGCACATGCATCGTCTTGTCTCCTCAGGTGAACGGGACGGATTCACACACCACCGGCCTGCCTCACGCACCCCGGCGATGCCCTCACCCGGAGACAACGTCCTGCCAGCCCATCCGGTTCAACGGTGAGTGACTCATCACTCACGCTCCGAATCCGTTGCCCCACCCCGCCCACGCCTGCTATCCAACGTGCGAACCACCCCCGAGACCTGACACACTGTCCCCCGCGGGGCCTCTAGCTCAATTGGCAGAGCAGCGGACTTTTAATCCGCGGGTTGTGGGTTCGAGTCCCACGGGGCCCACCCAGCAAGTCTTTCGGCGCACGTCTCCGCTGACCGACGACGGGCTTATGAGGCTCGGTCACCACTGTGTGTACGAGCAGGTGGCCTTTGCTGCCTGATCGGCGTCCACCGCCCTGCGGACCATGCCGACATGTAACGCTGCGCAAAGTCTCGGACGGCTGGCCAGTAGTCGTCGGGCAACACGAGCGTCGGACGATCTTCGATGTCCAGATTCTCGAGCGACCCGTCAAGTAGCCGCGCCACCTTGTGGGCCTCGACAATCAGCACCTCAACGGGCGCCACGCGGGCCTTTGCTTCCAGCCCAACCATCGCGGAAGTCATCTCGAAGAGAGACGCCCAGTCGGGGCAGGTTTCCGGGAGCGAACCGACGAACTCCTGAAGTTCCTTCCGCCGAGCAAGTGCGTAGTAGAAGCGATTTCCGACCTGATGTTTTTTGAGAACCCCAGCTGTCTCCAGCGAATCGCATTCGTCCGCGACGTTGCGTTTGACGTAGCCGATGTTCTCGGCGATCACGGCGACCGCGCCACGCCGGTTTCCTGACAGGAAGTACCGCAGTATCTCCGCACGCGCACCCAGTCCGAACACCGCACGTAGTCGCAGCCAGGCGCGCGATGGTTGCTCCATGGAACGCAGCGAAGAGCGGCCGGTGATCGTGTACTCGAGTTCGCGGGTCGCATGAGGCCAGCTTGCTTTCGAGTGCTTGTTCACCGTCGCCGCGAACTGGCCCCATCGGTCAAGCGAGTCGGCTGAATGATCCCGCAGGAGATTACGAAGGCGCACTCGTGACACGTACCGCCAGTAGTGAATACACCAGTCCAAGGCCTCGTCACGGAGTCGAGGATCGGCGTCGCCAAGCATGGCGGTGCGGAGGATGAGTGGCTCCGGATCGATGGCCCAACTTCTGTGCGTCCGCTGCCAGCCGGAGACGCCCAACTCGACCCATGCCCCCCAGACGAGGGCCAACTCGAGTTCGGCGAGCGAACTTGATGGCGTCCTAGAGACTGACATCGGGCGCCTCCACACCGAGTACGGTCAAGATTTTGACCAGCTCCCCACGGAAGCCCTCGGAATCGTCTTGAGTGCGAGTCCAGTGAGCCGCCGTTACAAGCTCGGTAGTCGTCGGCCTGAGTATGAGCAGGTCAGCGAGATGCTTACTTGTTCCGTAGCCGGACTGGTCGACTGCGGCGTAAAGCTTGAAACAGACCATGTCGAAACGACCGGCGACATGTACTTCCAGTGACCCGTATTCGCGGACCGACACTCGCTCTTCGAATCCCTTCGGCAATCCGAAGTCGAACAACGTAGCCGGCCCGTTGTTCAGCCAGGTGTCGGAGAGACCGAGCGCTGCCCCAACATCGCGAACAGCCTCAGCCAACGGCCCTGGGATCGATTCGGCCTTGGCATAGTGACCACCGCTCGCAAGGCCGATGACGTCCAGATCAGCAGTGGGACGTTCGATGAGCCCAAGGAGCAGCAGGCTACTGCCGCCCCCAACAAGAATGCGACTGGATGCGCCGCGGTCCTGCAGCACCGCACCAAGCATCCGGAGTGCTCTCTCCAGCTCTTCGCGACCGAACATACTGCGAGTGTAAACCACGCGTTTCGCGCGGACAACACGCGCGATACGAGCGGCTAAGCCGCTCACTTAGCAGAGCAGCGGACTTTTAATCCGCAGGTTGTGGGTTCGAGTCCCACGGGGCCCACCCAGCACATTCGGTCGCAGCTCCTTCGTCGCGGCTCAGCGTCCGCCCGGGTCATCCCTGTACGCGTAGACCCATGACATGACATCGCTCGAAGACAAGGCGGCCGCGAGTAGCAGCCCATCCAATTCGTCCAGCAGGACACGGCCGAGGTGGGGCGTGAGGTTGGCCTGAACAAGGCGCCAGCCCGGACTTCTACGAGCTCGAGTCGGCGGTTGAAGGACTGTCGCCTGTGCCGCCAGGCAGGTACTCACTTGGCCGGCGAATCGGCAACCGCTCCAGACGCTTGCTCGAACCGATGACGTGTTCCTTCGTGGCGTTGATGAAGGCGAGGCGAGCCCTCTCCATCAGGCCGGAGGCCGCGACCCATGCCGCCTCGTCATTGAGATCGCCCCGGTCGATTAAGTCACTGTGCCGCCAGAACAGCTCATCGACGTCGCCAGCAGCTCCGACAACCGTAGGGGCGGCGACCAGGCTGATGGCAGCCAGGGCTTCGTTCCATGGCACCCAATCCACTCGCTCCGCGTGTCTCCACTGCCGCCTCAGGGCGAGTTGCACGCGTGTCGATTCGACGACGATCGCTGCACAGGCGTCGATTTGCTTGCCTCTCGCCCATTGCCTTCTTTGGGCCCGACCTGTGAGCGCTGCGCCGAGTGTCACGCCAGCTAAGCCGGACGCGCTAGAAATCACGGCAAGCCACACCGGTGCCGTCATGGAGGTCCGCCTTCCTGTCGGGCGGCCATCCTCCCGTGTTGCCAACTCCCCCGGAAGGACCGGTGACCGGCGGTGATGCTCTCGCGGCGACGGCCTTGCAGTTGGCCGGGCCAATGGAAAGCGGCGCCCGGGCTTCCCTGGACGCCGCTTCCGTGCACTTCGAGGTGCGGAGCTATGGGCTCAGCTGTAGTCCTTCTCGACCAGGCTGTGGTTCGCGACGTGCTTGGTGCCGTTTGCCGAGTACTCAATAGTGAGCTGCGTCGTGAGTTCGACCCACTGGATCTCGGCAGAATTGTCGGACGTGCCGGTGACGGTGATCCCGCTCGTACGAGCGGTGATCCCGTTAGCGTTGGGGCCGCAAGTCGCGGTCTTGGCGACGGTCACGGTCAGGGTTTCGGTGCTGGAGGTGTAGGAAGCGCTCACTGATGGGTCGCCCTTGGAAACTGTGCCACTGATAGTCCACGACTCAGAGGACTTGACCCCGGTGATGTTGACCTTGATGGTCTGCTTCACGCAGAACTTGGAGTAGCCGCCGTTCTTCGTGATCTGGCTCTCGAACGCGTAAGGGTCACTCGGGTATCCGATGAGAGCCCTGCGGTTGTTGTCGTCACCGATGAAATCGTTCTGGGTGCAGAAGCGAACCCGTCCCGCGTGATAGACCCACGCGTTGCGGGCGCCTTCGCCCTCCCAGGGTCCGTCCTTCTCCAAGTAGCCGTCGGACCCCTTGTACCAGTCATCCCCGCAGCCGTCCGCCGCATAGGCGGCTTCCATCGGAACCAAGATCGTCGACGCCATCACAGCGGCAACGATCGCAAGTCGCTTAATACTTCTAAACATCGAGGCCCCTCCCCATAGAAGACAAATCACCGCAGTGTGGCACAACCGAGGCCACTCAACCCGTGCTCGCCTGGAGTGACTTCTGCAACACGGCCATGCCTAGACCGACTCAGGTGACGGGCTCGGCCCTGGGCTGATCGACAGTCGTCGTCATTGCGAGCCCATGGGTTTCCAGGCGGTGGCGATCTTGTCGGGGTCGGGCTGCTCCGCGGCCAGGGCCTGGTCGACGAAGGTGCGATCGGTGAGGTGCCGTTCCTGGACGAGTGCCCGCATCGTGCTCTCTATTGCCTCAAGCAACGGGATCATGCGGAACTTCCACAGGCCATCCTCGCGCCAGAAAGTGAAGGAGAATTGACTCTCCTTGCCGTCAAGCTTCATCAGCACGCTGGCAGTGTCACTCGAGACTTCCACTGCGCCAGTGGACATCCGGCGCACATTTCCGCCGGCGCTGAACTGATCATGCCGGACAGAGTCGATGACTATTTCGGTCGGTGACCAACGGCGGAGGTCCTCGGGTCGCACCCTCAAGCGCAGGAAGAGTACTGCAAGTTGATCGCTGACTCGCGCTCGCCGCAGATACGGCTCGGATGCCGTCAGGGCCAGCTTCTTCAGGGCCGCGAAGTACGCAATGCTGTCCGCCGACAGCAGAGCCGCCACGGCCTTCCCATCCTTCGCCAACAATGCCTCGCGGTACGCAGCAAACGCCTGCGCCACAGCAGCCTTGTCGGTCTCCAGATCAACCGCCCCCGACACCGTTGTCCGCGGCAACGGCACCGGCTCGGCCTTCTTCTCCTGAGAACAACCAACGAGCGCAACGCATAACACGCCTACCGCAACCACGCTCCGCACCAGAACCCCAGACATCCAAGCCTCCCCAGTCATATCCCCGCCACCCCCATCGACGCCAGGGTCCCATGCCTCCTGTCAAACAGCCACTCAACGAGAACGCGATTCGGGGTGTTGTTTCCAGCGGTTCTTCGCCGGCCAGTTCTTCTCTCTGCTTCGGTGCATGACTCGCGGGTGCCCTGCGTTGCTTTCACGCAGGGCACCCGCTTCAAGTTGGGGTCGAGATCAGCGGACCGAATTGATGGCCGAGTGGATGACGGCGGTGACGGCGTCTGGGTGGGAGATCAGGGTCAGGTGGGATCCGCCGTGGAAGAGGGTGATGTGGGAGTGGGCGCGGCGGGCCATCGCCAGTTCCGAGGTCGGGGTGATGATCTGGTCGCCTGTGCTGATGAAGTACCAGGACGGAATCGTCTTCCACGCCGCCACCTTGGACTTGGTGTCGAAGGCAACCGTTGACGCACCACGCTGCGAGGCCCAGAGCTGCTCGGCCTCTGCGCGCGGCAGGTCGTTGGCAAAGTTGTTCACGAAGATGTCTTCGTTCAGGTAGAGCTCGGACGCCCCCGCCGGGGCGTTCGGGTACGTCGTGGTCGTGAACAACTGGGTCTTCGACTTGGTCGCAAGAACGGAGTCGGCACCACTCAGCTGACCGTTGGTCTCTCCAGGGGCAGGTGCTGCAGCGTCGATGTAGACGAGAGCCTTGACGTTGGGCAGGCCGACGGCGGCGTTCGTGATCACCGCTCCGCCGTAGGAGTGGCCGACCAGCACGATCGGTCCGTGGATCGACTCGAGGAAGTCATGGACGTACTCAGCATCGGTGGTCAGGTTCTCGACCGGGTTGGCGATCGCTCGCACGGGGTAGCCCTCGCGCTGCAGCGACCGAACCTCGCCGCTCCAACTGGACGCGTCGGCCCAGGCCCCGTGGACCAGTACAACGGTCGGTTTGGGCTGATGAGCGGGCCGGTGAGTCGACACGGTCTGCACGGCGGCCGACTCCTTGGGCCCGTTTGCCGACGCCGGTCCGACGGCCAGTCCAAGAACAACGCCGGCGGCGACGACGATCGCCGCCGGAGCCCATACGCGGCGCTTCAGCTTCGCGGCGACAGACTTCCCTGATCCACTCATGATGATCCCATCTCACAGAATGCTCTGATCGAAGCTTCGGCCCGAGCTCTGCCATGAAGGGGTGGCCGGTCGCTTCAGTTGACAACTTCGAGACTCCCGTCGGCGGGACCACCGATCCAATCCCCGCCGCGCCGATTCATGCACTCACGCATCGGGCATATTCCGACGGCTGCCGAGCGTTGGCGGCATCCGACCCTGTAGACGCGATGGCCGGCTGCTCAGCCGTCGACTAGATCAGACCACCCAGGATGCCGCTCGCAGAGCAGTTCGATGTGCTGGCGGAAGGCAAGGGCGGTCGGCGACAGGCGTCGGCGTTTGTTCCAGGCCAGGCCCACGTCACGGATGGCGTGTGGGGATGTGATGGCGATCGTGCGGACCCGAGGGCTGACGCTGGTGTCCAAGGGCAGGACGGCGATGCCGAAGCCGCTACCGACGTAGTCGCGTACGGTGCGGGCGTTGTCAGCCACCATGACGATCTTGGGCGCGAAGTCTGCTTCGGCGTAGAGGGCATCGGTGTTGCGGTGGAAGCGCTGGTCGAGGGAGATGAACTCCTCATCCTCGAGTTCGGACAGATGCACCTCCCGTCGTTCGGTCAGTCGATGGCGGACCGGCACGACGAGCACGAGAGCTTGCCGTCCCATATGCAGCCAGCCGAAGTCCGCGTCCGGTCGCGGAGCGATCAGTGCCATGTCGAGTTGGCCCGCAGTGAGGTCGTCGAGCAGTTCGTCGGTGGGCGCCTGCTTGTGCAGGAACTGCAGGTCGCTGTACTGCGCTCGGAAGGAGGAAACTGCCTCCTCGGCGATCGTTGCACCGAAAGAACCCTGGACGCCTAGCGCCAGCGTCGGAATGCTGGAATCCGCTGCGCTCTCAGCGGCGTCATTCAGCAGCGCCAAGGCCTCCGCGGCTGCCAGGCAAAGCCGGCGCCCCTCCGGTGTCAGAACTATCTGACGGCCTGGCCGCTCGAAGAGGCGGGTCCCGAGCGCTGTTTCCCACCGCGCGAGCGCCCTACTGAGGGTCGGCTGGCTCATGCCCGCGGACTCGGCGGCACGGGTGATGTTGGCGTCCCGCCCCAGCGCCGCGAGAGCAACCAACGACGGCGCCAGGGCCGCCACTCCGGTACCGGCACCGCCCGCGCGCGGCGGCTCCACCGATTCATCCATGCATAAATCGTACGAGCACCCTGATCACGCCTGGCGCAGTCGCGCCTGCAAGAGCTAGCCGATTGAGTGATGTGGAGCCACCGCCGACTCGATCAGCATGGGACAGACAGAGCGTATTCGCACTCACAGCAAGGACACGCGGGCGCCGACCGTCCGTGACTCCTGCGTAGCTCGTCGTAGTGCCTTTTCTCGGAGGGTTTCATGAGCACCACAACACATGCCATCGCCGCCGCGGCCCCGGGCGGCCCGCTCGCCCCGGCGACCATCGAGCGCCGCGACCTGCGCCCGGGCGACGTACTGATCGACGTCGCCTACGTTGGCATCTGTCACAGCGACATCCACCAGGTCAACCAGGAGTGGGGCACCGCGATCTTCCCGATGGTGCCCGGCCACGAGATCGCCGGTGTCGTCGCCGCCGTCGGCGCGGACGTCACGAAGTACCAGGTCGGCGACCGGGTCGGCGTCGGCTGCATGGTCGACTCGTGCGGCGAGTGCGAGTACTGCCTGGCCGGGACCGAGCAGTTCTGTGTCAAGGGCGCCGTCCTGACCTACAACGCTGTCGGCTACGACGGCGAGCCCACGTACGGCGGCTACAGCCGCCAGATCGTCGTGAAAGACGCCTTCGTCTGCCGGATCCCCGAAGGCATCGGGCTGGACGTTGCCGCTCCGTTGCTCTGCGCCGGCATCACCACCTACTCGCCACTGCGCCAGTGGGGCACCGGACCGGGCAAGAAGGTCGCCGTCGTCGGCCTCGGCGGGCTGGGCCACCTCGCGGTCAAGCTCGCGGTGGCGATGGGCGCTGAGGTCACGGTACTGAGCCAGAGCCTGAAGAAGCAGGAGGACGGCCTACGTCTCGGCGCGAAGAGCTACTTCGCGACCGGCGATCCGTCGACGTTCGACCTGCTCGAGCACCGCTTCGACCTGATCCTCAACACCGTTTCGTCGGACCTGCCGATCGACTCGTACCTCAGCCTGCTGCGAGTCGGCGGAGCAATGGTGAACGTCGGCGCGCCGCCGAATCCTCAGTCCTACAACGTCTTCTCGCTGATCGCCGGGAACAACGTGCTCGCCGGCTCTTCGATCGGCGGCATCGCCGAAACCCAAGAACTGCTGGACTTCTGCGCTCAGCACGGCCTCGGTGCGGAGATCGAGAAGATCTCGGCCGACCAGATCAACCCAGCGTACGAGCGCGTCGCGAACAGCGACGTACGCTACCGGTTCGTCATCGACGCCTCCACCATCGGAGCCTGATTCCTCGTGAATGGCACGCTGTCCTAAACCTGCTCCACTGTCTGATGGCCAGGCGAGAGCTCTGCGTGATGGTCCGAGTTGTCTGCGCTGATCTCAGTGGTGCACGCCGAGCCTGAGCGCTAGGGCGGAAACCTCACCTCGCGAGGATGTCCCCGTTTTGCGGAGCAGGTTCGACACGTGTGCGCTGACCGTTTTCTCGCTGATGAACAGTGCGCCGGCAATCTCTGCGTACGTTCGGCCGGCGATCAGAGAGGTGAGCACCTCCTGCTCTCGCTTTGTCAGAGATCGGAAGGGCAGCGGGGCCTGATCGTGCGACGGAGCTGCCGGTTCTTCGAGCGGGATCTTGCCGCAGAGTGTGGCCAGCGCCTCCGTTTGGCTCTGCAGTGGGATCGCACCGACCTCGACTGCGAACCTGTGCGCCGACCTCAGCGGCATGGCGATTGCCGTCCGCCTAGCTCCCTCCTCGAGCAGGGCTTGGGCCCACCGCCAGGACGACACAGCCTCCTCCCACCGCATTCCTGCGGCAGCACACATGTGTACGGCGTTCTCCCAGGCGGCAGAGGTGGGCTTCCCCGCTTTCAAGCGCGCACGCTCAGCAACGTATAGCGCTTTCATCGCTGGCTGGATCGGGTCATCCGGCACCGTGACCGCGAAGGGGGACGGCAGTAGAGGTTCACGCAACGCCACAAGCTCATCGAGCGCCGTCTGAGCCTTCTTGCCGAGCGCGCTGTCGCGGCTGTCCCGCGCCGAAACCGCCAGGTCGGCGGCCGCGCGGGCCCCCCACATCAGCATCTCGTCGGCGATCTGCGGATCGGCGAACTGAGCGGTCAGCGTTCGCGAGAGCATCGCGAGTGCTTCCTCGGGCCGTCCTCTGGCAAGCAAGTACTCCGCGACCACCGGCGGCGCCTCCATTCCGGGTCGCTCCGCGTACGCCGGTATGAGTTCCTGCGTCCGCTGCAAGTGCATGCTCGCGGTCTCCAGGTGCCCTTGCCTTACTGCGAGCCGGGCGGCCTGTAGTCGAACGTGCGCTCTGGCGTTAGGCAGGCAGGCCAAGGACAGACCTGTCCGGATGACGTCGGCGCTATCTGACAGGCGGCCGAACATGAGGAGACCACCAGCCACGGCGCCGCCAAGCGCGGCTGCTGGTGACGACGCTCCGGCATCAAGTGCCTCGTTGAATCCTGCTGCCGCGACCTCGATGCACTCGGCTACCCGACCACGCTCGAGCAGGAAATTCATCCTCGCGACGCAACTCCACGAGATCTGCTCCGGATCTCCACTCAGGCGTGCAAAGCGCATGGACTCCGTCGTGTCAAACTCGGACCGCTCATCCCGCTGGTAGGCAAATCCGCGGGCTTGGTAAGCCGCGGAAAGAGCCTCACAAGACCCTGACCGATGAGCCGCCAGAACTGCTTCCTCGGCATTCTCACGCGCAGCATCGAGCGCGTTGCTCCAGGCTTGAGACTGGCTGAGGAAGGCCAGAGCCTCGGCGTACTGCTGACTCTCAGGAAACACTCGGCACAACTCCACAGCGTGCTGGGCTTCCGCGATCGGCTCGGTCTTGAGCCTGCCGGTCGTCCAAGCCGACTCAGACCATCGGAGCAGGATCCGGCTCGCGCGAAGCGGCTCCGCCCGCTCGTCAATGAGTGCGAGTGCTCGGCTCCACGCCGCGAAACTCGCCTCGCCGTCTCCGACCAACTCGTTGGCCCGCGCTGCCCGCTCCAGGAGATCCACTTCGTTGCTCAGTACGTCGGCGTCGCCGCGATGAACCTCCGGCCATAGGCGCGCCGCGCGACGAAGATGGGCCGCCTCCTCACGAGGTGCCGTGATCTGCCTGGCCAGATCGGCTGCCCGCAGCGACGCATCCAGGCATGCCTCTAGATCCTGTGCACCCTCGTAGTGCTGAGCCAGATCGCCTACGCGGCGTACCTCATCAAGGCCGGCGGCGGAACGGGCCTCGAGCGTTTTCGCCCAGGCAGTATGAACGGGACCAGCCTCACCCGGCACATAACTCGCGGACAGCACCTCTGCGAGCAGCGGATGCCGGAACCAGCACAGGTCAGGATCCTGCGCCACGAAGATGCCAGCCTTCGCTGCCTCGGCCAGGGATGCGCTCAACCGCTCCGGACCGATCGCGCGCGCTCCGGTGACCTCCCTCAGGTCATCGACTGGCACCGGCCGTCCAGCCACCGCAAGCACCCGCATCACCTCGCGCGTAGGAGCCGAGAGCCGGTGCCAGGCAGCAAGCAGCGCGCCCGTCAACTCCTCAGGCAGTTCAGCAGGCAACTCGGCATCGGCGAGTGTCACCCCGTGGACAAGCAGCTCGCTGAGGTAGGGGTTGCCGCCAGATCGCCGCGCCACGTCGTCCACCAGCTGATGATGCGGGTCACCGCCTAACAGCATCGCGAGCTGCCGTTCGGTCTGGTCACGGGTCAACCTGTCCAGCCGAATATCGGTGACCGACGGCAGCCGCCTAAGATCTGCCAGCCAGCTGTGCATCGGATCGCCCTCGCCGAGCTCCTCATCCCGATAAGTGGTGAACACCGTCAGCCGCTGGCTCCGAAACCCGGCGACTAGGTAGGCGAGCGCATCGCGCGATGCCATGTCGGCCCACTGCACGTCATCGACGACCAGCACGGTTGGACGATGCGAAGCGATCGCCATCACCAGCCCATCCACCACGGGCAGCAGCCGGACGGCGCGGGCGGAGGTGTGGTTGCCCAGCGAGGGCAAGAGCGCGCCAGCGGCGGGGACCAACTCAAGTACATCAGAAAGCTCGGCGGGTTCGGCTGACTCGACCCAGCCCTCCAGCGCACCGATCAGCGGACCGTAGGGCGCATCCACCGCCCCGAACCGAACGCATCGACCCCACACAATCGCCACGCCCCTCAGAGCCGCCTCGTCGCAAACGGTTCTGACCAGGCGGGTCTTGCCCACGCCCGCCTCGCCGTGCACGAACACCGCACCCGGCCGACCTTCAACAGCTCCCCGGATCGCCGCTCCCAGAATCCCTCGTTCTACGATCCGGCCGACGATGCCGGGCGAGCGCGCGATCGTCGCCCCTCCCACGACGCCCAGTGTGCGCCCACCATCGCCAGACTGTCAGCACGGCGGTTCCAGATATCGTGCTGGGACCATCGGGCAACCGGACTAGGTGGCAGGCACGTGGCGACGTCGATAGAGCCACATCGCACCAACCGCGAGTGCAGCGCCTCCGATCGCAGAAGCGCCAGCCTGCAGAACCTCGACCCCGTTGTCGTCCGATGTGACGCCGACACTGGCTGTCTCGACGCGGGGCACCTCGTACTTCGGGTCGTAGTTTGGGTAGTTGTACTCGGTGAATGGCCGATCGTGGGGGGCGACCGTGGTCGGCTCTTGGCCCTCGTCCGGAACCCTTGCTGCTGCGTCGGGCGCGGTCAGCCCGAGGGCGCTCAACGCGAGTGCGGATGCGGCAATGGCTGAATTCCTGCTGCGCTTCATGATTCCTCCACAGTGTCTCGCGCGGCCGGACTGCCGCTTGCTTCACTGTCGACCCGGTCGCTGCGCGGATACATCGGGCGCAGCTCCTTAGAGGTGGCCCTCAGCTCCTTAGATTTCGCAGCCCGGCTGTGCGTTCGGACAGCGCGATGGCAACAGCGCCGCTGACGGCCCAGGGGGTGGCAGAGTGTTCGGATGTTCGACGGACTCACCGATGCCCTCGGACCTTTGGAACCGCGCAGGTGATCGAAGGCATCGGAGTCACGCACTTGATCTACCAGCTCTCCTGATCTGCCGGCCGGCATGAGGCGTTCCACACCGACCGGCCGGTTCACGGTAGACCTCGAGGGACCGCCCTAGTCCCTGATGTCGTTCCATTGCTTGCCGCACTTCCGAAGTTCGACCTCGTGGTCCCAGCAGACCTGGGTCCTGATCCGGTCGATGCCACCGGGCAGATCCGCCTTGCCGATGTAGAAGCCGATTGGCCGCTTGCCCTTCTCGCCTCGCGTCCGCGTCGTTCCGTCGATCTTGGTCGGGCCGGCGAACGCGTCGAAGTACGCGATGATCCAACCATTGTCGGAGGGGTTGACCACTTCGCCGGACACGTACGCCGTCCGTTGCCCCCACGCGATATTGCCCTCGACATAGGCGTCGCAGGCTTTGTCGAGGCAGACCTTGAAGTGGTCAGGGGCAAACTGGGTCCCCGCTGAGGCGGGCGCCTGGCCGAAGCTCACCAGGGCGACGACAGCAACGGCTGCAACCGCTGTAACTCTCCGGACGGCGCCGATCATTGGTCTCGCTTTCGTCATTCCATCTCCTTGGACTCACAAACTGAGGCAAGTCAAGGGGAAGACTGTTACCCAGCGCCTACCACGCCGGCTTCAGCAGCCTGAGTGCGGCCTGAGTGGATGGAACCCTTCGCCCAGGCGATCATCGCGGCCAAGAAGTACGTCGTGTCGAGCACCCTGGAGCAGGTCGACTGGAACGCGGAACTCGTGCGCGGAGACCTGGGCAAGGCCGTTCAGCAACTCAAGCAGGAGCCGGGCAAGGGATTGGCGATGCGGTACGAGCCGAGAAGGTAGGCGCAGGGCTTGCATACCGCACGGTCAGGTTGGTGGGTAAACGCCCAGCGTCGTGAGATCCTCAGGCGGCTCACGATCGTGAGTACGGTTCGCGACGGCCCGGACCTCTGGCCCGGTCGCGTCTGAGGTCCTGGAGTTGCCATGCGTTTGTTGCCTCTACTTGCCGCAGTCGGTCTGGTCACCGGTGGAGTGGTCACCGCTGCTCCGGCTGCTGCCGCTCCGACTGCCGCCGCGGCCGACACCTGCAGCATGTATGTCGCGAGCCGGTTCTCGATTGGCCAGCCCTACCGCTACATCACCATCCCTCAGGGCCCCAACTGTGCCGCAGCACGTGTTGACATGGCCTTCTGGTTTGCCTACCACCCGTCCGCGGGCGACGCCTGGCTCGGCGCCGCCTACATGGACTCAGCCCGTTCGACAAAGATCACCCTGGTCGACACCATGCCGATCGGGCGCTGGACGTGGCGTCCGGGCGGTGCCTCCAGGGGGACAACGAGCATCTATCAGTACACGACCTACACCGACGTGCGGCTGGCGACGTACGGGCGGGTGACTGCGACCCGATCGGGCGCGAAGGTGAATATCAAGACGACAGCGAAGCGGTACTGGCAGAGTGGCCACAAGTACATCGGCTGGTCCGGTGCTCGCGGTCAGATTCAGTACCGCGCTAAGGGCACGGCCACCTGGCGCCCGCTGAAGGAGGTCTACTCCAACAGCACTGGTGCGTACAGCTACACCTACACAACCAGCGCTGTGCGCGACTACCGCGTGGTCCTTCCGACCATCTCGGTGATGTGGGGATCGACCAGCCCGATCGTGCGCAAGTAGTCCTAGGGCTGGCTGAGTAGGGGCAGAGCGGAGAAGGTATGGCTTTGCCAGAGCTGGCGGGACAGGTCTTCTGGATAGGTGGCCACGGTCGGTTGGGTGTCGAAGAGTTGGGTTCGGCGTTGGGTGGGGTTGTACGCGGGCCAGCCGGGGTTGCCGTGGGTGGCGAAGGAGGTCCAGGCGGTGCGCATCAAGCTGGACATTGCCTCTGCTTCGGGGGCCCCGTCGAGCAGCATGGCGGGTAGGCCGGCGGTCAGGTTGCCGAAGATGAGCGGTACGTCGAGGCCGTGGCAGGCGCCGATCGCACCGTCCATGGCCGGGGCGGGCCAGGTCAGCTCGTAGAGGTAGGCGCGGCCGCCGGCTGCTAGCTGCGCGTCGGCGAGGTGGAGCGTCGGCATGCGGAACAGCCAGTCCGAGTTGACGAGTTCGTGGAGCTCGTCCGGGTCGGCGGTCGGGAATGCTTCGTAGTACCGGCGTGCGCCGTCGGGGCCTGGGGCGAGGGCGGTCAGAGCGGCTGCCGCCTGCGAAGACGTGACCGAGCCGAGGTTGCCGTCGAGCATGTTGAACAGGCGCTGCTCGTCGCGGGTATGGCCGATGAGGAGTTCGAGATCGCGGCCGGCGCCGTCGGCCAGGGCCTGCCACGGGGTGACGGGCAGGACGTCACCATCGACGACAGGCGCGAACAGGATCGATCTGTACGCGGCCTGGCCCCAGCGTTCCACCCACTGGCCGATCTTGTCGGTGACCGCGTCACCGGCGACGGATAGGAGGGAGGGGGCCACGGTGGACAGGTCGTCCACGGTTGGTCGCAGCCCTAGCTCGGAAGCGCAGGCGGTGGCGATGTCGGCGGCGAGTGCCGGCGAGAAGAACGTGCCTGGGGCGCTCCCTACGATGGCTCGCTGGAAGAGCCCGGCTGCACGCGGCATCGCCAGCAGGGCGGCGATCGAGCCACCACCCGCTGACTGGCCGAAGACCGTGACCCGACCGGGGTCGCCACCGAAGGCGCTGATGTTGTCGCGTACCCACTCCAGCGCGGCGACCTGGTCGAGCAGTCCGCGGTTGGCGGGCGCTCCCTCGAGTTGCGCGAAGCCCTCGATGCCGACCCGGTAGTTGAACGTCACGACGACGACATCACCGTCCCGCGCGAGGCGGCTGCCGTCGTACTCCGGGAGGCTGGACATGCCGATCCCGTAGGCGCCGCCTTGGATCCACACCATGACCGGCAGCCCCGCGGCCGGTTCCAACTCGGGCGACCAGACATTGATCGTCAGCCAGTCATCTCCAGCCGCCTGCGACAACTTGTCCATGCCGAAGGCGCCGGCCTGCGGAGGCGGCGGACCGTACGAAACCGCATCCCGCACCCCGTCCCAGCCCTGCACCGGTTGCGGTGCGGCAAAACGGAGTACGCCGACGGGCGCCTCGGCGTACGGGATGCCACGGAAGACGGCCACGCCCGCCTCGCTAGTGCCGCGCAGCGTCCCGGCCGCCACTCGGATTTCAGGCTGGTCCCCGTACGGCGCAGCAACGGTCATCCCGAACTCCCCCTCAAGCCAGACAACACGCTTCAGCATCCCCGCCACCGAAGGGAGTGACCACCGGTTTTCCGAGGCTTATCAACGCCTGCGCTAGCGTGGTGGGCTGACGCTAAGGGTGTGTACACTTGCATCAGCCCAGGGCAATAGTCCTCGGGAAGTGGGCCCGGCAGTCATCCGGACGGTTGGCGAGCCGGGTTTCGCGCGTTCAGACCCTGATCAGCGTGGAGTACGGCGCGACCTGGTCGCGCCGATCGCCACCCTTGACCCATGACCACGCGACTGCGTCGGGGATCCAGAGCAGCGGATCTGCGTGAGGGGCAAGCAGTTCATAGTGCAAGGTGTCGGAACAGCCGTGCTGATGGGCTGCGCTGAACAGCACCTGCCTGTCGTAAGTCATCGTGGTTTCGTCGCGTTCGACCACTAGCCGCTCGGCTGAGGCCGCGATGTCGCGCACGACAGCGGTCAGGCATGCCCTACGCCCGACCGCGTCGTCTTTCCCGGCCTGGTAGAGCCGGACCGTCAGATCGAATCCGGCGATGACCGCCAGGATCTTGCGGCGTCGCGCCGGCGACTCCTTGGTGAAGTGGATGCGCCGCTCCCGAGGCATTAGCAAGCCGGCCATGGTGCGGCGATTGGCATTTACATCGACGGCGAGGCACACAGCAGCCGCGACGAGCAGCCCCTTGGCTTTGCTCTCGTCGACGAACACGTGAGCTGGCATGAAGAGCACTGTAGGCGGCTAGGCCGACACCTAGAGTTCGCTTTCCACAGGCCATCTGCACGTCCTCTCGCTACGGTCGGCCAACGATCTTCTGGATCGTGGATGGACTTGCTCAACCACCTGAAATTCCAGCTAGTTGGTAGGTGGGGTGGGTGCTGTCTGGTTGGGGGGACGGGGGCTGGCGGTCATGATCTGGGGGCCTGTCGCGGCCAAGCTGGGAGGGCCCGGAGCGAGCTGGCCAACGCCGGAACACTGCCTCCAGTGGCGAACCGTGGTGGAGGAGGGCTCGTCACATGCTTGCTGCGTTGCTGCTGGCGGGGCTTTTCATTGCGCCGATCAGTTCGCTTGCGATGTTCGTATCGCTGCCCACGCGATGGCCTGTCGCCACCGCCTGGGCGTACTCCCGTCGCCTGGTCTCGGCGCTCATTTTCACCGTCGCGCTCACGGCGGTCAGCTACGCCCTGTCCGTACTGGTCGGCACGACACCGCATCGCGCGCTGATCGCCTCCATCGTCGTGATCGCGTTCAGCCTCGCGCTACTACCCGTCACCCGGCGCTGGAACGGCCGGGCGCACGTGTGCTGGGCCGCGTCGACCTACCTGTACGTCGCGTACCTGGTCTTCATCATCCACTGGACTTTCGTGAGCCACCTCGGTGTCGTCAACACGATCGGCGGGGTCATCCTGTGGTTGCTCGAAGTCCTGGCAGGTCTGTTCGCGGGTGCCTATCTGTGGGAGCTGTGCGACGCACTCGGTACGCAGTACTGGCGTCGGCGGGTGATCGAGAAGGGCGGGCCGGTGCCGCACGGGGACTACCGGCCGTTCGTCAGTCTGCATATCCCCGCACACAACGAGCCGCCGGACATGGTCATCCAGACCCTGGCCGCGTTGCGCCGGCTGAACTACCCGAACTACGAGATCGTTGCCATTGACGACAACACCGACGATCCCGAGCTCTGGCGCCCGGTCGAGCGGTGGTGCGCGGCCCACCACGTCAAGTTCGTGCACCTCGAGGACTGGCCCGGCTACAAGTCCGGCGCACTCAACTACGCGCTCCAGAACCTCACCGATCCGCGCGCCGAGCTCATCGCGGTCGTCGACTCCGACTACCAGATCCAGCCGAACTTCCTGGCCGACTGCGCCCCGCTGTTCGCCGACCAGGGGCTCGGGTTCGTCCAAGCACCACAGGACTATCGCGGTTGGCGGCAGTCCAGGTACTACCGGCGGCTGTACTACTCCTCCCGGTACTTCTTCGCCGTCTCGCAGCCGTCGCGCAACGAGCGGGACGCCGCGATCTTCGCCGGCACCATGGGCATCATCCGCAGGCAGGCGATCGAGGACCTGGGCGGATGGGACCAGTGGTGCATCACCGAGGACGCCGAGCTCTCGCTACGCATGCTGCGAGCCGGCTGGACGGGCTTGCATGTCGACAGGTCGTACGGCCAGGGCATCATGCCGTTGACGTTCGAGGCGCTGAAGAGCCAGCGCTATCGCTGGTGCTTCGGCGGCATCCAGATCCTCAGGATGCACTGGCGCTCCCTGTTGCCCGGCCGCCTCACCGAGAGCAACCACTTGACCTTGGGACAGCGCTGGGGATACCTGTCGGGCGCACTTCAGTGGTACGGCGATCTGCTCGGCGTACTGTTCTACCTCTTCCTCCTAGCCGGCGCCGCGAACCTCGCGCTGGGCGGCGGCGAGTTGTTCCGCAGGATCTCGGGATTCCTCGTGGCAGCGGTACCTGTGCTCGTCCTGCTCGGCCTGTTGCGGGCAGTCGCACTACTGCGCCGCGGCACGGATGCGACCTGGCGGGACGCCTTCGGCACGTTCTTCGTCTGGCAGTCGACGGCAGTGACGGTTGCGCGCGCCTCGGTTCAGGGATTGTTCGCCAAGCAGGCCGCGTTCCTGCGGACACCGAAGACCTTCGACAAGGCGTCGTGGTGGGACGTGATCAAGGCCAATCGTCTGGAGAGTGTGCTGGCCGCGTTCGGCATCCTCGGCATCGCCGCCGCATTGAGTCACCCCACGACGCTCAGCGGGCCCTTGCTCGCCGCATTGCTGCTTGTCCCGACCCTCGGCTTCGCCGCCGCGCCGTTCAACAGCTTCGCCGCACAACGGGCAGCACTGCCGCCGGACCTCCGGCACCGCCGCCGCACAGAGTTCCAGCGCCAGCCAGGCATCGGCCGCGGTACTGCGGTGGCAAGTGGATTCCTAGTCGGCGTAGGCCTCACAGCAGCCGTCCTCGTCCTGGTCGCGGCAGGTCACACCGCCAGTACTACGTCACCGCCGTCCCTCGTAGAACCTCCGGCCCCGGCCAG
>Ga0193717_1000421_pt1 | contig 29343 bp, 24 predicted proteins | sample U2c2metaG_FD_145900 | JGI IMG/M metagenome (GOLD analysis project Ga0193717, IMG submission 145900) | Soil microbial communities from a riparian zone of the East river system, Colorado, United States - U2c2 | ecosystem: Environmental > Terrestrial > Soil > Riparian zone | place: USA: East River...
TACCGGCGCGTTCCAGATCGCCATCGTCCATGCGTTGCGCAAGGATGCGGACAAGGTATTCGAGTGGCTGGATCGCGGCCTGGCGACGCGCGATCCGGGTGTGACTACGGTGCTCTACGCGCCTTTCCTCGGGACGTACTACGCGGATCCGCGTTTCGCTGCGTTCTGCAAAAAAATGAATCTGCCCGCGCCGACGTTCTGAGCTTTGGCAACGCGTGTTGCGACATCTACCCCTGTCGCCGCCTTCTTGCCTTATTAATCGCCGTGCTCCCGTTCACCGAGTCCGACTCACTGCTGACACGCAAGGCCGGACGAGCCCAAAAAAAAAGGCCTCCTCGGTGGAGGAGGCCTCTCTGAGACACGGGAGTACGCCGTGTCAGTTGGGACTCTTTACGAAGGCATTCTCGTCCCGCGCCACCCGCGTCATCGACAGGGCTTTGTATAGAGCGCCCAGTTCGATATCGCTCGGCGCGCAGGCCGCGCCGTCGAAACCATCGCAGAAAATGCGGTCCGTGATGATGACCGGCGTGACGGTGAGCGTCGCCGATGCCGGGGAGGCGTTGGTGCCCACGGTCGTTTGCAACGCACCGGCGGCGATCGTGTTGACGTATGTGCCGGCCGTTGCTGATTGCACACTGACGGTCACCGTGCACGAGCCGCTCGCCGGGATCTGCGCTCCGCTCGAGAGCGATACCGAGCCCGAGCCCGCTGTCGCGCCGACCGTGCCGCCAGGACATGTGGTCGCGGCATTCGCCGGGTTCGCCACGACCAGACCCGACGGGAACGTGTCGGTCAATGCCGCCGTAAGCGTCGCCGCCGCGGCATTCGTGTTGCCGAGCGTCAGTGTCAGCGCGCTCGACGTGCCGACGGTGACGCTGCCTGGCGCAAACGCTTTTCCAAGCGTCGGCGCGACGAGCGCGGGTGTGACCGTCAATGTCGCCGTTGCCGGCGCAACGTTGTTGCCCGCGTCGGTCTGCAATGCGCCCGCGGCCACCGTGTTGACGTAGCTGCCGGCCGCCGATGAGCGCACGTTCACGCTGACCGTGCAGCTTCCGTTCGCCGGAATCTGCGCCCCGCTCGACAGCGAGAAAGAGCCGGCGCCCGGAAGCGCCGTCACCACGCCGCCGGGGCAGGTCGTCAGCGCATTGTCCGGAGCCGACACTTCGAGCCCGATGGGGAATGTATCGACCATCGGCGTCGTCAGCGTCGCCGGGCTCGCATTGGTGTTGCTCAGCGTCAGTGTCAGCACGCTGTCGGTATCGACCAGCACGCTGTCCGGCGAGAAGGCCTTGTCCACGGTCGGCGGCACCGGTGGCGCGCCGACGGTGAGGCTGACCGGCACGTTGACGAGCGCGTGCGTCGGATCGTTCGTCGCGACGCACAAGTGCGCCGAATACGTTCCGGGGGCGAGGCCGGTCGCATCGACGCCGATGGCCGAATCCTGCACATCGCCTCCGGCCACGGACCCGGACGTGGGCGCTGCGCTCAGCCACGGCACGTCCGCGGGATTGTCGCAGCCGCCCGGCGTACCGCCGTCGGCGACGTTCACCACCATGATCACGTGGAAGTCCGGGAAGCCGATTGTCGCCGGATTCGTCGGCGTCGTGATTCCGCAGCTGGCCGCCGATATGAACATCGGATGCGTCTGCGTCGACGAATTGCCGCCCGGGAAGAACGGCGTCGGCGCGCCATCGATGTGGTACTCGACGACGAGATCCATCGCCGTCGTGTCAGCAACGGTACCGTTCACCGGAATCGTGACCGAGGCGAGCGTGCCGCCGATGGTGCCGCTTCCGCTGCCGATCAGCGTCAGCTGGCCGGTCGGGATCGTGTCGACCGTGACGCCGTGCGGGATCGTGTACAGATTGACGCTGACCGGTATGGAGGGTCCGCTTTCGACCGCGATGGTCACCGCGCTGATCGACGCGCTCGCACCGACCGCCGGATACTCGTTGAAGTAGAAGCGGCGCCACCAGCTGTTTTCCGAGGTGTTCACGCCGGTCTGGCCGCAGGCAATGCCGTTCGGCGATACCGGCGTGTTGTCGGCCATCTGCGCGATCTGCGCGTCGTCGATCACGGTGACGGCGCGACCGCGAAGCCCGGCAGGCAGATCGCTCTGCCCGAAGGCGACCGGGCCCGCAGGCACGGACACGGGGCGCATTGCGATCGCCGCGGACGCGCCGACATCGGCGCCTGGTGCGCTCGGCAGAGAGGCCGGCGCTTCCGCAAGGGACCACGTCAGCGTGCCGCCGCCGGTGTTCGCGATGTGCAGCGGGTTGGAACCGGTACCGCCGGCGCCGACGTTGAACGACAGCGTGCCAGGGCTGACATCGGCGACCGGATCGGCTGTGAAGTTCGCGATCACGGTGCAGTCCGCGGTCACCGGGGCGGTCGTGAAGACGGCGCCGACGAGCGCGCCTGCGCAGGTACCGCCCACGGAATCGATCTGGAAACCGACGTCTGGCGTCAGGGAGAACGCGGTGGTCGCGCCATCGTCAACGACTTGCGGCGTCGAAGGCGCGATCGTGCCGGCCGGCGTGCCGACGCTCGGCGTCACCACATGCGTCACCGTGACGGCAGTGAAGTTCGCGATGACCGTGCAATCGGCGGTCACTGCGTTCGTCGTGTAGACGTTCCCGGCCAGCGAACCAGCGCAGGTTCCGCCGACGCTATCGATCTGGAAGCCGGGATCGGGCGACAGCGTAAAGGCGGTCGTCGATCCATCGTTCACGGTCTGCGGAACGGACGGCGTGATCGTGCCCGAGGGCGTACCGACGCTCGGCGTCACCGTGTGCGTGACCGTCGTGGAGACGTACTCGTCGGCACCGAGAGCCGGATTCGTGAGCGAGCGCGTGTCGCCGTCGAAGTCGTTGGTGACGCCTGCGATCGGCGTGCCCGCGGCGATGGCGGGACTTCCGGCCAGGACATGCAGATCGACGGTCGCCGCCGTTCCGGTGGGTGCAACGAAGAGCGGATCGGCAGCGATACTGTTCGCATCCTGTGCGGTCGCCGCCTGCCAGTCGGCCAGCGCCAACGCGTCGACGCCGGCCAGCGCTCCGGTAAGGCCACCAGCTCCCGTTGCGATCAAGTCGTTGTAGTCGGTGGTGACGCCCGTCGTGCCGGCGAGCGAAATCGCATAGTTCTTGCCGGCACCGGAGACATTGCTGCGCGCATTCCAAAGGATGTTGCCGACGTAGTTGCGCGTGCCCGTGGTTACGTTGCTGACCAGGCCGAACGTGTTGCTGGCCGAGGTCACGCCGGAACCGCCAATGTAGACGCTGTTGTCGTAGAGACTGTTCGTTCCACCGATTTCGAACATGCCGAACATGACATACCCGGACGTGATCGAAGCACCGCTCGCATCGACGCCCAGGCGCACCATGTTGTTCTGGTAGGTGCCGCTGCCGGCGACCGGACGAATGCCGACGAGCTGATTGGTCGTCGCTGTCGAGTTGATCGACAGCGAGTGCACCAGATTCCGTTCCACCAGATTGCCGGCGACCGCCGCGAAACTGCAATACAGCGCGTAGATCGAGTTGCTGGCTGCGCCCGAGTTGTTGCTCAGCGAGTGGATCGTGTTCTGCGAGATCGTATTCGCGCCGGTACTGCCTGTGCTCAAAATGCCGCTCAGTACCACGCCGTTGGCCGTCATCGAGTTGCCGGCCATGTTGCTGACCACGTTGCCCGAGGCCATCACGTTTGCCCCACCGATCTGGATGCCGTACATGGCCACCTGGCCGACGACGGTGTCGGTGATCGAGCCTGCCGCGGACCCACCGATCGTATTGTTGCTGACCGTGTGCAACGCCCCCGTCGTCGAGCTGACCAGGATGCCGCGGAAGCCGGCGACGGTGCCGGTGCCGCCGTTGTTGATGGTGATCGATCCGATGTTGTTGTTCGAATTGCTGACGCCGCCGACGAAATTGAAGTCGAGGATGCCCTGCACCGGCGCGGTATTCGCCGTCATCGAGGTGGCGTTGACGACGATCGTCGAGGATCCGTCCAGACTGCCGATCGTGTTGCCGATGACGTTCGCCGGCGCGTCCGTCGCACTTGAGCCGCTCTGGATACCGATGAACGAGCTCAGATCCGTCGTCGCGCTGTTGCGGCCCGAGGTCACGTTGATGCCGGAGATCGTATTGCCCTGGATCGTGCTGTAGCTGCCGGCGGTCGTGTTGGAATTGGTGAACGCGATACCGCGGAACTCATTCGTCGAACCGCTGATCGTCGTCGTGCCGGTGCCGTCCGCGGCGCCGAAGCCGATCGTGTTGCCGGTCACGACGAAAGTGCCGCCGGCGGCCGCGACCAGAATGCCTGAGTAGCGCTGCGCGGTTGCGGTGAAGGTGCGCGGTGCTGTCTGGTAGATGCGGTTGTTCGAGATCGTCCAGTTGTTGTTGGCGGCCTGGATGTTGACGCTGGCCGACGACAGAGAGGGACCGAAGACGTCGTAGATGTTGTTGCCGTCGATGACATTGCCGACGTTCGGGTTCGCCGCGGTGCCGAGGCCCATGACGCCCTTGGTCGGCTGGAGTGCCCCCGCTGGACCGATGTTGTTGCCGGAGATCGTGTTGTTGCTGTTGCCGCCGGCCACGGTGCTCGTGCTGAACAGAATACTGCCGCCAGCCGTCGCCACTGTCGAACCGGACGAGCCGAGCACCCTGCAGCGTGTGACCGTGTTGTTGCTCGCGCCGTTGATGAAGCGGATCGTGCTCGTGCCAGCGGTGACCCCCGGGGCGGTGTTCCAGAACGTCAGCGCATTGCCGCCGCTGTTGAGACCGTCGATGGTTACATGGTTCGCGCCGGCGAGATCGACGATCGGACCGAGTATCGCGCCGTCGATCGTGCGTTCTACGCCGCCGACCGGATGGATCGTTACGTCCGTATAGGACGACGAACCCGAGCCGCTCCCGTTGAGCACCGCGCTGGCCGTCTCGTGCGAGTTCGCGCAGACGTTGATCGCTACCGACCCCTGATGCGTGCCGGTGTTGATCGCGTCGAACGCGCCCTTCAAGGTCGTGTAACCGGTCGGTCCCGGCGTTCCGGCCGTGGCTGATACCTCGATCGCGCCGCCGGTGGTACAGGCAGGCGGACCGCCGGCGGCGAAGCTCGCGACCACGGTGCAGTCGGCCGTCACCGGATTCGTCGTGTAGACGTTCCCGGCGAGCGAGCCGCCGCAGGTGCCGCCGACGGTGTCGATGTGAAAGCCGCCGTCGGGTATCAATGTGAAACTCGTCGTGGCGCCGTCATTGACAATCTGCGGCGTCGACGGCGTGATCGTGCCGTTGCCGCCGCTGACGCTCGGCGTCACCGTGTGGGCATCGATCGCGAAGGACGCGACGACGGTGCAGTCGGTGAGGACGGCCGCCGTCGTATAGACGTTGCCGACCAGAGAGCCGCCGCAGCTGCCGCCGACCGTGTCGATGTGGAAGCCGCCGCTGGGCGTCAGCGTGAAGCTGGCCGTGTCGCCATCGTTGACCATTTGCGGCGTCGACGGCGTGATCGTGCCGTTGCCGCCGCTGACGCTCGGCGTCACCGTGTGGGCATCGATCGCGAAGGACGCGACGACGGTGCAGTCGGTGAGGACGGCCGCCGTCGTATAGACGTTGCCGACCAGAGAGCCGCCGCAGCTGCCACCGACCGTGTCGATGTGGAATCCGCCGTTGGGCGTCAGCGTGAAGCTGGCCGTGTCGCCATCGTTGACCGTTTGCGGAGTCGATGGCGCGATCGTGCCGTTGCCGCCACTGACGCCCGGGGTGACCGTGTGCGTGACGACGACGGGAACCACGTCGACGCAGCCAGTCGCCGTGACGCTCTGCCCGTCGGGATTGGCCAAGGTGACGTCTTGCAGGCCCGCAACGTTGGCTGTGATGTTCAGTGTGACCTGAGTAGGCGAGTCATAGCTCACGCTGTTGACGGTCGCGTTGGTGACCGTTGCCGACAGATGATTGAAAGGCCTGGCCGGCGGTGGCAGGTTCGCGCCGGGATCGAAGAAGCCCGAGCCGCTGCTCGAGGTCGCAGTGATCACGACGTTGCCGGTGCCGCCGCCGAAGGCGATCGGCGAGCCCGAGCACGTCGGCGTTGCCGGTGGCGGCGCCAGCAGCTTGGCGATGCGCACCGCGTAGCTATTGGTCGCCTGGTTGTATTCCTGGATCGTCCATACGCTCATTTCATCGAGCGGATCGACGACCGTGTACGAGTAGTCGCCCCAGCGCCGGCCGGCCGCGCCGCCCGGATCGGAGGGCGGGTTGTAACTGGCCGCGCTCGTGCCGAACAGCACCGCTCCCGTCGCTGGCGGTCCAACCATCGTTCCCGCCGCATCACTGACGAGACGGCCGACATAGGCCGGCGTCGCACCGACCGGGTTGCCGGCCATGCTGAAACCGAGCACGGCATGGCCTTGACCAGTCGGAGCGATCGTCGGGATCCAATACTGCCGCGCAGCGGCCAGGGTGGCCGCGCTGTCGAAGACGGTTCCCGACTGCACGAGCGTCGGGGTGGTAGCGAGGTTCTGGAGTTGATACCAACGCGTGGCATTACGCGCAGCTGCAACAGTGCTGGCGACACCGGCGGCGTTCACGCGGAAACTGTGCGCAGTCCACAGCTGGCCATTGCGGACCGTCGCCGCATAGAGTCGATCATCGAGCGAATCGAGGCGACCGTTGTTGCCGCCCGTGTTGCCAAGATGCGTTACCGGATTCGGAAACTGCGTCGTTGATACCGCCACGCTGATGTTTGCCGAAATCGTCGGTGTGGCGCTTCCCGGCGCGGTGACGCGCCGAACCATGAGGGTGCCGAACGTGGCGTTATCCACGCCGATGAAATAGCCGTCCGTCGCCGACGCATCGAGGTTATCGACGCCGCGCGGAGAGAACGGCCCTGCGCCGGACGAAGCGGCGAGGTTGGCGAACCCGGTGACGACCATGGGGCCGGCGCCGAGCACAGAGGTCTTCTGGACCACGTAACCGTTGGTGCCGGCGAAGGCATTGGCGGGAGTGAACATGTTGCAACCGAAGTACAGCGCATTGACGTCGACGCCGAGCGAGGGGTAATCGCAGAAGTTCGCCGCGTCCGTCTGGACGAAGAACATGGACCAGTTCGTCGCGGCCGTGATCGTGCCGTTGCTCGCGGCGTCGCTGACCGCGAGCATCCAGCGGTTGGCGCCTACAGCCGAGCAATTGGCGGTCGTACAGGGGACATCGATGATGCTCATGTACCAGCGACCGGTGAAGCGGTCGTAGCGGACTTGCGGATCGCTGGTGAAATTGAGAACGACCGTGCCGCCGACCGGTGTCATCACCGGAGCGAAGAACACGTCGGGACCGACGTTGATAACGCCGTCGGCAACGCCGGCGCGCGTGAACGAGCGGATGCGGCCGTTGACGAAGACGACATACTGGTCCGGTCCGATCGTGCCCATCGAATCGGGCGGAAAGGCGCCGGTGTCGGTCAGCGTCGCGCCGTCAAAGGCGACGCTCGTCGTATGCATGTCGGGCGACGTGCGTGTCGGCGTGAGCGGCGTATCTGCCGGGAATCGCGCGGTAGGAGCGGCCAGCAGGTTCTGCGGCAACTGGCTGCGATCGGGGTACTCGAGTTCGTGCTCGGGACGCGGTCGCGCGGGCGGAGCGGCGGCCTGGCGTTGCATGATGGTCGCGGTGCTTTCCGTGACACCGCGCGCGCCTTCGAGTCGGATGCCCGGTTCACCGGTCGCGATCGCCGACGCTGGCGCGGATGTCGATTCGGTCTGCGCCGAGACGGGCGCCGAAAAGGCGCCAAACACGGTGCACAGGAACGCTAACGCTCCTGCGAACGCTTGGTTACGAAACATGAAGGCCCCCTGTAGGCGTTGTGGCGTTCGCTGGGAACGCACCTCCGCCCAAGGGCGGATGGCGGTCAGAATGTACCAGTCCAAAGGTTCACTGTGTGGACTTCATCGCATTCTTTACACGCGAGACGTATTGACACTCATTGAGAATTTCTGCTGCGCTCATCATCGACCTGCGCAGGAACGGTGGCGGCGGTCCGGCAATGGTCGCCTACCTCGCCAGCTATCTGTTCGATGAGCGCACGCACGTCATCAGGACGATGGCCAGCAGCGACATGACGGTCAGGGTGTTGTGTTTCATGGCTTAGCCTCCTTGTCCGATGGGCGTATGCAACTTCGTCGGTCGTGCGCCGACGACATACGTCCGCCATGCGTAGCCCCACGGGATCACCAGCGCCAGCAGCGGCAGGGCGAGAAAGGATTCGGCGATCGGCTGCGCGGACGAGCCTTCCATCGTTCCGGCGCGCCACAGCGGGACGGCGACGAAGGTCAGCCAGATCGTCTTGTAGCCTATGGCGAAGAACAGGATCGGCAGCCAGCGCAGCGGCTGGAACAGGCCGAACAGCGCCAGCACGGGATAGGTCGCCCACACGGCCCACGCGACTGCTGACAGCGGCGCCCACGGACCCTCGTGCGACAGCAGCACCCGCCAGGCGGTCGGCGCGACGAACAGCAGCATCAGCAGGTAGAACAGCCGCAGGCCCCAGATGTTGATCGGGCGCACGCCGTCGTGGCGCAGCGGGTCGGAGCGGAAGGCGCGGGCTAGCATCATCATGGTCATTCCTCGGCGGACAACGACGGGTATTGCTTCAGCTTGCTGTTCCTGGAGAAACGCACGCGCGCGAGCCAGAACAGCATCAGCGCGAACGGCGCAAACGCCAGCACGAAAAGGAGCGGAGATCCGCGCACCACGTGCGGCAGCACGTCCTGCTGCCCGAGGAAGAAGGAACCGGTGGCGATGAAGAAGGCGAAACACATCCGCCACAGGTGGCGTGAGATTCTCTGCGTCGCGGACAACGTGCCGCGGAGGATGAACTTCAAGTCGAACAGGCCGGCGAGGAGGCAGATTCCGCCGAGGCCGAACAGGGCGCCCGCACCGGGTGGGTCAGGGAACTGTGCGGGCGGAGCGAGGGCAACTTCGATCCCGCGACCGATGATCGCGGCCGCCATCACCAGCACGATCGCGCAGGCGATCTTCTCGAACCGGCCCGGCGTGCCGCTTCGGCGGCGCGCGGCCATCCACGCGGTGGCGACGAAGTAGCAGACCATGATTCCGCCGATCGGGGATTCCGGCGGCGACTTCCGCGGTGCCAGGATCGAGGCGGTGACGCCGAGAACGAACATCGCGATGCAGAACCAGGTGCCGGCCGAGACGTGCATGCCGCTACCCTTGCGCACGGCGAACGCTACGGTGCCGCACACCAGCGCGGTCACGCCACCGGCGACGTGGATCCAGGTGATGGCGTTCATGTGTCTGCTCCGTCGCTGGCATCCGCAGGAACCGCGCCGTCCATCTGATCCTCTCGCCGAAACTCGAGCAGCTCGCCCGGCTGGCAATCGAGCGCGACGCAGATCGCCTCGAGCGTGGAGAAGCGGATCGCCTTCGCCTTGCCGGTCTTGAGGATCGACAGGTTGGCGACGGTGATGTCGACGCGCGCGGCGAGCTCCGTCAGCGTCATGCGGCGTGCGTGCAGCTTTTCGTCGAGGCGGATGAGGATCGCCATGTCACACCGTGCCTTCGAGGTCGGCGCGCATCCGCTCGCCCTGCGCGAACACGCCGGCGAGCACGAACAGCAGCAGCACGGCGAGCCACGACGCGAGCGAGAACGCGTCGATCTTGCCGGCTTCCCACACCACCGCCGCGATCGCGGCGACGATCAGCCGCAACCCCTCGAGCGCCGCGACGCTCCATGCGATCGCGTTCAGGCGCCGGGAGTTCTCGAGGATGAAAGGGTCGCCGACGCGCACGGTGTCGACGATCGCCAGCAACCGCCGCAGGATCGTGTGCACGATTGCCGCGCCGGCCAGGCCGACGACGACGATCGCGCGGAGTCCGAGCCCGATCAGCGGGTGTGCGTTGACCAGGTCGAAGCCGAGCGGCCGCCGCGGCCAGTCGTCGATGAAAAAGCTGAAGACCAGCAGCGCTGCAAGGCCGAGGGCATAGAGGACGTTGAGGATCGTCAGGCCCTGGATGACTGGCCGGGCGACGGCGAGGGCCTGGGCGCTGGTGCGGGTCATGGGGCGGTCTCCGGCTATATCGTTAAACGATACTACGCGCATCGATAAACGATATGCAACCCTGCCGGACGTCACGCCCTGGCTCGCCCGCGCGGCGGGGCTCACGATGGCCGTACCGGCGTGGCGCGGCGGCGAACCCGAGCTATCTTAGGGACGTGGCGCGGTCATGATGGACCGGGAGGATCGCGGCCACTTTCATCGTTCTACCACGGGGGACCACAGCCAATGACCAGTGAAGCGCTCATGCCGGCCACGGCAGAAGCACCATCGAACAGGCAGCGCTTGTTCGTTCGTTACTTCACGGCAATCCTGATCGACCTCGTCGTACTGAACCTTTTCGTCGAGTACTGGGAGAACGTGTCGATCGACTCGTTCACCACGTCACTGCTGGCCGCAATAGTGCTGCAGGTACTCCTGAAGTTGACGATAGCCGTCGAGCACCGGGTCGCGGCGTTCTTCAAGGCAAGGCCCGGTGGCTTCATGACCTTCCTTCGATTCTTCTTTGCATGGCTGGTGCTGTTCGGGTCGAAGTTCGTGATCCTCGAGGCGATCACGATGGCTTTCGGGGATAAGGTCCGGTTTGGCGGCGCGTTCCACGGCATCGTGACTCTCATTGTCGTGATCATCGCGATGCTCGTTGCAGAAGAAGCCATCGTTCGTCTCTATCGAAGGCTCGGCGACAAAACCAGCTAAGACCAGCTCGCCGCTGGATGGAGCCAGCTGCGCGATTTCGACCCTAACCGGCCTCCTGCCAAAGCGTCGGCATGGACGCGTGGCGGTAGTTCTCGCGAACGTTGTCGATCAGCGTCTTCAGAGCGGCCGCGTCGCGCCACTGTCCATGACCCATCACAGAAAAGGGTCAGGTTGGCGCGAGCGCCATGGGCTGCCGCAAGCGGCGGTCGCGCGGGGCCTGCGCCGGCTGAAGGTCGTCAGAGACGACGACGGTGCCGGGCGGCGAAGAGACCGCCGCCGGCGTGAGCTGTAGCGTCTGCGCCGCTAATTGGCCGTGTCGAAGCCGTTTGCAAATATTGTGTCCGTGTCCGGGGGCTGCGCGAAAACCTGCACGTTGCCGTCGCTGGTCTTGTCCCAGGCAACGCAGCCCGGACAATACGTTCCATCGCCGGTCAACGTGTTCCAGGTATAGACCGTGCCGTCGTTGCCGAGAAACAGAAAAGTATCGTCTGGCCCCATTTGGGTGGATCCGCTCAAGGGCGCATTCGACGCGTGCAGACGGACGCCCCTGAAATCGGATCCCGATGCCGTCGCTGTCCCATCGACGAAGTACTGATAGGTGACGCCACCGTCGAGCGGAAGGTCGACGCTGAAATCGATCTGATACAGCTGCAGGAAATCGCCCGCCAGAGTCTGGTAACCCTCCGAATTTGCATAGGTCACCGGAATCGCGGTGTACGTATTCGCTATGACACTGATCGGCCCGCCCGCCACACCACCGCGGAGACTGAGACCGGAGCTGTCCGTCGACCAGACGCGGATGGTCGTGACGACGTAGGGCGCGGAGCCCGCGAGCGTGAAGTCATCCCCGGGCAGCCAGGGAGTCACCGGAAGCGTCTCGATGTCGGCCCACTCGACATTGCTCCTGTTCGCGCCCGCAGCGTTGTTCAAGTTTTCGGTTGGCAAGTCCCGATCAAAGACCAGCACCTGCTCCGTTGGGGCCACGGGCTGCGCGAAAACCTGCACGTTGCCGTCGCTGGTCTTGTCCCAGCCCACGCAGCCCGGACAATAGGTTCCATCGCCGGTCAACGTATTCCAGGTATAGACCGTGCCCTCGTTGCCGAGAAACAGAAAAGTATCGTCTGCCCCCATCTGGGTGGATCCGCTCAAGGCCGCATTCGATGCGTGCAGACGGATGCCCCTGAAGTCGGGTCCCGATGCCGTCGCCGGCCCATCGAGGAAGTACTGATAGGTGATGCCACCGTTGAGCGGAATGTCGACGGTGAAATCGATCTGATACAGCTGCAGGAAATCCCCAGCCGAAGTTTGGTAGCCCTCGGAATTTACGTAAGTCACCGGGCTCGCGGTGTACGTATCCGCTATGACACCCATCGGCTCTCCGGCCACACCGCCGCGGAGAATGAGACCATCCGCGTCCGTCGACCAGACTCGGATGGTTGTGACGACGTAGGATCCGGTCCCTGCGAGCGTGAAGTCATCCCCGGGTAGCCAGGGGGTCACCGGAAGCGTCTCGATGTCGGCCCACTCGACATTGCTCTTGTTCGCGCCTGCAGCGTTGTTCAAGTTTTCGGTGGGCAAGCCCCGGTCAAAGACCAGCACCTGCGCCGCGGCCAGATGCGAACCGGCAAGAAGCGCACCGCCAAGCACGAAGCCCAGTAGCCGCGTAGCCGCCCAGCGTTTTGGCGCACTCCCGAACATGAATCTCTCACCTGACTTGATACGCACCAGTGATTCTCCTTGGCATGCCTTGATTGGCGACCGACGCGAGATGCGTCGATCGTTCGATTCCGTCGTCCGAATGCTTGGTGCGCGCGCTTACCAGCGCGTATCGCCATCGAGGGTGGCGGCAACGCATCAATCTTTTGGGAACATTATACAAAATAATATATGACATAGCGCCTCGCGTCCATTCGCTGCCGCACGAACGCGCGTTTTCCCCAAGAGAAGTTGCCACCCTCAGCCTTGAAAACGCGCCGCTGGTGGTGGTGGCGAGTCCCGCCTACCTCAAGCGCCAGGGCACGCCGAAGTATCTCGCCGACCTGGAGCGCCACGAATGCATCCAGTTCGACCTGCCGAGTTCCGGCCGCGCGATCGGATGGTTGCTCAACGCCGCCGGCGACGAGAGGGAGATCTTCCTCGCCGGCAACTACACCTGTGCCGATGACGTGCTCGGTGGTGTAACACTCGCCGAGTCAGGGGCCGGTCTGTTCCAAAGCTATCGGTTTGTGGTGGAAAAGGAATTGGACGACGGAACACTGGTGGAGGTGCTGCAGAATTTCGCTGGCCGCTCGCGGCCTTTCAGCCTGCTCTATCCGCACGGCCGGCTGCTGCCGTCACGCGTGCGTGCGTTCGTCGATTTCTTGATGGAGCAGACGCAGCGCTGCAGCGTGCGCAAGCGGGAACGGCAACGAGACCGAAAGCCCGGCGGGGCACGCGATGAGTGGAACTGCCGAAGAGATGGCCTGAATCAGAGTGTCGATCAGGTTGCGTGATTATCTGCGGGAGCGAAATCGAACGTCGCGTTGGACGTCGCCAAGTCACAGCGACGATCTGCCGAGCAATCCCGACTCGCAGGCTCTGACGGATTTCGCGCACTTCGCGGCTTTCCTGAAGCTCAGAGCTCAATGATTCCCCGCTTGAGCGCGATCGTCACCGCGTGCGTACGATCATTCGCATCCACCGATCAGAATTTGCGGCGGGGCGCGGAAGCGAGCGCCGGTCGCGAATTGGCTGACGCGGATGTGTCGGGCTTGTTCTTGGACATGGCGCTCTTCAGGCGGGCGGGCGACGCGTTGCCGCCGACGGCCTCGTGTTGCCGGGTGTCATGGGCAGATCACGGCACCGCATGCTGCGCAGCGTCCTCGATGACGGCGGCAACCTCGCGCGGACGCGACTCGTAGACGGAATGGCTTGCGCCCTCGACTTCGGTCGTGTGGCTGCGCGCACGCGCGTAGTACCAGCGTTCGAGATCGGGATTGATGATCTTGTCCGCCGCGGCGACGACGCCCCAGCTCGGCTTCGTCTTCCACGCCGCGACGGTCATCGGCGCAGTAAACACGTCCGCAGACGTCGGAATCTGCGAGCGCGACTCGAACTCGGCCTGCTCGCGCGGCAGGTCCGCAGCAAAATCTGCGTAGAAGCGTGCAGGGTCCAGGTACAGGAATCCATCGGCCGTTTTCTTGATCGCGCCGGGTTCCTTCTGCGTGAAGCTCGGCTTGCCCTTGCCAAGCGCGCTTTCGTTCTCGCCGACGTCGGGAGCATGCGCGGCAACGTACACGAGGCCGACGACGTTCGGATGCTCGCCCACCTCGGTGATGATCGAGCCGCCGTAGCTGTGCGCGACAAGAATCGTGGGGCCGTTCTGCAGATCGAGGATGCGTTTGGTCGCCGTTACGTCGTTCTGAAACGAGGTGAGCGGCTCCTGCACCATCGTCACGTTGTAGCCGTCCCGCGCGAGGATCTCATAGACCGGCTTCCAGCCAGAGGCATCGACCCACGCGCCGTGAACCAGCACGATGTTCTTGACGGGCGCCGCGAACGCCGGAGCACTCGCGCTGCCCAAGAGGATCGCGGCCGCGACGGCGCCGCGAAGCGCAGATTGTTTGCTGATCATGTTTGCTCCTGTGTCCTATGAGGCGCATCGCCTCTGTCGTACGAATCGATTGCAAGTGCTTCGGCACATGCAGCCCTTTCAGTGCACGCAAAAGTACGCAGGCGCTGTCTCCGTCCGATTGCAGTCCGCGGCGCGAAAGTTACGGATGTAATCGCGTACGGATGTAATCGCGTGCGGATGTAATCGCGTGCGGATGTAATCGCGGCAGAACGCGCGGCGTTGCGCAGCCCAAGTCGACACGCGCCGGCTTGTCTCAAGCGTTCAAGACAAACCGCGCATCAGCCATGTGCGGACGCCGTCGAGCGTCCGGAAATCGTCCAGGCTACGTGCGGGAATATGCGCATATGCGCTCGCGGCCATTTCGCTGAGCGCGTGGCCCGGGCCGAGTTCGAGAAAGCGGTCCGCTCCCGCTTCCACGCAACTCTGCAGACACGCCTCCCACTGCACCGTGTGCGAGATCTGGTCGGCGAGCTTGTTCATGCCGGACTCGACGTCCACCACCGCGCTGCCATCAATGCCGCTGAAGAGGCGGACGTTCTTGTCCAGCGTGCGCCGGATCGGCGCTTGCTTCAGCACCTTGCGGAATGCGATCGAAGCACCCGCCAATCGCGACGTGTGCGAGGCGACATTCACACCGATGCGGACGGCGCGCGCTGCGCCCATTCCTTCGGCTTCGACCGCCAACGCATCGAGCGCGACGCCCGCGCCGCCGAGCAGATACGCGTTGTTCGGATTCACGATGGCAATCGCGGCATCGTGGCGTTGGCACAGCGCATTTACCGCAGCAAGAGAAAGGCCGCGCACGAACAGGAGGCCGTCACCGACCGCACTCGCGGCATCCATGGCTTCTGCGCGCTGCGCCACCAGATCGAGAGCCGGCATCGCGTCCACGAGACCCGCGACACTCCAGGCCGCGACCTCACCCACGCTGTAGCCGGCGACAAGCAGCGTGCTCGGCAACGCGTCGCGCAGAGCCGTGGCGGCTGCCACCGCCTGCAACGCGCAAAGGATCTGTCCGGTGCGATTCCGATGCAGCGCGGCGCTCGTATCGGACATCACGATCTCGCGCGGATCGCGCGCGCCGAGCAAGGTCGCTGCGCGCGCAAAGAGAGGCGCCGCTTGAGGCGCTTCGCCGCTCAATGCGAACATCTTTGCGTGCTGAGGGCCCTGGCCGGAGCACAAGATCGCCAGCGTCATCGCCAGCGTCTCACTGCGGATAGAGCAAGGCGATGACGACGGCAAGAGAGACGATGCTGAAGACCGTGCTGGCGATCACCATCGAGCCTGCTTGCGCCGAATCGAGTTTGTAGTTCACACCGAAAAGAATGCCGAAGAACCCGGACGGCAGCGCCGCGAGCAGGATCGATACCTTGGCGATCTCCGTCGGAACCGGAAAAACCAGCACGAGGGCGACGGCGAGGAGCGGACGGATGACGTTCGAGACAATCGTGGCTTGTGTCACCTTCCAGTCGAGGCGGAACGGTTGCGCGGAGAGGATCAGACCGGTGAGGAACAGCGCCACGCCGCCCGCAGCTTGCCCGACAAGTAGCAGCGATGCGTCGAGCACCGGGTTGAGCTTCAGACCCGACAGCGAGAGCGCCGTCCCGAACACCGGTGCGATGACGATCGGCTTGGTGAGCGCGCGCCACAACGCCCGGCGCAGACGCGCGGCGGATGACTCGGTCGTCGTCTGCGCATCACCGGCGGAAAGCTCGAGCAGCATCAATGTGATGGGCGACGGAAGGATCGTGGCGGCTGCGATCGCAACCGCAACGTGCACACTCCCCGCGGGACCCATGAGCGCCGCGACGATCGGAATGCCGGCCGCGGCATTATTCGGCTGGGCCACGGTCAGCGCCTGCACGGCCGCCTCGCCCTGCGCGGTTCCTGCGATCTTCCGCTGGAACCCATACCAGAGCAGATACGTGACCATCATGACGGAGCCCTGGATCGCAAACAGCGGACCCTGGCTCATCATCTCGGCGCGCGGCGTGGATGCGGTCGCGACGAACAGCGATGCCGGCAGCGCGAAATCCATGACCAGGGCATTGATCTCGCCGACGTGATGATTGTCGATCGTGCGCATCCTGCCGGCGACGTAGCCGAGCAGCATGACGAAGAAGATCGGCCCCCAATGCCTGGACGATTACGTGCGACATGCGGGGAACTCCGCATTGGAGGCTTGCACGAAGAGACTCATCGCAAGCAGGTCGGCCGATCCGCCGGGGCTCAGCCGCCGTACGGTGAAGGACCGGTGGACTGCAAAGGCGCGCTCGCGCCAGTTGCTCTGTCCGACGCCGCCTTCGTCGAGGAAACGCCGCGCCGCGCGCTGCGCGAACTCGAGACCGTCGCGACCGCCGCGGTACAGCAGGTTGGTATCTTCCAGCTCGGCGATGAGGGCGAAACACGCTTGCACGCGCGCAGCTTCCGTGTCACCGGGCGCGAGCGAAGCGCCACTGCACAAGGCGGGCAATCCGATTTCGTACACGCTCGGAAAACCCTGTGCGGCCTCGAGCCGCGCGCCGGCTGCACCATAGAGTCGACATGCGTCTCCGCCGTGACTTCGCAGCAGCACGGGTCCGTCGAGAATCTTGCTGCTCCACCGATCCGCCACGATCGCTCCAAGCGACGAAGCCGGATCGGCGAGCCCGGCCGCCTTGGCACCTGCTGCCGCGCACAGCAGGCCGAGGCCGAAAATGGCGCCGCGGTGCGTGTTGATTCCTGCCGTTGCGGCGAACATCGCACGCTCGGCTCCAAGACCGATCACGCGCAGTCGCCCCATGGTTGAGCCTTGCGTGCCTGCTTCGACCAGCTGATCGAGGTAAGGACGGATCGCCGCGGCACTGCGCCGGAATGTGTCGATGTTCATGTCGGTGTGACTGCCGGCGTCGATAGGGCTGACGAGTCCCGGCTTGGGCCAGGTCTCGACTTCAAGCAGAAGGCACCGCGCCGCAAGATCGGCAATCGCCGACGTGTCCTGCACGGTCGGCGCGTCGAATACGACTCGGCCCGGCAATTGCGTGCCTATCGCAAGGGCGGTGTTCATGAGGCGAGCGTGCGGCTGCCGAGGAATTCCTGCGTGTCGAGCAATTCGACGCCGCACGCGGTCTTGACCATGACTTCGCGCGCGCCCGCATGCACCTCGCGCCAGTTCACGCCCGCGCCGTCGTCGCGCACGAGCTCGCCGTCGAGCCGCATCGGCGCCGACGCTTCGATCGCGGCGAGCGCGGCGGTGAGTCGATCGACGTCGTTCCTGCGGGGAAGCGACAGCAGAAGGTCGAGGTCGGAACGCTCGGTAATGTAGTCCAGTCCGGTCAGCGCTTGCCACGCGAGACTGCCGAACACGCGCGCCTCGACGCCCTGCGCGGCGGCTGCGACGACGATTTGTTCCAGTGTCTGTCGCCACGCCGGCGGCGCCGCATCCATCGAGTCGCGCAACGCCCGCGCAGGAACGACGGAGACGATGTCGGCGCACTGCATGAGGACGGGAATTCGCAGCTTGCCGAGATTCGGCGGCAACGGCAAACCGAGCGCGATGCCGCTCGATTCCGCCGGCGCAGGACGACGCGCGACGAGCGGCCAGCCTCGATCGACCCACCCGGCCGCAAGCGGTTCGGACGCGATGTCCGCGCGTGCGTCCAGCAGCGAACGCCACGCGTTCGGCGACACGAAGATCAGATCGTGGCGGAAGCCGTTCATGTCATTGCCGGTGCAGCGCGAGGCCGCGGACGCGTTCGGCGATATCGGCCGCCTTCGGACGTCCCTTGCGGGCCTTGCCGAGACGGTCGCGCCGATCGCCGTTGTCCCCGCTGCCGACGACCAGCGCCTGCAATTGATCGGCGAGCGACGCGTTCTCGTCCCAGACGGCGAGGATTGCGCCCACCCGACCGATGTTTTCGGCGCCCGGCGCGAACACCGGCGTCGATTTCGCCTTTTCCTGCAGGACATCGAGCGAGAGTTTCGTCACCCTGGACATCGACGGCAGATCCATCACGGCAGGATCCGCACCCGGCAACGCTACCAGCGTGCGTGTCGACAGCGCCGTCGCGATGAACGCGCCGGCGGCGCTGTGGCCGTAAAGCAGGCCCACGGTGTGGCGACCCTGCAGGTCGGCAAGGATCAGGTTCTTCGCGAGGTGCGCGAGAAACTCGCTGAGACCCAACAGCTCATCGCGCTTGCTCATGCGCTGACTGTCGCTGTCGACGAGCACAAGGATCGGCCCGTCGCCACCGCGCCGTACGGCGTCGCGCACGCGGCGCGCCACGACAATCGCCTCGTCGACGCCAATCGGCGTGCGATCGGCGACGCCGATCACGTCGACAGGGCGGCCATCCTTCAGCGATCCGGATCCGAGCAGCACGCCGCCGCTGTTCTGCACGTCGTGGCCGTTCGGAAACAGGCAAGCGAGAATCTTATCGAGCGTCATGGCGAATGCTCCGCACCTTGTCGGCGAGCGCAATGAATTCTTCGGACGGGAGGGCAGGAACGGCCGCAGCGGCATCGACGCCTGCGGACGTCCAGACGTCCAGCGCGTCTGCGCAGGTGCCGAAACGCGCGAGGCGGTCTTCGAGTCGGGCCTGCTCGGCGTCCAGAACGTCTGCGCCGAAACGCGGCCCGGATTCGATCAGGCGAACGGCGGCATCCCGGAAGGCCGACATCGTGTCGTCGACGAAGGCATCGACGGCGCCGATCAGCCGACGATGTTTGCCGCCCATCGTTCGCCACACCAGCGCGCGGTCCTTCGAGTCGAACTCCTCGACACCGCGATTGGTCTCGATGACTTCGGGACCGGAGACGCTGAGGCGGCCATGTTCGGAAATCGCAAGCGCCGAGCAGCAGCCGGCGATCAGCGAACCGCCGCCGTAGCAGCCGGCGCGTCCTCCGATCAGTCCGACGACCTTCACGCCCGCCAGGCGCGCTTCGATGATCGCGCGCATGATCTCGGCGATGGCGACTTCGCCCGCATTCGCTTCCTGCAGGCGTACGCCGCCGGTGTCGAAAAGGATCAGCAACGGAATCGACGTGGCATCGCGAGCGGCGCGAACGAGTCCCGTCAATTTCGCGCCATGGACTTCGCCGAATGCGCCGCCCATGAACCGTCCTTCCTGCGCGGCAATGAATACAGGTTCGCCGCGAAGACGGCCGCGTCCGACGATCATTCCGTCGTCGAACTGCGCCGGCAGGTTGAAAATGCCGAGGTGCGGGCTGAGCTCGCGCTGTTCGGGACCGATGAATTCCTCGAAGCTTCCGGCGTCAAGCAGCGAGCGAATGCGTTGCCGCGCGGACGCCTCGTACCAGCTCGCGCGATCCGGTTCGGAGGATGGCGTATTCACGCTCGCAATCTGCACGGCGCTCATCGATCGTTCTCCTCGATCGAGCGAACCGCCTGTGCCAGGCGCAGGGCCACGGTGTCGGGTCGCGCGCCGCCGTCGTTGATCGAGAGCTTAAGGCCGCCCGGCGAACGCCGTTCGACGAAGTCGGCGACGACCGCCTCCCAGACCGCACCGAATCCTTCGGCGGCCGTGCTGATGTCCACCTGGCATTCGGTCCCGGGCAGGACGCGCTCGACGAGCACTTCGAGATTGCCCGACGCGACGACGCCGACCAGCGCCATCGGTTTCGTGCCCCCGGCCCGGTGCTCCGCCCGATGGCGATAGCTCAGCGTTTCCATGGCGTGTCCTTGTTCCTTACCAGTTGCGGAATCGCGAAGGCGGCGCGTACAGCCCGCCGGACCAATGCACGAGATCCTTGATGGATCGCGCGGCCAGAAGATTCCGGTCCGCATCCAGCGGATCGACGCCGATGTCTTCCGGTCGACGTATCGCGCCGCGTTCGCGCAGGCGCTGGATCATTTTCTTGTCGCCGCCGCGGCCGATCTCGGTATAGCCGGCGACACCGCGGATCGCGTGCTCGCGTTCGTCCTTGTCGCGGCAGAGCAGGAGGTTGGCGATGCCTTCCTCGGTGACGATGTGCGTCACGTCGTCCGCGTAGACCATCACCGGCGCGAGCTGGAGATCGAGTTTCTCGGCGAGCGTCAGCGCATCGAGCTTCTCGACGAACATCGGCACGTTCTTGTCGCCGAAGGTTTCGCCGATCTGCACGACCAGCTTGCGCCCGCGCCGCAGAGCCGCGGGGCTGTCGGGATCAGCTTCCTTGCCTGCCTGCAGCCAGGGCGCACTCGGATGACGGCGCCCGCGCGCATCGCTGCCCATGTTCGGTGCGCCGCCGAAGCCGGCGATGCGCGACGTTGTGACCGTGGAGGAATGACCCTCAAGATCGATCTGCAGCGTGGAGCCGATGAACATGTCGCACGCGTAGAGTCCCGCGACCTGGCAGAACGCGCGGTTTGAGCGCAAGGATCCGTCGGCTCCGGTGAAGTAGATATCCGATCGCGCGCGGATGTAGTCGTCCATGCCGACTTCCGATCCGAACGAGTGGATCTGCTCGACCCAGCCGGACTCGATTGCAGGGATCAGCGTCGGATGCGGATTGAGCGCCCAGTGGGTCCCGATCTTGCCCTTGAGCCCGAGCCGCTCGCCGTACGTCGGCAGCAAGAGTTCGATGGCCGCCGTGCTGAAACCGATGCCGTGGTTGAGCCGCTTGACGCCATACGGTGCATAGATGCCCTTGATCGCCAGCATCGCCGTGAGGATCTGCGTTTCGGTGATGGCGCCGGGGTCGCGCGTGAACAGCGGCTCGACGTAGAACGGTTTGTCGGCCTTCACCACGAAGTGCACGCGGTCTCCGGGGATGTCGACGCGCGGCACCTTGTCGACGATCTCGTTGACCTGCGCGATGACCACTCCGTCCTTGAACGCGGTGGCCTCGACGACGGCGGGCGTGTCTTCGGTGTTGGGGCCGGTGTAGAGGTTGCCCTCGCGATCCGCGCTGACCGCAACGATCAATGCGACCTTGGGTGTGAGGTCGATGAAATAGCGGGCGAACAGCTCGAGGTACGTGTGCACCGCACCGAGTTCGATCTTGCCACCGAACAACATCGTTGCGATGCGCGCCGACTGCGGACCCGAATACGCATAGTCCAGCCGCCTGGCGACGCCGGTCTCGAAGATATCCAGGTGCTCCGGCAGCACGACGCCGGATTGCACCATATGCAGGTCGTGCACCTTGCTGACATCGACAGCCGCAAGCGCGCGCGCCAACGTGTCCGCCTGCTTCTGGTTGTCGCCTTCCAGACACACGCGATCGCCTGATCGGATCACGGCTTCCAGCAGCGCGGTCACGTCGCGGGCTTCGACGATCTTGCCTTTTGCCAGTTTCGATGCCGCCTCGAGACGGGCATTGCGTGCGGCACGGGCTGACTGATTGCTCATGCTGTCGTCTCCTGGGGTTGAGCCGTTAGCAGCTCCGCATGCGAGCACCGGTGCATGGTTGGCGAGGCCACGGTGCCGGGCCCTGAAAATTCGAACCGATTGTCAAAAAAAAAGGCCCCTCCCTCTCGCAATGGAGCCGGGGGACGGGCGGCTGCGGATCGCGGATCGGAAGGAGGGGCGCATAAGTTGATCTACTCAAGGTCTGCGTGGGACTTCACGTCCGATGTGCACTCTCCGCGTCGGCGGTTGACGAACGATTTCCTCTCGGGCAATTCGTGTTGCAGTTGAAACGAGGTGATCGGGATACGTGGGGATGAGGAGTCGTTCGCGGACGGTTTCGCCTGGTGCGGCGCGCATCTTGGGCTGACCCCGCCGTACTCTGGCGCTGACGTGGTGCGCACGGATTCGTCAATCGAGTGATGCAGCGAGCCAACGAGCGCGGAGCTCAATGGCAAGTGCGTCGCGCTCGCGCGTGCATTGAACGCGCATCCGATTCCTGGAGATTTTGCCGCCGCCGGGAAGCTGCTGGCGATACGGGCTCAGCCAGTCGGAAGTACGGATCTTGCCCGAGCTGGCCTGCGCGTCGCGGTGCGCAGCGCCATCGCCAGCACTGCCAGCAGCGCGAGCGCCATCACTACCGTGCCGAATTCCCGCGCCGTGCCGAGGATGTCGCCGTGTTGCACAAGCCGCTCACCGGCGGCAACCGCCGGCACGCCCAGGGCGAGGTAGGAAACGATGAACACGATGGACAGCACGCCGGCGCGCTCATGCGGGGCGGCGAAGGGCACGATGCTGCGCACTGCGCCCTGGAAACCGGTGCCGAAGCCCACGCCGGCGATCATGGTGCCGAGGAAGAATAACGCCAGCGAATGATGGGGCAGCGTCCACACCGTCAGACCCACGCCCACCACCAGCGTGGAAGCGCCGAACGTCATCAGGAGGCGCGCCTCGCGGTGCTGCAACACCAGCACTCCCAGGCAGGCACTGGCCGCCAGGGCGAACAGCGCCAAGCCGCCGAACAGGGGCGAATCCGAGCCCAGAAGGCCGCGCACCAGCGTCGGGCCGAGCGCGCCATAGAAACTCGCCAGGGACCAGACGGCCACCAGCACCGGGATCGCCAGCAGCAAGGGCTCGCGCACCGCCTGCGGCAGCCGGAACTGCGGCTTCAGCGAGGCCAGAGCGCCCGCTCGGGGCGAGATGGTTTCCCGCATCAGGAGCACGCCGATGCCCTGCAACACAAACACGATGCCGAGGAAGGCATAAACCAGATGCGTGGGGGCCGGCAAGTACTGCACCATGAAGCCGGCGAGGATGCCGCCGGTTGCTGTGCCGAGGGCGGGCGCCACGGCGTTGGCGGTGGCACCGAGGGTCTTGTCCAGGTCGATCATGCCGGCGCCGAGCGCTGCCACCGCCGCGCCGGCCGCCAGGCCCTGCAGCACCCGCGCCAGCATGAGTTGAGTCAGGCCGTCGGCCGTGGCAAACAGGATCATCGTCAGCGCCTGTGCAGCGATCGCGGCGAGCAGCACCGGGCGCCGGCCGAGGTGATCGGACAGCCGGCCGGTAAACAGCAGCGACACCAGGACGGCGATGGCATAAATGCCGAAGATCACCGTCACCACGATCGGGGAAAAGCCCCAACGCGCCTGGTACAGGGCGTACAAGGGTGTCGGCACGCTCGAGCCGGCGAGGAAGGACACGACGATCGAAGCCAGCAAATAGAAGGCTGCCTTGCGGGAAAGGTGCCAGGGGGCGGTACGAACTGGCGCTTCACTCGGAAAAGCGGCTTGGGTCATGGCAACTTCCTGAAGGCTGGAACAGACAGGTCTGTCTGATGTATTGAAAGCATACAGACTGGTCTGTTAAAGTCAAGCCATGAACCTCGAACCTGCCTCTGGCAAACGCGGCTCCGCCCGCGAGCGGCTGCTGGCCGCCGCAGACAAGCTGTTCTACAGCGAAGGCGTGAATACGGTCGGCATCGACCGGGTGATCGAGCGCGCCGGGGTCGCCAAGGCCTCCTTGTACGACTGCTTCGGCAGCAAGGAGGAGCTGATTCGCGCTTACCTGCAGGCGCGGCTGGACGCGCGCCAGGCCCGGCTGCACGACAGGCTGGCGAAGTGCAGCACCCCCAGGGAGAAGATTCTCGGCGTGTTCGACTCGATGGCCGAAACCATCGCGCAGCCCGGCTACCGCGGCTGCGCCTTCGTCCGCGCCAGAGCCGAAGCCAAGCCCGACAGCGCCGCGGCGCAGGTCTGCGCCGAGTCGCGCGCCTGGACCTTGGCGCTGTTCACAGACCTGGCCAGGGAAGCCGGCACCGCCGATTCGGAGGCGGTCGGGCGGCAGTTGCAGATGATCTACGACGGAGCCGCCGTTGCGGCTGATGTCGACAGCAACCGCAGCGCTGCGACCGCGGCGCGCGCGATGGCGGCGCTGGCGCTGGACGCGGCGAGCCAGTCCTGATTGCGGGACTGAACATCATGCGTCCGTGTCCCTGGGCGGGGCTGGCGACCCGAAACCTCCTGGCTGTGCAGTTGTTGCTTGGCCCCGAGCAAACCGAAGCCTGAGCGAAGGTCAGCGATCGACCCCAAGCGGACATTCGAGTCATCGATGCCCTCGGCGGCACGCACGCGACGAGCCGCAGCGTGGTCCGAATCGTCGCGGCCGACGCTTTACGGAATCGTGATCGCATCACCACGGCGGTTGTAGGCGTAGTCGACGATCGTCGCCGGGAAGCCGGTCGGAAACTGGGCAGTCGACGGGCTGGTGATCAGGTGTGCGTAGCCGTAGTTGATGCGCCCAGTGTCGGAGTTCAGAAAGCGGAAGCCCACGTAGGCATCGAGGCCGTCAGCCGTATCCCACACAGCGGTGCCGGCGGTGCTGAGCGGAAAGACAAAGGTCTGTTCGGGGCCGATCGTCGCGCCAGACTGCAGCGGCTGCGAGAAATCGTCGTCGTCCATCGAATAGCCGACGACGCCATAGCTTCGCAGGGAATCGTCGACGACGGCATCGTCGTTGGTCGGATAGCGGAACACGAGCGCATAGTGACCCTGAACCGGAAAGCTCGATGCCGGCCGAAGATGATAGGTGTTGTCGCACGGCGCCTCGTTCGTGCCGGTGCAGGTCGCGCCGGTCTGCCAATTGATGCTGGCGCCGAGGATGGTTGGCGGCAGGTCCAGGTTCACATCGTCGACCACCTTGATGTCCGGTTCGAAATCGCCCTGGAGGACAACATCGGACGCCGCCAATGCGAAGGTCGCGGTGATGCCGCAGTCGGCGAATATCTGGTCGGTGGTCCAGCTGCCATCACCGTTGGCAGTACCGCCGCAGGCGCCGGTGTCGAGGCTGATCAGCACGTAGCCGGGATCCGCTGCCACCGCGACTGTCGCGGTGTCGCCCTGGTTCACGACCTGCGAAGTCGGAGTGACACTGCCGTGGCCGACCAAAGTTGCCGGCCCTATGACGGCGGTACTGACCGTCCAGGCAGTCGGCGTGCCGGTGGGACGATGCGGCGGGGCCGCCTGTACGAAGGCGCAGGCGCCAAGCAGAAAGGTCGCGGACGCCAGTACACGAATTCGAGGAGTCATCTCAGTTCCCGAGCAACGAGGTAGGCCGGCGGCGCATGCCGCTGGCGGAGCGCCGACGCTAGCCGCGGACGGCGCGCGCGGCTATAGCCGGACTGTTGCGTCTCTGTTCCACCCTTGTTGCAGGACGGTTGCAAATCAACTGTTTGGCGGCATCCCGCGAGCAAGGCAGCGGTTGCCGCATCACTCGGCCCGCTGGACATCGTCGTCTACTCGGGCGACGTCCTCTCGGCGTTCGTCCATTCGTTGGACCGCTGAGTATCATGATGCTGCGCCTCTATCGAGCAGCTGCCGATGTCTGACCTCAGGCGGTTCCCGCCGATAGCGGTGAATCCACGTTGTCGCTTTGCCTTTGAACGAAGGGAATTCCAGATAGGTGATGAATGTGCTGGAAGCGTTGATGCGGGAGCTGCAGCAAGATCGTTCGCTGGATGGACCGGATCGATTGCGTCAACGCATTGATGCGCTTGATCGCCTCGAGGCCTATCTCCCGCATGGGCAGGACCAGGCCCGCGACATCGAATCCACGATGGGGACGTCGCTCCATGACCGGGCCAGCGCGATGTGCGCGAGGCTGGAAGCTGTCAATTGCAAGTTCTACCAGGCCATCCGCAGCGAGATTCAGCAAGGCGTGACGCCGCGTTGGCTGCGCGAACAGGTGATCGGTTGCAGTCGGGATGAGGGCGCGTCCCGTCGCGCGCACGAGGACGGCTATGACTATCTTGATGCAGTGATTGCTGGAGTTCTGCAGTTCGAGGAGCCCGACGCCGAAATCACCGAGCTCGCGGCCGAGATGGTCTTTTATCAGCCGACCCCGGCGCGCCATGTCTTCGATCTGATCGGCCGCGCAGCGCTTACCGAGCGGGATGTGCTGGTCGATCTCGGCTCAGGCCTGGGTCACGTTCCATTGTTGACTTCCATCTGTACGGACGCACGCAGCATCGGCATTGAGCGTGAACCGGTCTACGTCGATTGTGCCCGGCGGTGCGCCCTGGCCCTGAATCTGCCCAACGCAACGTTCATTCGGCAGGACGCACGGGAAGCGGATTTTTCCTGCGGCACGGTGTTTTATCTCTATACGCCTTTCACCGGCGCGATCCTGCGCACTGTGCTGGATTCGCTGCGGCGCGAAGCGGCTGGCCGCGAGATTCGCATCTGCACGTACGGCCCGTGCACCCTGATCGTCGCCGAGGAGCCATGGCTGCAAGTGGTGGGGACGCTGAAACCGGGTCGGGCCGCCCTGTTTCGCTCTCTGGCAATCGAGACGCACGGCCCGCGCTAGCGTATGTGTTGCGAGGGCTTGCCATGTTCGCCATGGCGGCCGCGCTCACTTCCGCCGAAGCTCAGCTTCGATTGCAAGGTTCTCGAGGTCGCGTCCGATCGACGCTGCCGCCAGCAATGTTCCCTTGCGGAAGTACCGCGCAGTACAGTCGCGCGCCTCGATGGAGCCTTCGAGGCGGACTTCGTCCCAGCCGATCGCATGCCCGACATAACGGATGTCGAGATCGTAGTGATGACTCCAGAAGAATGGCACGTCGTCGAATGCATGCTGGTAGCCAAGCATGTTCGCCGCCACGTTCTGGCCTTGCCGCTCGGCGTGAACCCAATGTTCGACGCGGATGAGATCCGCACCGTCGCGGAAGCGGGCGACGTCGCCGGCTGCATAAATGTCCGGCACCGACGTGCGCAGTTGCCCATCCACCAGCACGCCGTTGTCGACGGTCAGGCCGGCTGAAGCGGCGAGCTCGATGCGCGGCCTGACACCGACGCCGGCGATCACCATGTCCGCCGCGATCGTGGTGCCGTCGTCGAGCGTGACCAGCCGTCCGTCGAACCCTGCCGGCGCGCGTTGCAGGTGAAAGGTCACGCCATGTTCGCGGTGCAACCGGGTCAGGAAATCGCCGAGCTCGCGGCCGAGCACTTTCTCCATCGGAATCGCATCGCGTGCGACGACATGCACATCCAGTCCGCGCTGACGCAGGGAGTCCGCGACCTCGAGGCCGATGAAGCCGGCACCGATCAACACTGCGGAGCGCGCGCTCGCGGTCGCAGCAATGATCCCGCGCGCATCCGCGAGCGATCGCAACGTGAAAACGTTCGGCAGCTCGAAACCCGGCAGCTGCAGACGAACAGGTTCTGCACCCGTCGCGATGAGCAGCGTGTCGTATGCGAACCGCTCTCCCGCGCGTGTCCGCACATCTCGCGACGCGGTGTCGATGCGCGCGACGTCGCAGGCGAGTCGCAGGTCGATCCGCTGGTCCCGGTAGAACTCGGCGGGCTGCAGCGGAATCCAGTCCTCCGACGCGGTGCCGGCCAGGTAGTCCTTGGAGAGATTGGGCCGATCGCAGGGCGCCGCATCATCGGCGCTCAGCATCGTCAGCGAACCGCTGAAACCGAGGCCGCGCAATCTTTCGGCGGCGGCAAAGCCTGCGGCACCTCCGCCGACGATCACGATCCGATCCGGATTTGTGCGTGGACGCGCCGGCTCGGGTTTGGTTTCGCCCGGCGCGTCGCGCACGAAAACAGTGTCTCCGACGATGTCGACGCGCCATGTCTTCAGCGCCGCGAATGCCGGAGCCTTGAGTGCCTGACCGGTGCGCAGGCTGAAACAGGCGTGATGCCACGGGCAGTGCACCTCGCCGTCCACCACCAGCCCTTCGGCGAGCGCTGCACCGTAATGCGTGCAGGCGCCGCTGACGGCGAAGATCGCGTCCTGCAGACGCGACAGCAACACCGGCGAGCCATCGACGTGACCGGCCAGAACACCCTCTGCGGGCACGCTCGCCAACGCCACGCCCTTGACCAGATCGGGACCAGCGGGAGGTGTGTCGGTGTGGGCCATCGTAGCCGCTCCCGGTAACGGAAGCGGCTATCTTGCACCCGCGACGGCCACGGATGTCAGTGTGACGCCGTCGCGTTGGTCCTCATCGGAAGCGCTGCCGGCCTGCGCCGCTTCAACAGCACGCGCACCAGCCAATAAAGCAGGAACCCGAGCACCAGCACCACGGGAATCGCCAGCACGCCGGATTCGCGAATCGGCTGCGGAAAAAGCTTGGCCTGGCCGAAGAAAAACGACGTGGTCGCAACCCACATCGCGAAGCTCATGCGCCACAGATGCCTGGCGAGCCGATGGGCGCCCTCGATGCTTCGGGCCCACAATACGCGTGCATCCAGCAGCCCGCCCAGAAGGCCCACGACGGCGAACATGAAGAGAGGTTGCGGCGGAATTCCGTCCACCTTGCCGCCCGCGCTGTTCATGGCTTCGAACGCCAGCGAGAAGGCATACGCGCTCCCTGCCAGCCCGAGCAGCATGAAGCCCGTCATCAACCCGCGCGCCTGCTTGACGGAACGCCGGACCGTGAGCAGCCCGGTGCAGACCAGATAGAAGGTCAACAGGCCGGCGACGACGTTCACACGGTTCGGACTGAAGAACGCCGCCATCACCACGGCGCTGCAGGTCATCGTCACCATCGCGATGACGAAGACCATGCCGCTCTTGCGGTGCAGCGGGCCGCCCTTCAGCGCGATCATCGCCACCGCGCCCGCGATCAATGCCAGCGCGCCGGCTGTGATGTGTATGGGTAGCAGCATCATGTTCGAGTGCTCCTCCAGGTTTCCACGGGCGTTGCGCGCGCTGCGACAAGGGCTGCGGCAATGCGGCCAATTTGGAAGTCATCGGTTAGGACTGTGGCCGAGCGGCAGTGCGCAGACCAGCGGATTGCGACGGGCGGCGACCCTGTCAGGTCAAACCACGATATCGGCGGACGGACGCTGATCGGCGGCCGCGCCGCTGGCTCTCAAGAGCCTAGCGGCGGCACCTTTCCCAAGGTCGACAGTTTGCGATATCGCAACCAGATATAGAGCAAGAGACCAACGGCGGGCATCACCGGAAAGGTGGGAAAGATATACCAGTAGCGCAGGTGATGCTTCTTGGCGTCTTGGTGAATGAAGACGGTGAGAATGCCCAGGACCCAGGCGAAATCGTAGAGCGTCGTCTGCATCATCGGTTGCGTCAGATAGAGCGTCAGATCCTGGATGCCCCACCCGGACCAGCGCCCCCAATTCAGA